>ENA-OSEO01003239-OSEO01003239.1-sediment-metagenome-genome-assembly--contig:-NODE-3239-length-19844-cov-33.353873_pt1 | contig 19844 bp, 14 predicted proteins | sample MGYA00237883_ERZ534232 | MGnify/ENA metagenome assembly ERZ534232
ATGCATGAGAAAATCCACAACGAAACATCCGACTCCCTGGCGTTTCCATCTCTTGCAGAGATTACCCGCCATGCATGAGAAAATCCACAACGAAACATCCGACTCCCTGGCGTTTCCATCTCTTGCAGAGATTACCCGCCATGCATGTTGAATGCCCAAAATGCAAAAGAAGGGCATTCATGTTTCCATCTCTTGCAGAGATTACCCGCCATGCATGAAATAACTACATCCCCCCATGTCATAACACTGGAGTTTCCATCTCTTGCAGAGATTACCCGCCATGCATGATCAAAAATCAATCTGATAGCAAGCTATTGGAAGTTTCCATCTCTTGCAGAGATTACCCGCCATGCATGATAGTTTTTTGGATTGTTGGCATACTGGGTTTGTTGTTTCCATCTCTTGCAGAGATTACCCGCCATGCATGACGCCTGGTATGCCGGGACCGCAAATGTGTTCGTGTTTCCATCTCTTGCAGAGATTACCCGCCATGCATGGGTAAAAATTCTCCAAAGATCTATTCTCGTCCCGTTTCCATCTCTTGCAGAGATTACCCGCCATGCATGGGGAAAGGAGGTGTGTTATGTAAAATGCAAAGCGCCGTTTCCATCTCTTGCAGAGATTACCCGCCATGCATGACACAATAGACGGTGTAATGATTGGGTGGCTTTCGTTTCCATCTCTTGCAGAGATTACCCGCCATGCATGACAAAGGTCTTTATTGCCTGTTATGAGAGATTATCGTTTCCATCTCTTGCAGAGATTACCCGCCATGCATGGGCTACCGTTCTCCCATGATGAAAAAAGTTTTCAGGTTTCCATCTCTTGCAGAGATTACCCGCCATGCATGCTCTCGAGGGGAGAGGTTACTCCTGCGGCGTTATCGTTTCCATCTCTTGCAGAGATTACCCGCCATGCATGCCCTCGTTGTCTCTGAGGGGGACCTGGACTCCCTCGTTTCCATCTCTTGCAGAGATTACCCGCCATGCATGGGGCGATTTGCCTCAAGTCAACCCAAGAGTATCGTGTTTCCATCTCTTGCAGAGATTACCCGCCATGCATGATTTCAGATGGAAGGAGGTGAGTAGCTTGTTTCCGTTTCCATCTCTTGCAGAGATTACCCGCCATGCATGGTAAATAGTGCTGTGGACGGAGCGCTCAAAAATTTCGTTTCCATCTCTTGCAGAGATTACCCGCCATGCATGTGGGATCGGACCCGTTGGTGGTTTTCGGATCACCTGTTTCCATCTCTTGCAGAGATTACCCGCCATGCATGGGGAGAGAACATGAAAGTTAAGATCATTTTGAGGAGTTTCCATCTCTTGCAGAGATTACCCGCCATGCATGTGGACTCATTTTGTCAGGGCCTGCACTGACATCGAGTTTCCATCTCTTGCAGAGATTACCCGCCATGCATGTTGTCGGGGATCGGATTTGCTTCGGGGTTTACGGTGTTTCCATCTCTTGCAGAGATTACCCGCCATGCATGTTGACGATGGAAAGAAAGATGAACCAGAGGTAAGAGGTTTCCATCTCTTGCAGAGATTACCCGCCATGCATGGCCAGTCATTTCAGGATGTTAGCTTTGACATGCTGTCACCAAAACGGAAGAACATTTTTGAAATAAACAATTATTTCAGCAGTTTCCATGACGCTTTCAATCAAACTCGCAAATTGTGGTTTTTTTGATCTTTGGGAATGCAAACTCTTGTCAACACGTCCCGGGAACCCTTGATTTTTCTGCCCCGTGTCGTTCGCAGATCTCATCGAACTATCGCTCTGGAGGGGTTTTTGCGAAATGGGTATAGAGGACCCAACACGACGGGCGGCGAAAATGCACGGTATGCGGGCACGTAAGGAATATCCGCGGGGGAAAAACACCGCGTTGGAATACGGTTTTTTCGCAAACCGTTTTGTGGTGTACCTGTTCAGAGGAGGTTTGCGAATTTTTGAGAGCCTCGGGGCGCGGTTTACGTTTTCGAAGGGTTGATGAAAAGTTGTCGATATGACGATTGAAAAGGCTACGGACCAGATGGATTTGGAAAACTCGCAAACCGTTGCTTTTTGTACAATGCTGATTTCTAGGCAAATATACAATGAAATCAAATTGCTATCTGTAAACACCCCGGTCCTGGTTGCGTCTTCGAACGAGCCTTTGCTTCCGCTCGCACGATGTGTTTTTGACCAAGCGTATTTTTGTGTATGAAGACCAACTACCCTCTCCTCGCCCGCATCGTGCAACCCGCGAACCTTCAAGCGGCCTGGATGCGCGTTCGGGGAAAGGGATCCGCTGGAGGGATCGACGGCGCACGCGCGGAAGATCTCGCTTCCGGGTCCGGAGACTGGTTGCAGAAGCTGCACGAGGAACTCACGGCCCAGACGTACGTACCCGAGCCACTCCTGCGTCTGTCGATTCCCAAACCCTCCAAGCCCAAGGAAAAACGCGTCCTTGCTCTCCCCACGGTGCGTGACAAAGTGGCGCAGGAGGCTGTTCGGCGAGTTATCGAACCCGTCCTTGATCGGGGCTTCAGCGATTGCAGTTACGGGTACCGGCCAGGCAAGGGACCGCAAAAGGCGGTGCGGCGAGTCCTCCATTATATCGAAAACCGAAGGTGCAAATGGGTCGTCACAGCGGATATCGACGACTTCTTCGGTTCCCTCAACCAAGAGTGCCTCATCGGACGCCTTGGCGGGGTTCTCCAAGATCAGGCCGTGACGCGGCTCGTCGAGTTGTGGCTCAAGATGGGTACTGTGGATCCCAGGGGGCGTTGGCGCGACGTCTATTCCGGCGTCGGTCAAGGCGGGGTGATCTCCCCCCTCCTTGCCAATTTCTACCTTGACCCCTTCGACCGGTTTCTGACCTCGGAGAACCAGGAATTCGGGCTTGTCCGGTACTCCGACGACTTCGTCGTGCTGACGCAAAGCCGGGCCCTCGCCGAGGAGGCGATGGAAAAGACCACCCGCTTTCTCCGGGAGGAGCTTTTTCTGCGTCTGAACTCCTGCGATCGGCCTGTGGTTTCTGTACCGGAGGGCTTCACCTTTCTGGGGCTCGGTTTTGAGGGGGCCACCCTGCGGATAGCGCCCGACAAGCGCGAGAAGATCGAGCGCAAGCTGCAAGCCCTCTGCTCCCGGATCGGAACGGAGCCGCTGGAGAGGACAATCAAGGCGATAAATGAGTCGGTGGTAGGGTGGAAGCGCTACTATGGCCCTTTGGTGCCGACTCACGAGATGGAGCGCATCCAAGGTTTCCTGGCCGCCGCCCTGGGCGGCCGGCTCCGCCACTGCTTTGAGCGCGGGGTGTTCCGGACCGTGGGGGATGCCATGAACGCCCTCGGGCGGCTGGAACTTCCCTCCGGTTCGGATCCGCGCGAACGCCGAAAGCTCGCCCGGCAGCTCGTCCATCAGGCGAGGGCTGTCAGGGGGCGGAGGGTTGAGGAGTCCTCCGGGAGAGGGCCCGCTTCCGCTCAACGCCGGAAACTTGAGGCGTCCCCCGCACCCACTTCTCCCAGGGAGAAGGCAAACGCGGCGGCAGGTGATCCGCCCGGGGGTGCCGTCCGGGAAGCGCCGTCGCAGGATGAGACCGGCAGTTCGCCGCCGCCGGCGGAGGCCGTTGCCGGTAAAATTCCCCGCCAGAGCGTTGCCGCCGCCGTGCGCCGCAGAAAAAATCGTCACTTCCGAGACGAGGTTCAGCGTTCGGAGCTTTTGCTCACAACCCCCGGGACCTTCCTCGGAAGATCCGGTGAGCGGCTGGTGATGCGGCGGGAGCGCCGCATTATCCATGAGATGCCCTCCCTTCATGTCAGCGCCGTCACCATCGCCGACCACGGAATCAGCCTCTCGTCCGATGTCATTGCATACTGCGCCGAGCACGCGATCCCCCTCCTGGTTGTGGATTCCGTGGGCCGGGTCAAGGCTCTGCTCTCCGCCCCGGAGTCGGGGGCGGCCGAACTCCATCTGCGTCAACTCCGCGCACTTCAGGATCCCGATCGCAGTTTCTCCCTCGCCCGTCAGTTCGTGCTCGGGAAGGTCAAAAACCAGCGGAATCTCGCACTCTATCTCGGAAAGTACCACAGAAAGGCCAATGCATGGTTCCGGGAAACCCTGGAAATCCTGATTGAAGCCGGGGGGAAAATCTGTGCCGAGCTCAAAGGACTGTCCCCGGCGATGGACGATTCGTTTCGCGGCAGACTTCTCAGCATCGAGGGGCGGTTCGCCTCCTACTACTGGCATGTCTTCGCTGCCGTGCTCAACGGCAAGGCCGAGTTTCCGGGCCGGCAACGCCGGGGCGCCAAGGATGTCGTAAATTCCCTCCTCAACTACGGGTATGCGGTACTTGAGAGCCGGGTGCACCTGGCGCTCCTCAAGGCTGGCCTGAACCCGCACGTCAGCTTCCTCCACGCACTTCAGCACAAGAAGCCCACCCTCTGCTACGACCTCATGGAAGAGTTTCGCCCCCAGGTGGTGGACCGCACCGTGGCGAGCGTCATCACCCGGCGTGAGCCGATCGAACTCGACAAATCCGGTTGCCTCACCCTCGATACCCGGAAACTTCTCATTCGCCGTCTTCAAGATCGTCTTGTAGCCGTGGTCCGTTTTCAGGGCAGAGAACTCAAGCTCAACGAGATCATTCAGCACCAGGCCGGTCTTCTGGCCGGCCACCTGCTGGGAAGGGCCAGATACCGCCCTTTTGTGGGCACATGGTGAGCCGGGTCGGCCGTCACAGGGCCTTTTCCTGTTGCCGGCTGCAATTGTCCGGCCAAGCAAAAACCGGAGGGCTGGTGTGGACACACGGCCTAATCGCCGTCTTTTTGTAGCCGCATTGTTTGCAACGCACTGAAAGCCGCGTCGAGAACTCGAGAGAGGAAGTCCGGATCGTCCAGCCGGCAAATGCCGATTTCGATGACGCCGTTCTCTTCAAGTGCCTTGGCGGCATTCTCCTTATTGGCCAAATTTTTTGGAATGCCGTAAATCAATACCGGGAGACAAAACCGACCGAAGCACTCCTGCACCATCCCGAGGATTTCAGTGCGGACCCGGGTTTTATCATTTTCGAGCACCTTGTGTTTGACCGAGACCCCCACGGGGTGCCTTCCCCGCCACTGGAAAACAACGTCGATTTCGGTGCGGTGATGGTCTAGGCCGGAGTCCGAGGCGGACCAATTCCAAGTCATGCCCACATGGACGTCGGTAGCGCCGGCGACACCGAAGGCGCGACCGACGACTTCCTCGAGGGGTTTTCCAACCTTCGGCCTGTGTTCTTTGTCGAAAGGGAGGAAAAACTCTCCCCGTACTGTACGTGTGGCGCCGTTCCGGTCCCGGGGCTGAACCTTGATTTTCAGAACACGCCCCTTGCCGTCGGGAGAGTCCTCCTGAGACCAACAAGTCCTGGTTTTTTCGTCCGAACAGCTGCCTTCTGTGTTGCCGAAGGCAAAGCGTCCATGCTGATTGTTTTTGGCCTGCCGTGCAACCACTTTTGTCACTGTGTCCAGGAAGTCTCTTCGCTCCTCGCTGTCGGCATCGTTCCGGTGCCCCGGTTCCCTGAGGGGGCCTCCTCGCATTCGGGCCGTGACCAGCAAATCCGCGTCTTGCCATGTTGTGCCGGGAACGGTGTCCGAAAGAACGGCCACACGTTGCCGGGCGGCATCAAGTGAGCAGAGCCTCACCACGTCCTCTCCCAATGTCCCCAAGGCCCACGACTGCGCCTTACTGCCCGGGGTCACGTTGGCCCACACCCCGGCCTCTGATCCGACCAGGCCTTGTATAATTTTTTTGTTGATGCCAAAGGCCCAGTGCGTCACACCCATGAAACATAAATCCCCTACGGGGAGTTGGCCGGCGTTTTCGGCAAGCCTCTGAGCCAAGAGGCTGACGTACGGCGTGGTCCAATCAAAGAGGATCCAGGCCTTGCGGGGTCGATGGCAATTCAGCGCCCGCAGCGTTGCAGAAGGGTCGTTGCCGAGACACAGAAGCACGGGATCGCCTTTGCCATCGGCCCCCTTGACAGGTTTAATATGCGTTCTTAGTTTACTACGACAAGGTAGCGGCAGGGTTTGTCCTGGCGGTTGAGGCTGCCGGGACTGCCATGCCGCAATGGCCGCATCGCAGGCGGGCGCTTTGGCTTGGGACCCTCGTGCCGACCGGCGCGGACGCTCAATCACCTGGGCGCCTACGAAGCGGAGCCGTCTGGCCATATTGTTGTCGTCTGTTTCAATGAGAAACACCGGCCGCAACTTGTGGAATGCGGGCGCTCCCCGCATCCAACTGATTATTTCACGGGCAGCGTCCAGGCCCTTGCGGTCTCGCAGCAGGCAGAAGAGGCGGCCTGCACGCTCATACGCCTGGTCGGCACGGAGTATTACGCCGCTGCCATCGGAGACAGTGAAATCCCGAAAGACGCCGGTCGGCTCCGATTTTGCTGAATTAGCCCGGAGTCCGTGCATCCCCAGGAGCCCTTCGATGCCGATATCCTCAAGCTGCCAGGGGTTCGATTCTCTCTCCCCCACCCGGTACAGCCGGTCGAATCCCGCGTAGACTGCGCAGACCCCGCGCTTGCCGGATACGCGGCGAGCCACCTTCGCGACGAAAAAGGAGAGTCCTCCGGATACATTGAAAAACGCGGTTCCATTGTTTTTGGCGGATTGCAAAAGGATTTCCGCCACCAGCTCGTCGTCACGAATGGGGTCGATCGACACGGGTTTCGGCACATCGAAGTTCTGCCCACGAAGAAATGTGCGAAGCGAAGTCGCTGCCTCAGTGGTATGTGAGGTGCAGAGGAGCACTACCTTGTTCACCTGACGCTGTTTGCGCAAAGTCATCGCCGCCGTTGCCACGGCACCGGGCTGCTCGCCCACCTGGCTCACCAGCACGTTCATTTCTGTTTACCCCCTTTCAATGCGCCGTTCTTACAGAGCCGAATCCAACATGGCTGACCGGGCTGAGCCGAGTGCCTTCCGCCTCCCCTTCTCATGCAAGGGCATGCGGCATTCCATGGCATCATGGCTTGCACGACGCGCCGCAAGGGGGCGTGCCCAGCCGCTTTCCGGACGCGCGGCCTCGCGCTGAACGGCTATGCCTCACTGTTTGGGGCGTCTTGAGTCAGGACCGTCACCGCGACAGCCTGGGGCCCCTTCGGGCCCAGGGTCGCGGTGAACCGGACCTTATCGCCTGCGCTGAGGGTCTTGAGGCCTGTGCCCTTGATGGCGCTATAATGCACGAACACATCTCCGCCGCCGGAGTCCGCTTTGATGAATCCGTAACCTTTCTGTTCGTTGAACCATTGCACGGTCCCGGTCTCCGTGCCCCCCGCGGTCGGGGCGGGCTTCGTGGCGGGCATGGCGCGCACCCTTGCCCGAACGGGTGCCGGCCTTCCCGCGCCAACAGGATGGGGGCCTCCCGTTGCCGGTGTCACCGAATCCATCCAATTGCAGAGGGCCTCATATGGGTCGACTATACTGGTGCCGTCAACGGTGATCGATTTTCCAGTCTTGGCCCGGAACGCGTGCGGGGTCTCTGCGGGCAGCAGGCGCCGCCCCTTCGGCCCAAGGAGTGTGAAAGACGGCGGGAAGTCGGTATCGAGGACCCAACACATTTTGATGGTTTCTCCATCGGGGAGTTGCAAGATCTTGAGGATCACCGGGCTCGCCCAGCGGTCTCGTGTCACCTCGTGCCCGCTTTCAACCCGTGTGTCTACTCCGAGTCTGTAGTCCGGCGGGTCGAGAGCAGGAGAAGGAGATGCCCCTTCTTGAGGCCCGTCCTTGAAATGAAAGACGATGGGTAGGCCGTACGCGCCCCGGGGGAAGAAGATCTGGGCGCCAGAGTCCGGTGCGTGGCTTCGGGAAGGGTTTTTGAGGTGAGCCCCGTCCGCCATGCGGATAGCGTCGGGCTCCGGCCAGTAGCTGCGGCCGAAGGGGCCGTGGCTGCCCGGACGCCTCCGCTGCTGTCTGAAATCTTTGTAAGTCGTGATCCACGATTCCCAAGTTTGTCTCCATGAAACGCCTTTCCCCATCCTCTTCAAAACCTTTCTGTAGGTTGGACCCTTCAAGGTGGGCCACGGGCGCGTCGAATCGGGTGCAGGCAGCCCTTCTAGCCAGGCCTCAAGCCCTGCAAAGTTCTCAAAGGGGTACTCTGGCGTCTTCGCTGCGACCGCGACCGCTCCACTGCCGCGCCGTGTGCGCGCCCCGAGGCCGCCGAATACGGTCCACAGTGCGAAGGCGTCCCGGATTTCGTCCCGGCGCCCTTTTGGATACGCTGGATATCGGAGCTCAATCGAAAATCGAAGCCCGGGGCTGACAACTTGGGCTCCCGTATCCCGGGCAGCAAAGTAAACATAGCCGAGGGGTCCGCGCGTCGGAGCTGCTTCCACGTTGTCTTTGCTGACGTCTCGAATCCGCACCGTCACGGGCGAGCGGCGACCCGTCCAGCCCCAAACAGCGGCTTCCGCAGCCTTGAGTTCTTCGACCGTTTGGAAGCCTTGGAGGGCCCTCCACCAGTACCGGAGCTGTCCCCGGATCTCGCTCGGCCTCACCGGGCACTCCCGGTCGGGGGTCAGTGGCTCGACGCCGCCTCCCATAATGGGGGTGACAAGTCTGATATTCTTGATCTCCCACCGCTTGATGCTCACAAGCGCCCTCCTCCTGGATCCGGTTTCATCTGCGGCGCCTTCGCGCCTCCGGGACGTTCCGGCCTCTCGCGGTGCTTCCCGGCCGTATCGGGGCCGGAAAACGGCGAAGTCTCAGCGAGGTCCTCTGTTCGCAGGGACGCCGCTATCGCCGAAAACATCGGGAGAAAACCATCGTCATGCGCCGCCTTTGCCGCCGTTCGGCCTGCCGCGCAGGGTATCCACCCGTTCCGTCCACCAGAGGTGCTCCCAGACCGGCATTGACCGCCTCCGGGTCTGGAGTGCTCGCTCCAAACGTTCAACGAGCGATCTGCCCCATTGCAGTCGCTCTGATCGCTCCGGTTCGTTGATGCGGGCCGCTTGGTGAAAAGCGGCGCCGGCCAGGGAATAGAGGCCATGGAGATTCATTTCTTGGTGATGCATGAGCTCTTGGAAGACCAGGATGGCCTCATTTTCCCTCCCCCGTATCCAGAGGGACAAACCCAAAAGATGGCGGGCTTGAAGGTTGGCCGGGTCGTTCACGAGGAGACGCCTTGTTATCCGTTCCACAGGCGATGCTTTTGTGTGTTCCAGGGCCTGCGCAGAGGGGGCCAAGAGGGCGGCGAGGTCCTCCGCCGTCTTAAAAACACATGTCTTTGGCTCAAGCGCGTCGGCTGGCACGTCCCCGATCTCCTGGTCAACCGGCGGCAAAGACGGGAGGGGTTCCCCTGTTGCGTCCGACGCACGGTCCTGTGCATCTCTCAGCCCCTCAGGCGGCGGCGACACACCGGCCCAACGCATACACCCCTCCGGTGCTGCCAGTGTTTCGAGCAAAAGGCAGACGCCGGCTGCGGTGGCAAGGCCGGCCGGATTCTCCGCTTCCACTTCGAAAAGGCGGAGCAGCCAGCCGGCGGACCCTTTCGCGTTTTCTTGAGCCTCCATCCGCCGGCCGGCCCAAAGATCGACTTCGGCGAGCCTGCGTGCGTGATTCGCCAGGCCGTGCAGTGCCGGGATATTTTCAGGGTCAATGCGAAGCACATGGCGATACCAGTCCGCCTCTTCCGGCCGCCGTCCCAGAACCCGTGCGAGTTGACCGAAACTGTGCAGTGCATGGACATTCCGGCGGTCCATCCCCAAGAGGCGTGAAAATGCCTCCGCGGCCTCGACGTACGCGCCTCGGACAAGGTGCACGCGGCCTTCAAGGTGGGTCACCACCACGCTCGCCGGATCGAGCGTACGGGCGTGGTTGAGGAATCCTTCAGCCTCTGCGTAGCGGCCTTCGTCAATGGCCAAGTCGGCCCGCGCCGTCCAGAGAAATACGTTTTCTGGACTCTCTCGGCAGGCCCAGCCCAAGAGCTGGCCCGCCGCCTTCCAATTTTTCATGGAGGCCTCAAAGACCCCTTCGGACTGGAGGATGTACATGTTTTTCGGATCAGCGTGCGCGGCCTGCTCAAAGGCCCTCCGGGCCTCGGCTGCCCGCGCACTGTCGAGCAGGGCCCAACGACCGAGTGCCACGGCCCGCGCCTGCAAGAGACGAGGATTGCGCGGGTCCTTTTCGATGGCCTTGAGGAGTACCTGGTCGGCTTCGGGATACATGTGAAACGCTGTGATGAGTCGGGCCCAGGCCAGATGTTCCGGAGCGGATTCGGCATGTCCGGCCATGGTTTCCCAGAAGCAACGGACGAGTGCCCGGATTTCTGGGAGCCGCCCCCGGTCTCCGAGGAGACGCCGCCGCCTGGCCGGGTTGGTCAACCAGCCATGGAACAAACGCATCACAGTGTATCGATGGCCGGGCCTGGCGGGATCCGCCGCATCGAGGATCTTCTCGTACCATTCGAACAGTTCTTTCGGTGAAATCTCCTCTCGCTGCAGATAGTCGACGGACAAGTTTTCTCCGCCGGTGGCGAGGAGGACTGTTCTCGAGTCCCTCGAAAGGATCTGGTACAGTGGTCCGTGATTGCCGCATTCGCGGAGAATCTCATGGATTTCGGCCTTATCAAGGTCCGGGAGTGCCGGCAGGAGGTCAGTCGGCAGAAGCACCCCCCAGGCGTCACATGCGGCGACCCGGAGGAACAGGTCGCGGACGCCCGAATCCGCCACCTTGAATTCCTCAGCCTGTGCACCGTTTTCCAAGGGGAACGGCTGAAACCACTGATACGGCATCTCGAGCGGAATTTTCTGCCATTCGACATCGAGTCCGGTGGCCAAGACCACCTTGCCCGCCCGCACATGGTCCTGCAGCATGGCCTCGATGCCTGGTACACGAGGGGCGCAGTGTATCAGCGCGAACCGATATGTATCGAGAGCTCCTTCGTGGAAGGGCGTCTCGATCGGTCGGAAGTAGAGGGGACGATCGCTCTGCCTGCGCAGAATATTGCCCCAGACCAGCATGAGCAGGAACTCGACCATCCGCTCTTCCCGCCGGTCAAACGGCAGCAGGACCGCTCCGCCGGAGGCGGAGAGGGCGGTGAGCTTCTCCAGCAAGACCGTCCGGATTTTCACGAGATCGTCGAGGGACATGTGCTCCCCCGCCACGGGACGGTCGAGCACGACGGCGGGCGATTCAGGGAAACGGTGCGACGCGTTTTGAATCATGCCCATGACTCCATGAGTACCCGCCATTCGGCGGATTCCTTGAGATGCGTGTGAAAGCGCTTTCGCAGTCTGCCCATGGTGCAGTTGTAAGTGTCCTGATTGAAGCGATCATGGAGCCTCGCCATGAAAAAATTTCTCACTCCCGCATGTCTCTTTTTCTTGCGCCGCCGTCCCGTTTCCTCCGTTGTGCCTTCTTCTTTATAGAGGAAAAAACGAAAACATTCGGCTGGGTCGTTCATAAGCGCTTCGCGCAGCAGGATGAAATATTCCTCGACCGCCGATGCCTTTTTCAAGGAAGCCTCAAAGGATTTCACGATGTCCTCGAGCAGTGCCAGCTGATACCCGGCTACCAGTTCTTCAAAGGCGCTCGGGTCCTTTGATGGGAAGAGATCCCGCGGGTCTTCATCATCGCCTCCGTCTGAAACCTCCTTCCGTGGATGGTCATAGGGGACAAAAAGAGTGCGGGATTTGAGTTCCTCTTTTTTCCCCTCCGGCGGGAGGTCCGGGACCGATACCCGGAGAGCACCGGTATTTTCAGTTCGCCGTACCCCTTTTTTCCCCTCCGGCGGGAGGTTCGATACCTGGTCCCCATACAAACCGAGAATGTCTTTCTTCGCGCCTTCAACTGATTGTATTCGGCCGGTTTTTTTGACATAAGAGATAAAGCGGGCAAGATCCGGGAAGTCGCCTCGCCGCTTGGGCTTTCTGCCGGTCTTCATCCGGCATATTGTCTCCCCGAGGGTGTCCGCGCAATACGCCACTGCCTCGTATGGTTCCAGATTCACGCCTTCGGTGCGCGAGTCAGCACGCAGCGATGTGCGGAGGCGCACGGACAGTTGTCGGGACAAGGCGAGGAAAAGGCCGCTGTCCATGAAGACCCTTTTTTGAGCCTCCCCGCTGCAATCGAGCCATTCATTGACATCTTCGATGTTCATGCAACTATCCTCTTCCTCTGCTGGTGTGAAAAACTATTTCACCGTAACCGGCGCTCGTCTTTGCGCCGGCACCGTATTCCCGTAAGGCCTCTTGGAGCCATCCGGCGGCTTTTTTTACCGGCAGAGGATCGGGTCCGTGCAGGATGAAACTGAGTCTGCTCCCCTGGCCGAGGGTGAGGAACAACGCTGGTTTCGGCGTCAGGTAGTCCGCCGGAGGAGTGTCTGCGGCGCCGGTGTAATATTCTGAGTAGTGGGGTGTAAGCACGTCAAGGCAAAGGTGTAAGTCGGTCGGCAGTGCGTCGAGGAATCTGATTTCCCCCCGCGCCTCCAGCGATCCGAACACCCGGCGGAAATCCGCGTTTGTTCTATGCCATTCGGTCCACTCCTCATCGCGGCGGTTTGACATCTTTTCGGCCGCCTCGGTCACCTCTTCGGGAAGTCCAGGAACTCGTCCGTTCACGGGCAGGCGTTCGAGCAGATTTTTCACGGCCTTTTTCAGGCCTTCAGGGTCTCTGGAGTCAGGGAGCGAGAGTATCCGCGCCGCCGCCTGGCGGGGGGTCAGCCGGTTGGGGTTGGCCTTGCGTATCTTCTCGAGTAACTCCGGATCGCTCACCCGGGGAATATCAAACCGGTCGCAGATGAGGTCGAGCGCACAGTTCCTGGTGAGGCCTTTGATCGAAGAACCCGGCAAATACGGTACGCCATACACACGATGAAGGGTGCAGCCGTTTTCCAGGGGATGCTCCGTACCAAGCCCCACCGCCAGACGCCAGACCACTGTACCTCGGCGGTGCCATACGCAGCGCCTGTCAGCCCAAAGGCGATCGAGCGCGGTGAGCAGTCTCTCCCGTCGCGCATCCAGGTGTCCCCGTAAATCCGACAAGCCCTGCTCCCAGGCCTGCTGGCAATCGTCCCTGAGGTGTCTCCAGACCTCGGCCTTGTGGTCGCCGCGGTGGTCCTTGAATGTCCACTTCGCGGGAAAGCCCAAAAAGGTCTGAAACCTCAGCCCGGGATTGCTGCATCCTCCAAGGTCCGGATCGCCATTTTGAAGGCCCCCTGCTACCTTCGGCAAGGCCGCGAGGACGTTTTTAGGGAGCGGCAAGATCATCCTTCAACCCTCCCGGGCGCCGCCGGCGCTTTTTCGAGAGCCGTGCCGAACATCTTGAGATAGTTCAGGAAGGCCAGGGCCTCTCCCTTGGCTCTCAGGTACATCAAGCCGTCGCCTGACATGATGGCGTCGAGCACGGTTCCTTTCTCCCCGGCATAGGGGCCGGCCCAAGGACAGTCCCCCGAAAGCGGCCGCGTCAACCATTCCTCAAGATGCCGGTATGCCTGTTGGTGGGCCGATGCAGGTTCATGGTCTGTCTTGATGCCTTTGATACCGGCCTTTGCGGCAAGAAACGCGAGCGCGGGCCCGAGTCCGCTGTTCTGGATCAACGCGGGGAGTTTCCGTGTCAACGAGACGTACTCCTTGAATCTGTTTTGTGAGAGCCCGTCTGCTGCATCTTTGACACGATCCCACGCGAAGAGAGCGCGCTGTTGGTCGATGGTTTTCATGTTTCCTCCTTTATACAGGGGCGCCGGCGGGCTTCTTCTTCATGCGTGGGGGTGGCGGGGTGACCGAGGTCGCCCAGACCAACCCCCTGCCGACGGTCTCGTCGCCGCCGAGTTGAAGAATTGCCGGGAGCCCGCCCTCTTCGCCTCGCACCTTTTCGATGAGAAAGTTCCGCACGTCGGAAGCGCTGGCAGGTTTCCCACTGGTGTCCTTCGGTGCCTGGGGCTTGGGGTCGGCGGCGAGGGCGAGGCTGTAGAACAGGCAGTCGGAGGGCAGCAGCTCTTCGGTCCAGAGCATTCCGCTCTCAACCGTGCCTGACTCGCCGATACTGATCCTGGTCGCGACATCCGTGGAGAAGAGGGCGAACTTCTGAAAGACATCGTCGTGGATGATTGCGAGATGCGATTCCAGGCGATTCTTGAGGAATGCATCCGGCAGGGCGGTCCCGAGGTACTTGGCCCAGGCATTCACCAGGTTAGTCCCATTTTTTTTGAGCTCTTTTGGTTGAAAGGCCATGTCCTCGAGGATTACTGCATCTGTGGTGGTTTTGAGCCCGCAGGGATCGCACACCCACACCTCTTGGAGTCCCGGCGGGTCGGGAACGGCAGGAAGCTCAGCGAAGCCGGCCATCTCGGCCTTTCGATGAAATCCGGCCAGGACCCTGGGTGACGTCACCCAGGCGAAGACACCGCTGAACGAACGTACAGGAAAAAGAAGGACCCCCGCGTCCGTCAGGGTGAGGCACCCGCCGTGTTTGTCGGCCTGTTGACTCTCAGGATCAGGGCCGAAGACGCTCGTAATCCATTTCTTGAGGCTGTCTTTCTGCTTCGGATCCGTCTGGCGTTCGGAGAGCGTTTCGAGCTGGTCGCGGAGGCACCCTTTCAGGCCCGATCCCTGGACGATCGGGTATTCTGTGTGTTTTTCTCGTTGGATGGGGAGATCGACCCACGAGACGCTCGTTCCGCTCCCCGGGTGCAGCGGCGTCTCCGTGTACAGATAGAGAAAAATCGGCTCCTTAAACATCAGTGTCCTCCTTTTTCCATGTGCCCAGGACTGAAAGGCCGAAACCCGCTGCTCGATACAGACCCGAGACCTCCGAGGGCCAATTTTCGCCTGTGTCATCGTCGGTCATGGCGCTTTGCCAATGGAATTTGTCGAGAAGCGCGCTCCTTTCTCTGTCCGACAGGGGCCTTTCGGCATCGAAAAAATACACGCTTCCCGCCGGTACCGCCCGGACAAGGGAACGCGGGCGCTTGTGCATGAGATTCCACCCGCCGACGCCTTCCGCCTTCCCCACCGCTGCGGCCACGAGACGTGCCGAGGGCAGGCCGAGGCCCTTCAGGCAGTAGGCGCCGTTTGCCTCGGAGCAGACATCGTCGGGAAGCCATCCCTTTCGAAAGACCGCCGGGGCCAAAAGCACGAGCTTGAAGCGGCCGTCTGTGAAATTCGGGGCCCAGGATACCGGATCACGGGCGACTTCCGGCGGTTCTGGGCATACCCGATACCATGCAGCCCTGCCTTCCCCGCCAAGTGCAAGAAAACCCGAGGCCGGCAGCGCGTCGGCGGGAAGGTTTTCGGCGGCCATCACGAACGTGGTGGTTGCCTCTGGACGCAAGTAATCTACGGTATAGAGCATCCCCGCTTCCGCCGTGCGGCCTGCACCCAATTTGATGCCGGTGCGGGGCTCCTGGCAGCACAGGTCGCCCTCGCGGTACAGATGCGGGAGCGGCTCCTGATTCAAATAGGTTTTCAAGTGGTCGAACGACAGAAAAAAGGCCTCGGAGGCAGGAGGAAACTCTTCCAGTTCTTTCGCCACACGGAGAGGGGAAAGACGCGGGGCCGACGTCACAACATTCCATGGGTGCCTCCCCGGGGCCAGGTACGAGACCAATGCACTGGCGTCAGGATCCCAGAGAAGATCCATTGGTGCCCGCACAAGCAGCGGGCATTCTTTGCCGGCAAGGAACGGTCCGCGGAACGCAAGGCGCCCAAGGTTATCGTCCGTGCCGAAGGTATTCAGGAGCTCCTCCTCCGCCTTGTTGGCGTTCTTCTTTTGGCAGGCGTCTGCGTATGCTCCAAGGCCACCCGGTTTGTGTGTGAATATCTTGGCTCGTATGGCGCCAACGAAAGGCAGTGGACCGGGTGGGAAAGGTATCGACTCGGCCCTGAAGCTCTCTCCGGCCCGGAAGGGCCTGGGGCTCCGAAACAACAAGACATCAAGAGGCGTTATCTCTATCCACACCGGTCACTCCCCCCTTCCAACCAGAAATGACGTTATCAGCAGTAGCCGGCCCAGAGTGTCCCAGCGGCCCGGCGCGGGCAAGGCATCGTAGAGAGCAGCGCAGGCCTCGCCCGGGCGGCGGTCGCCTCTCTTCCGTGTATGCCGTTGTACCAGATGCAGAAAAGACGGCCGTAGCGGCCCGTCCACCTCAGGGAGGGGGGAATCGAAGGCAGGGGCCCATTGGCATTCCCGAAGGCGGTAGGCTATGCGGGGCGAGAGCGCCTGTTCGGCCATGAGGTTCCTAATTTCTTGCAGTCTAGGGAGGATCGGCGCGCTGGAACCCTGAAAAGCCGTTTCGAATTTTGCCCCTGCCGTTGTCAACTCGCCCGACCGGCGCACAAGGGCGAAGCTGAAGGCATCGCGCTGCAGAGCCTTTTTTGCGTCGTCCTTCATGATCCGGTAAGCCATCCTGACGGTCTGCGAGAGATCATGGGTCCTGTGTGCAATCACAACTCCCATGCTGATGCTCATCCCGCCCTCGCCGCCCAACAGCCGGAAGAGCAGACGCTTTCCGCCGTTCACTTCAGAGGGGAAAAGTGCGCGGATTTGTGTATCCTTTTCGTCGAGCCATCCTCTGTTGCCGCCGGTGAAAAGATAGCGCACTTCGTGCATGGTCTCGTACAGCCAGCGGACTGGGAAAAGGGCGAGGAGATCGTCGCCCCCGGCATAAATCAGGGCTCCCCCATGCTGAGTGACGCTGGGACGCGCGAGCTTGAGCGCGAATGTCTCGAGACAATGGGAGAGGGCTGCCTGCATCGCCGGGCCCGTGTGCCGATTTTTGAAATCAGAAAGCGCTACGCCGGGAATGTGCCCTGCCGTGGGGGCCGGGAAGGCCTTGTCCCAGGGGAATCCCGCTTTGCCGGTCAGCCAGTGACTCATCCTGTCACCGTCGAAGGCCATTACCGCATAGTAGCTCGACGGGGGTTGGATCCCCTGTTTGGCGGCACATTTGAGAAGTCCCTGCGCCGCTTTGCGCGCCTCGTCAAAACACCACTTGCTGGCGGTTTGGCGTGTAATCTTGAATTCCCTTTCGATGGATTTTTCGTTGTAGGTAGAGGGGTAGAGCCAGTCCCCATCCACGTCGAGCAGGAGGTCGGCATGCTTCTCTAAAATATTTCGTGCCTCCGCCTTGACGGCCTCCGGGTGACTGGCCGGATACAGGATCCCAGCGCCCACAAGCGCGTCCCTGGCGGCCTTTCCGTATTTGATGAGGCCTTGGCGGAGATTTTTATCTTCCCGGGCCTTTTTGAGAGTCTCCAGCAGGAATCCAGCGGTCGCCACCGAAGAGGTTGAGGGGAAAAGGTGATGGTCGACTTCCTCTGGAGAGAGGTGGGCGCCGAACACTTTCTTGAAGTGGGCTTCGAGGGCAAGCCGTTTTGTCAGGCATATCGCACAGAGTCTGTCCCCCCCACGCAACCGTCCTTGGAGTTTCATCGTGCCATCTTTATTGTTGCGGTCTATGCGTGCAAGTTTCTGCCAGAAGTCATTGAGTTCTCTGTAGATGCCGCCATCGACCGAGCCGGGATGCAGGGCGGTGGTAGTCCCGCAAAGAGTACATTTTTGATCTGGTTCGATGCTTTGCCCGAAATCCCTTACGTTTTTGCGTGCGGAAAGGGCCCTGCCCGCGAAGCCGGCAAGCCATGGATACGCCATGCCGCAGTTCCACGCCGTTTTTTTCAATACAGCAAACAGTTTAAGATACGCGTCCTGCGGTTCCCTGCCATCAAAAAAAGCACGAACAACTTTGTCGAGCCGTTCCGCGCCCTCCCAGGGGGAGGAGGCCCAGAACATGCCCAGCCTGCGGGGAAGGTCGGGGATCTGCCTCGCCCAGATTGTGTTCCAGGAGGAAATATACCCCACGCCATTCTTGCCTTTCAAAGATGCAAGTTCCACAGCCTCGCGCACATCCTTCGCTATTGTCCCCCAGGAATCCGAAACCTCCTTTTCAAGCTTTTCGCCCAGACATTGTATGTGATCTGCCGGCACCAGCGCTGTGAAGATGTTCGGGATGCTCCCTACCAAAAGCTCCGACCAATCTGGTGGTTTTATGTGGTCCTTCAGTCCGCACTCGTGGCATAACCACCAGTCAACGAGAGGCTGGCCACGGAGAGAAGGCATCAGGACGGCATCTGGTCCGTACTCCTTGGCCACATATTGTATTGCCTTCCAAGTGAGAAAGGACAGCAAATAGCTCCCCATCCAGGTATCCTGCGTTCTTCTGGCCTGTGAAACGAAATCCTGGGCTGAGGCTATGGTGAAAAGAAACACGGCGGGCTTCGGGGAGGCGCTCGCAATGGCTGAAGCGACAGAAGCGTGCTCCCACCACGCATGGGTGGGGACGCGCGGGTCGGCTGGGAGATGCTCCCAGAGGATGCCGGGGAGGCTGTTATTCAGCCGGTCCGCGAGCACCCGCCAGAGAAGCAGAAAGGTCTTTTTGGAATTCCTGCCCGCGTCGGCGTGTATCTTGGCGACCTCCCCCACTAGTGTTTTCTCCACGACGTCCTGATTAAGGCCACCCGGAAGGTCCAGCGGATATTCGTTGCCGGAGAGCGGATGCCTCAGCGTGAGTTTATCTGCGGCCTTCACGTCCGGCCTGGCTAATCCATCGACCCATGGAGGGATGTCGAGGCCTCGAGCGGTGGCTTTTATAAGGGCGAGTTCGTCCGGATCGAAAGGTGTACCGCACGCGGCACTGATGAGGGTGGAGACACTCACGTCTGGTGCGATTGCCGCACAGGGAGGGGTCGACAGGAACGCTTGGCATTTCTTGGTCCAATTCGTATCTACCTTCGGAGCCATCAGAGAACCCTTTCCCAATTCAAATCGCGGAGGTAGTCCCGAACCGCCTGAAACGCCGGAGTTGGTTCGGGGACATGAACGGAACTCTTTGAGTACCCGCATGCGACGTGTATTTTTTCTCGCCCGTCAAGTAAATGCGGCGTCGGCATGAACAGGGCCAACGCGCGGAAACCCGCTGGCTGGAATTTCATGACCCTGAACATGAGCGGGGATGCACGCCGGTCATGGCTTTCGCCCTGTACGTCCGCGGTCGACTGGAGTCTTGTTTTCTTCAACATGGCCTTGATTTCTCTCTCGGACAGGCCGGGGACCAGTTCCCGCAGTCTTTGGATGCGTTTTTTCTTGCCGTAGAGTGTCACTTTTCGCGCTTCCTTTTTTGCAGCTCCTTTTTGGAGAAGAGGCAACTTTTTCTCCAAGAATTCCGTCAACAATCCCTCCAGAACCTTTCGCTCAAGCGAACGGTAGAAAAAGCGAATTGGTAATCCGAAAGCGGTCCGCTCGACGGTCGCAGGCGTGAGAGAGCCGTCGAGAAAATCCTTGATTGCCATGTAATCTGGTGGTTTTTGCGATCGGAACAGCGACACCGATGCCCCGATCCTGTCCATCGCTTCTGCCCAGGAGCTGAAGGGTTCGGAAAGATACGCCTCGAATCTTCTCAGGCTTGACCACTCAGGATCTGTCCCATGCGGAGCACAATGTCGGTGTTTTTTCCAGAAACCCCAAAAAATTCCATTAACTGCCTGGAAGGCATTTGCGAGAAAATCGTGCGGCCCAACACCTACCCTGCAAAAATTCAGACCTGCCTCCTCTAACAGCGGGAGCTCTGGCACAGGCTCCAGCGACAGGCTGCCGAAACCGCGCCTCGATCGTGCGCCGAGCCCGCCGAAAAAGGCGAGCAGCCAAAAGCACGCAGCGACAACGAGGCAATTTGCCGCATTCGCATCCTGGAAATGGACCCAAATCCCGAATTCGGTTTCCGGCCTGAAGCATCCGCGCTTCAAGATTCCTCTAGCGTGAGTTTCCTACTTACGGTGTCGGCGTCCCGGATTTCCTTGGTATCTTGCCGGTTTTACAGAAAAAAAT
>ENA-OSEO01003241-OSEO01003241.1-sediment-metagenome-genome-assembly--contig:-NODE-3241-length-19841-cov-5.780814_pt1 | contig 19841 bp, 16 predicted proteins | sample MGYA00237883_ERZ534232 | MGnify/ENA metagenome assembly ERZ534232
ACATCCTTTACCCCAATTCTTTTCTATGACCGCTTCCGCCCTATTCCCAAAGCCAGAATAATTCGACATCCGACCCCCTCTAGTCAAGCGTTTGTGAAAAATACGGCCCCTTCCCGACAGCATATTCTGCCAACCAACAACAGGTGGGTCAGGCGATTCAGATTATACCTGTCACCCCCCTCGAAGCACCTCCTCGTGTCGCTGAATATATTGTTGATAGTGGATATGGTCCCCTGACTCCTCTATGCTGGCTTGAGCCGCAGCGAGCTCTCTTATCCTCTCATCCAGCCTGACATGATTTCCTTCTCCGATGCACGCCAGCAAATGATTCCAACTGGTTAGATCCAGCCCATGTTTGTTGTACCTATCAACCAGGTCTTCCCGGTCCGAAATGACGGCGGTCCCACAGAACAGGGCTTCTGGGACCAGGTTCGAAAAGACCGGAAAGGGGAGGTCGCCTTCAAAGTGGAAGAGAATGTCTACGGAGCCGAGCAGAGAGGGCATTTCCCATGGAGGGACAAAGGACCTCCAGCTTACCCGATTTCCGAGACGTTCTCTCGCGTATGTTTGAAATCCTTCCAAACCGATCCCCTGGCTGATCACCACAAAATCGAATCCTTCTCCCATCCTTGACCAGATATCGATCACCCGGTGCCATCCCTTGTGTTTCCAATGATAATTGGCCTTTCCAATGAGGGCCAAAACAGGGCGGTCTAGTCCTTTTCGGGGGACTGCTGAAAAGGTAGCCGGGTCCGGAACATAGGGCACGCCGACGCGGGTCCGGGCATTGTATTGGTTCATTTCGGGCCTGTGCTCCGTGTCAGTCATGATGCACCTGGCATTTGAAAGGACTTCGCTCAATAGATCAGGCCAGATACCGCCCTCAACGAATTTCTTTACATCAGATCCCCCGTGCTGGAGCATATATGGAAGCCCTGTTATTTTGCCCGCGAGATACGCGACCAGGCCATAAGGGACCAGATAGCCCGCCTCGATCATGTCCGGCCTTTGCCTTTCGACAACTTCCAGTGTCTTGTTCAGGAGACGCAAGGCCCGATGCTCATCATGTGGAATGTGCCACGGGACCTTTTCTTCGGGTCTATGTATCGTTACATTGGGATGGTTTGGAATCGGCCTTCTCGAGTGGGCGGTGTGGACCTTGTCCTCTCCTTCCCGGTCCGTGACCACATGGATGTGGTGCCCCCGCTTTGCCAGGGCATGGGCAAGCCAGTAGGTCTTGGAGGCGATACCGCCCTCCAAAGGCGGGTATTTGCCGATGTAGACTACTCGGGCCACAATCGAGCCAGAAAGGAGTTTTCAGGCGGGGCGTCGGCGTGGTGGTCCCAGCCCTCAAAAAATATCTGTTCAAAGAGATCGAAAAGGAGAAGATTCATCTTTGAACCTAGGATTTCCCCAAGCGGGTGGTGGTGAATCTCTTTGTCTGAAATGGCCTGATCCACCTCATTGAGAACCTCCCGGTCCAGGTGTGAGATCGCCGAAGGCATACCCGTTTTCAGCCTTGTCAGGACCCAACCCAGACCGAGCTTCCTGTAATCTTGTTCAAAGGCGTCTCGAAGGATCTTCTTGGTCGTATTTTTATCCGGCACTTTGTAGTCAATAGGGAGTTCCATGGCCCACTGGGACAGGTCGTCCTCGAGATACAAGGGCCTGATCTCGAATCCAAAGGCCCCGCCGGAGCGGTCCACGCTCTGCAAGTGGTAGTTGGACAGTCCTGCGCGCAAGAGGTCATCAAACAGGTTACGCCTGTAGACCTTTTCCTCCTCTGGGCGAGGGAACAGCTTCTCTATGGCGTTTCTGAGTCCTTTATTATTCTTTACGGGACCCAAGTTGTTTCTAATACGATCCGAGAAGCCCAGCGGGTGGGTGTAGATCCAGTAATATCCGCCGAAAAGCTCGTCCGCCCCCTCCCCTGAAAAGGCAACCCTCACATGTTGGGACACGAACCGGGACAATAAGTGAAAGGCCAGGCCTCCCTGGATATGAAATGTGCCCCCTGCCATAAGGCCCTCATAGTGGGCCACATAGTCGGGAAGCCAGCGCCAATAGTCATCTATCGAGACCATCGATTCTCGGTGTTCTGTCCCAAGTGCCTGGGCTACCTTCCTGGCAGCGTTCAAGTCATCGGAGTCGGCACCATCGGCGAGCGTGAAGGTCTGAAGCGGATACCCCAGCTCTTTGCGTGCCGCAAATGCAAGGGTGGTGGAGTCCAATCCCCCTGACAGATAGAGTCCCTTTTCCATCGAGCCGTGCTGGAACATGCGCTCGGCTGCCTGAAGGACACGGTTTCTTGTCTCTCGTACGGCGGCCGGATACTCGGGTACGGGAAATCCGTTCAGGTAGCGGGCCTGGGGCAATACCCCAAAACGTTCCTGCAGGCCGACTCCCTCGGAGCCAAAGCGCATGGCCGTCCCTGGGAGGACCTGCTTTATGCCCTGAAAAAGGGTTTCGTCCTGTGAATGGACATATCCGAAGACTCGCGTCTCTTCCAGGGCATGGACATTCAGAAGGGGGGTCACCTTGGGATGGGCGAGGATCCCCTTGATCTCGGAACATACAAGGATGCTTGTGTCGCTTTTTGTATAGTAAAGAGGCTTGATCCCGAATCGGTCCCTCGCAAGAACGAGGTGTTGCCCATCAACGATTGCGATGACGAACATGCCCTTTAACCGTCGGGCAAACCCCAGGCCATGGATCTGGTACAACCTGGCAATGAGCTCTGCTTCCAGATCATTTTTGGGGTGGTACCCTGTTTTGGAGAGTTCCTGCCGTAAGTCTCGATAGTTATAGATCTCGCCATTCAGGAGCGCCACCAGTCCGGTTCCCGGATCGTGGTAGATCATGGGTGCATTCGGATTACCGAAGATGGACAGGCGACAACCGGCTGCACCATGTTTTTCGTTGGTCCAGACCTCGAAACTATCCGGACCCCTGTGGCGAACGGCTGTTGCCATTTTGCGGAGGATTTCAGGCTGGTTTTCGTTAAAGGTTACGACAATGGTGCACATGATGATTCCTTGGTTGCCAATGCCTTCATGGCAGAGACGGCCCCGATCAATGCCAGAGATGTCCCGTCATCCAGATAATGGTAAGGCCAATAACCGGACGGCAGTTGGGTTTTTCTGAGCCATTCAAGGGCCTTTTCAATCACAACTGGGTCCACATGCTTTATCCATCTGGAAAGACCCCATAGCACAACCCCTGTTGACCAGGGGTCACTCCCAATGGGGTGACCTTTCCATGGGCCGAATCCGCCGTCCTCGTTCTGATCCTTGGCCAGATGCTCTATCGTCCGAAACACAAGGGCATTTTCCTGATTTCTGGGCGTTCCCAGCAGGAAGAAACCTCCCTTGTATGACAGCCTCACCGGTCCTTCGAAGTCCCGTTGCCATTCGGATCGCATCCAGTCCATATCCCTTTGCTCGATCACTTCCGGAACCAGCGCCGAGATCAGACCGGTTATCGGTATCCGAGCCATGTCCCTGGGGTGCCGACCCCATCCACCTCCCGCTTTACGTTCCGACTTGAGCCAGCTTTTCGCAGCCGCAAGTCCAGCGTCTTTGTCCCCCTTCAGAGCACGAATAACACCAGCGGCCCAAGCCGTTTCCTCTGGGTCGGACCACCCGCCATCCATCCTTTGGGCCTCAATTAATTGGTCGGTGACTTTCGAAAAAATATCCGATGCTGGGTTGATGCCAGCAAAAACCAATGCCAATCCTGGGCGCACTGCTCGAACAAGTTCAAGATTCCTGCCAAGTGATTGGAGGATAAAGGATGATAGGCAAGCCGATGAAGCCGTTACAATTTCCATGATTTCACTTTGTGCCTTCTTTAGCGTCTTCCTTCTGCAGCCTGCGGCCAACCTCAGATAGGGTTTTTAGCCTTTCCTGTAACACATTCATCGGAGTTGACTTCCAACAAGTCCTGCAAACACAAAAAAGCGCCTCGTCATGCCCATAAGTCTCAAATTCAATATTTTCTAACTTGATGAACTCATTACAAATAACGCATAGAACGCTTGGAACTGCCAAGGCACCCTGGACCTGAGTGCTAAGGAGCACATCAAGCCCCACATCTACGGGGAGTACGCGTATGGGTTTGAATGTGTTGCGGAGCCTTTCGATAAGGTCTAGGCGGATTCTCCCCCGAAGTTCCTCTCCAAATTCGCCCATCAAAACAAGCGGAGGCTCGCCATTTTTCTCCTTTTGCTTCTGGAGTTCCCTGAAGAAGTGCAACATGCCCATTAGGTATGGATGATTTTTTTCTATCGCTATTTCCCAGCACTTCTCTGATTCGGAGTAATAAGAGAATTTGCGTCGATCTTTCTTCTCTCTGTCAATCAAAGATCCCAAATGAACCAGCAACGCATCGCAGTCCCTGTAATTATCCATGATACCGCTATGCCAACTCGTGTCACCGGTGTACCCAAGACAGAACGACGAATTCTGTGTCGTTATTTCGATTCGAAACCCGAAGCTGTCGGAATACTCCGAAAAATCATTATGATAGGCTATAATCGGCTTAACTTTAATATGCATTTCTCTCGTTGCATTATCACTTGCGTTGTCCAAAACGGGAGCCAGCGAATTGCGGAATTTGGAATTTTTGTTACTTGTGAAATCAAACTCTTGGGCTTTCAGCTCTTCATCACCCAATTCCTTTCCGATGTCAACAATGTATGGCTCTAAATATTTACGTAACGCAGGACTTTCAATGATGTGGGCAAGTCGGTGATAGATCCCCAATGTCATAATTACATGAGGGCGTCTTTTCTCCTTGGACTCACTCCTTTTCTCCAACTCCAAAAACAGCGTAACCATTGATTCGAAATCCCGCACATGATCGATATGCGCGTGACTAAGTAATACAAGATCGATATCGGAAAGACTGAACCCTGCATGGAACAAATTGCGCACGAAGTCAAAGCCAGGATCTATTGCAATGCCGAGGTCTACCTTTCCCCTTCCATCGGTGTGGTATAGCAGGTATCCCCCTCCTACGGACCTCCCTTGGGCAGGTGAAGTGGAATTCCATCTTTGGAGCCCAAGGAAGTGCAGAGAGGAACTCTTTAGCTGATGGACAGTGCGCCACTGCAAATGATCTAGGAAGTGTTTATCCCAATTGTCCATGATGTGTTCATAGTCAAAAGCAGTTAAGCGTTTTTCGTGTATCTCACCACCATCAGGGCTTTGCAGGATTTTTCTACATGCAAGGAGCCCAATGAACCCAGAATCTTGCTTTGGGACGCAACTTTCACACCAACTGGAAGAATCCCCAGTATCTCTCAAGAGATAATCAATTTGTCTCTTGCGCCACTCTAAATCCTCTCTCTCCTTTTCAATAGCAATTAGACGATTTCCCAACTCCTTTTTGTCGTTTGGGATTTGGGGATCTTCATCATATCTCTTGAAGAAATCTGAGATGTGTTTTCTGAAGTCTTCATAGTGTTTGGATGACATCTTGCGGAGGTCTATTCCTTTTGTATCGCAATATATGCAACCACCAATTCTATGGGATTCAACCTCCAGAAGAGGTTCTCTGTTGACTTCGTAAATCTTTTTTAGGGTGTTGGAGTAGATGCTATCCTTTTTTTCTGCGAGAAAAGCTAATATTTCAGCGGTAAGAAGTAGATATCCTTCTCTATTAGTTGAACTAAATCTGGCTGTGTCCCAATATTTCTTCAGCAATGAGCAAAAGCCATCAGCATCAGTTCTGTTAACGCTTCTCATCTGATCCAATCTTAACGCGACAAGGATGTCAATAAACCTTCCGGTTATGTTTGGGTATCTTTTGATATCCAATCGGGAAATTTCACTGGGGTCTAATTTGTTGTCATTACAAATAAACCGTTTTATTTTTTTTAGACACTCTTCCGATGAAGGGAAATCTCCGATCAAACGATAAGCTTCCGCCTTTTGAATGTTCACCTTTGCTTTTATATACTTGTGTTTTGGATAATTGACTATGAGATTTTCTACAAGGATAAGGGTTTTAATGGCATGATAAGCAAGCTGAAGCTTTACTTGTATGGCTGCCCTCATGAACAGAGCAGGAATATATATTAACTCTAACCCATTACGGTGGTCAGCATATTTTTTCCACTCTTTTTTGTCCTCTGGAAGTCCTGACTCATGTATGTCATATATGTCCTTAAGATTGTAAATGATGTAGTTGAATTCTTGGACCGCTTTCCGCTTTTGACCTTCATGTTGGAAGCCGACCCCAATGTTGTAACGGGCCAAAAGCTCATAAAACTTGTTGAAAAAATCCTTCTCAGCAAAATGCTCTTTTAATATCCTCCTCGCTCGCTCGGCGAAACTGCGCTGGTCAGGTCCGGTGCCCGCCGCTGCCATTTCCAAAAGATAAAGAACTGTAAGCTTGATTTTCTGCCTTGTTTCCTGGGCACTATCCCTATCTTGCGATATGATTTCAGGTAGGGATCGTTCAAGATAAAAAAGAACCTGTTGATCTAGTCTCCTAAAATAACAGTCAGTCCCTTTCTCTTGTATTTTGGCCCTAATGAATTTGGCCCAAAAAAAGGGAATCCAATTGGAGTCAAGAGTGATAGGGGGTTGCCAAGAAGAAAGGACTATGCTCGACAAGTTGCGTTTTTGAAAAAGTTCGTTCCATTGATTAGTGGCTGCGGATGTGCAATGATCGTGATCAAACGCTTTCTTAAAAAGGTCAACAGGGCCCTCAAATTGGATACTATCATCGATTTTTCCATATTCTTCTTGATCAATCCAAATATCCCACTGCGCATTCGCCTTTTCAAGGCTCTCAAATTCTTCGTCCTGCATTAAGATCCTCCCGAACACCGCAGCTGCGGCGAACACAAACCACCGCCACGCTCATGTCGCTGGGACAATGGATTAGTCAAATCAGTAGGTTGCCATTAATATGGCAGCTATCGGCAATTGTGGCACGAAGAACACTGCTTGCACACAACCCCTTTACCCGTGGCCTCGATGATGTCGAGGGGGAATCGCATTTTGTCTTTCTTCACGATTCTTGGTTTCTCATATTCTTTTGATTTTTGCTTCTCTTTCATGCCTCCACCTCCTTGATAATGTGGTTTTCGATGCCAAAGCCGAGGACCTCGGTCAGGTCCTCGTCCGCAGTTCCAGGATCGATATCAAACTGACCTTCAAAGCGTTCACGTAATTCTGCTAAGGTTACGCCTTGCCCAATTGTCTCCAACACCCAATATGCAGTGTGATTCAACTCGAAGTGATCTCCGTTTGCCACATTGAAGGCATAATAGTGGTCAAGCTCCGGGATGGCCTGGAGCATGATGTCTTCTGTCAGAGCCAACCGGGTGCCCAACTTCATCGCCAGCATTGTGGATCCTCCGCCATATAGTCGCCGGTGGTAAAGTAGGCCATGGCGCGGCAGCCCCGGCATTGGGTAATTAGGTCGCATTCCTTGCATTTGCCGCCGAGGTTAGCGGGGTTCCTGAGTCGCCAGAGAACTTCAGAGCCGTACCAGATCTTGAAAAAGCCGTCCGTCAGGACATTTCCGATCGAAATGGGCAGCCGACGGCACGGGTATACGGTTCCGTCCGGCATAATGGTCAGGGCATTGTTACCAGCCGAGCAGAGCGCCCCTACAGTGGGATCCCCTGGCGACAGGAGGGCAAACAGAGGCCGATAAAGGAGTATCCGAACAGGCGAACCATTTACGGCAATATGATAGATGCCCTCATACACGGTTTTCAGCTCTTGGGGACTGAGCACCTGATCCGAAAGCCTTGCCCCTGTCCCTTCCGGGATCAGCCGTTCCAGTGCCAGGGTAGTCACTCCTTCTCTACCGGCCAGATCTATCAACGCAGGGATCTCATCTTTATTGAATCGGCTGATGGTGGTCATTACCGAGACTGCAATGCCCGCGTCCTTCAAAAGCCGTATCGCAGAAACCGTGGATTCAAAAGCTCCTGGACCTCGAATCTCATCGTTGGTCCTGGCCGAGGCTCCTTCCAGGGATACCTGCACGCGTCTCAAACGGGAATGTTTTGCTAGAGTCGACGTTTCCGTTTCCAAAATCAGGGAACCGTTGGTCAGGATGTCATAGTATGCCAGGCAGTCCGATCTGTCTATGCGGTCCATCAGTGCGTGGAGATCGTCCCGGCGGAGGTAAGGTTCGCCCCCCGTCATAGACAGGGTTCCCTTCTTCCCCCACTTCCTGACAGCCTCTTCCATTCGATCTATAATGGTCAGGAGATCTGGAAGGGCGAGTTCTGCCCCCGGAATACCATTTTGATAACAGTGTCTACAGGCGCGGTTACATCTTTCCGTGATGTGCCATTGAAAATAAAATTCTTCTCCGGCAGTCAGATCATCTGTTGAGATTTCTTTATCTTTGAGCATAGCTAACCGGGAGATATCGGTGGGAGAATAGATATTTTTCCGTACTTTTGTCTTGAGTATAATCGTATTTTTTTATAATGTCAACAGGTTAATTGCCCATCGTAACCGGTATTCTTTTGGAAAATTATCCCGCCCAAAGCCGAAGAACTGCATGAAGGGAGATGAAAATCCTTCGAAGGGGTACACCGGCATGTCCGATGGAATTGGGCCTATTGCCGCCATGGTTGCATTCAACGGCTCGTTCTGACCCGGACCAATACCAGGATGAAGACACCACAGAGAATTCGTACCCTTCTTGTTTGGTGAATCAAAAATGTTTTGATGCTGATTGAGATCCCCCCTTCAGGCTTTTCGAAGCGCCCAATCCTTTGTCCAAAGTTTGGCTCCCTGCCCATCCAGATCCACCAGATACTTCTCGCCATCGATCTCGACGACCGTCCCTGTGCCGTGCTGGTTTTCACTTTATCGCCGACCTTGAAGCGTTTCTTGCTTAGCGGATTGGGCTCGGGGGCCTTGGCCGGCGATGGGGCGGAGCGGGTAGCTGAATGAGCACGGAGTTCCGTTCGTGCAGGTTTGGGTCGGGGAGCATGGGCGATCTTGGGAGGCGGGGGTTCGAACCGCTCGAGGGCCGCCTGCCACTCGGGGGTGAGGATGTCCTTGAAGTCCGGGGGGAGATAGGGTTGCCGGATGGCACGGGTGAAGGCCAGGTAGGCGATATTGGCCTCGTCGCCGAATGTGGGGGTCACGAGGGCCTCCGGTCTGGAGAGCGATTCCGCGATGTAGGCAGCGATATAGATCCGGTCCTATTCCTGGCCCTTGACCCCGTGGACCGTGGAGAGGATGATGTCTGGGCTGTTGGGCGTCTCGGGGCCGTGCTCTTCGAGATCTTTATGATGTCGAAAACAGCATCGGGCAGGATGCGGGCATATTCCCTGACCGCCTCGACCATGTTGGCGAACTGGAAATCGTCTAGGTCTTTGGGCTTATGTTTCCAGGTCCTCCAGGTTTTCAAAAGACCGAATGAAGGGGTCCCTGATCTTTTCGCGTGTCCCTTCTGACAACAGTACACATCCACCGATATCCGACCCGGAATCCCGGATATTTTCCCCTGCAATGAAAACGGAATCCCGGTTCTGCGAAGACCCAGGGCGTGTTCGAAGAGAGCCAGGTTGGTCAGGCTCAGGATCACACATCGCTCGCCGGCCTTGGGTCTCGAGGGATTGGCATAAAAGGCCACTCTGGATTTCTTTTCCGGGTTTCCCTTGATCCCGAATCCCTTCTCTCCCTTTGCCTCCCGAATGAAGACCGATGGCCGGGTGATCCCGGGCTGTTTCCGACCCGGGATCACCCGGCCGAAGATAGAATGGGTAAGACCGCTCAAAATAAAAAACAAGAAAATAGGCTGCTGGCAACCTTCTCACCGCCGGAGGTCGATCCCTTTTTCACCGCCGGAAATGGTTCCCTTTCAAGCCGCTGATCACAGGTTGAGCGCGGAGGAAAGAAGATTCATCGTTTCAGTAATGGAAGGCCGGCCGGAATGGGACCTGCTCGGGCTCGAAGGGGTCGAGAATTTCCCCGGTGTCAAATGGAAAGTGCTCAACATTTCAAGGATGGACAGGCCAAAACACCGGCAGGCCGTTCGCAAGTTGAGAGATTACCTGGGTGTTTGACGCGAGACAGGCCGTATAAAAAAACGTCCCCTTGCGCGGCGCGGACCTGAAATGTTATCCTAAATGGAGTTAGAGACTATTCGTTTGATAAACTTTTCCATTGGTCTGTTCACAATCGGGCGATGGCTGAAAATAGCATTCAGCCACCATTGTCTCGCTTTCGAAGGTTTTGGGACTGTGCGCAATCGTTTGGATTGCAATTAAGGTTAAGCCCCGCAAAAGATTCCAAATCAAAAAAATCAACAATGGATAATTTTTTTGCAGACGATGACAGCAACAGGCATATGCAGCAAACCTATATAGGAATCGCTGTGCTTGTCATAGCGAACCAGGATTTTACTGAAGCGATTGAACCTTGAATGACTCACTTCAACTGAACCACCTTCCTTCTGGCTTTCCATGCAAAGTTGCGCTTTTTTTCCTGTATCTCCTCCTCACGTCTTTTCACGTGGAGAATATAGCCGTGGGCAACGATGGTCTCCAATGCCGGTCGGCTATCATAGACTTTATACGCGCCGATTCCGCTGGATATCGGTGGGACGGTCGATGACGATTTCTTCCAGCACCAATTCCAACTGACTTACATCATGCCGGTTTGTTCCGGTGACGACGAGTGACAACGGGACACCACGGCCGTCCACCAGCAGATGTCGTTTGATCACAAATTTTTCCACTTTCGCTCGGATTCCGACCAACCGCTTCAACCGCCATAGAATCTTTGATCATGGCCCCGTCGATACTTTGCCAGTTCCAGGCGACGCCCTCCATTTCATCGTGTTCGGCAAGCCCGGCTCTCCACAAGGCGAGAAAAAAGCCTGAGCGCATCCAACGCATGAAATGGGCGTGGATCGCGCTGGGACTTCCGAAACGTTCCTTGGGAAGCGCTTTCCACTGGCAGCCGGTTCTGAGCTCGTATATGATAGCTTCAAAAATCTGCCGGGGCGGCATCGGCTTTCTTCCGCCGCCGATTTTGCGCTGGTAAGATTTTTGCGGATCCCGCTCGGGCGCCGGCACAAATGGTTTAACTCTTTTCCAAAAGGCATCGGATATCCCCCACGACTGAATTTTTGTCATAGGGCCTCCATCGCAAGGGTTAAAGATGGCTGCCAGCATAGCAAATGTCGAGAGAAAAGTACGCCTTATTTACGGATGAATTCTTACTCAAGCGGGCACTTTTGAATCAGGGCACCCACAAGGAGACTTTAAAGAAGGAACGGCATGAACCGTTACATCAATGTAAAGGATGGAAAAAATCGTTGTGGGGCCGGCCTCTTCCCGTTGACTAGCGCGGCGGAGGTTCGCCGGCTTCATTCCAGCCGCGCGCCCGGTAGTACTCGGCCAGCATTGTGGCCATTTGAGCCTCGGTGATCCCTTTGCCCTCCTCGGGAAGGGCTTCCTGGTGGAAACGGGGAGGGAGATTGTCGTCCAGCCTGGTCCAGCCCTCGCGGATGTTGAATCGGCGCGTGTCGTCTTTGACGCTGGCGGCGATGGCGCGCATGGAATCCCGGTCCAATTCAAGGCCGGTCACGGCTTTCAGAATGGTGGCGAGCTGTTCCCACTGGTAGATATCCCGGTAAAAGCGGCAGAGGATCAGCGTGTCGAACACGGTCAAGCGGTCTTCCCACTCGGCGAAGACGGCCGCTTTCCCTTCGATGGTTTCCGAATCGACGATCCCGGCCAACTCCGGCTTGTAGAACGTGGCCCGCAGGTGGCAGGCGCCGCGTTCCGATGCGCCGTAAGCGAGTCCCATGCCCTTGAGCACACGCGGGTCGTAGCCGGCCGGTTCCAAGCCTTTGACGTGGACGGCCTGATCGGACATCCCCCAGGCCTGCGCGGTGTTTCGGATGCCCTGGGCCAGAAGGTCGCCGATCCCACGCCGTGCGGCGATGTCTTCCAACAGCCGTGCGATGGCGTCCACGTCGCCGTAGTCGATCTCATAATCGATCCGCTTCTGCCGGGCGGCTTCGATCGTCAGCCCGGCCAGGTTCCCGGCGGTGATCGTGTCCAGGCCGAGGCGGTCGCACAGATCGTTGAGATAGAGGATTTCCTCGATGCTGTCGATCTCGCACAGCCCGCCGAAAGCGTAGATGGTTTCATACTCCGGCCCCTCGAGGCGCAGGCCTTTGTGGCGGCCTGATTTGACCGTAGATAGCCGCCCGCAGGCCATGAAGCATTTCAGGCAGGACCGGGGCTGGACTTCACAGCGCTGATGCAGCGCATCGGCATTGATTCCTGCTGCTCCTTCAAAACGACCCTTCTGCCAGTACCGCGTAGGGAACCCGCCGACCCTGTTCATGATATCCACCAGCATGGATGTGCCTTTGTTCTTGTAGGCGAGGACGACCGGATTGTCCTTCGACTCGGCGGCGATCTCGTGATTGAATTGCCTGATCAGCCTGTCATCGGCGAACGACTTCTTACACCGACCGTGGAAGGCGATGGCCTTGATCTTCTTGGACCCCATGACGGCCCCGACGCCGGTGCGGCCGGCGCTCCGCCAGTGATCGTTTTCGATCACCGCGAAGGCGACCAGGTTCTCGCCTGCCGGTCCGATGCAGACCGTGCCGCAGCCGCCGCCGGCCGGGCGGTTTCTTTTGATCCAGTCGTTGACACGGTCTTCGGTTTCATAGGTTTCCAGTCCCCACAGGTCCGAGGCGGGATGGAAATAGACGGTCTCCTCGTCGATTTCGAGCCAGACGGGGGCATCGGCGGCACCGTGGATCATGAGGGCGTCGAATCCGCAGGCAGCCATCTGCTCGGCCAGTTTGCCGCCGGAGTAGGATTCGGAGTAAAACCCGGTCTGTGGGGATTTGGTGAACACCCCGTGGCGGCAGGATCCCCATATACCGCTTCCGGATACCGGGCCGATGGCGAAAATGAGACGGTTCTCGGCTCCCAGCGGGTCCACGCCTCCCGGGTTGTTCTCCAGCAGCAGGCGGGTCGCCAAACCCTTGCCACCCAGGGTTTTCTTGAGGAGGCCATCGGAAATTTGCTTGGATTCAAAGGTCTTGCGTGACACATCCACACTGAGAACCGTGTTGTAAAAGCCGAACATGGGGTGTCTCCTCCAGGCGTATCGATTCGGAAAGAAGCCCCCCTTCATCCGGGCCGGTTTATTCCGTGGGAGGCGGGTTGGGCGCCGAGCCTTAAATGACGCTCGGATAAATCTTCCGGGCATCTTCCTGGGTCAGCATTCGGGGTTGCCGGCCGTCAACCGGGTGGCCCACATGGCGTCATGAGCCAGATTCCAGATGTCCGATTCCTGAATGCCAAAAAGGCTCAGATGGGGCCGGGATGCGGAGCTCCGCAGCGAGAGTGCATAGGGCTTCAACGGCCGCAAAGGCCGTTTTACGAAGGCTCGTGCCGTCGGTTTCTTTGCCCAAGAGCTCAGCCCTGTTTTTGTTTGCTTTCCGATTGATTATCTTGGTCCGGCCCCGGCAGTGAAAGCCATTTGAAAACGATGCAGGAGTGAGTGAAACTCAGAGTGTTTGCCTTCGCCGATGCGTTCCCGTTCGAGTTGCTCGAATGCTTCAACAAGCTCTTTGTCTTTATCCGGGCCCAATCTTGCCTCCGCCATGGGGAAAAGAACCGTGTTTTCCTTGGCGATATGCTCATCGAGGAGTGCCACGTATTCTCTAATGATCTTCTGAGCGTATTCCTTACGCAAGACGAGCCCGGACTCATGGCCTGACAGGGCGTCTTTGAGCTTCGCAACCAGTCTGCGGCCTTTTTCGTGCTCCTGCAGCATAACCCCGATGGGGCCTCCTTCACGCGGCACACCAACATTCTCCAGGGCTGGAAAAAGGAATTCCTCTTCCTTGCCGTGATGGCATTTGTCGATGAAAATCGACAGGAACTCCAGGATGTTGGAGAGATCCTTCCCGTCCACCTCCTGACCGCGTCCGAACCTGTCCGCAACGGCCTGCAGGATTCGAAGCATGATTTCAATGCCGTGGTGTTCGCTTCTGAGCTCATCTGTTGCCTTCATCCTCGCACCTCCATGAGTTTTAGCGTGATGCGCAGCGAGACTGCGTCAGCAAATCATTCTTGGATGCCTTCAGGTTGTGCAGTTCAAGGAAAAACGCGCTTTCGCTCTTCAAGCGTTCTTGGGAAGAATACCGCTTCGGTGATCGCGTCTATTTTTTGCACAAGGATTTTTACTCGATTTTTTTCGCGAGCCAGAATTTATTTTCCATGAAAAAATCATTCAAAATCCAGGATTTTTTTCTCCGGTCCGCAGGTGAAAGAAGAGGCGGTTTGCCCGCCTACTCTATGAAGGGTTCTATTCCCAGCTGCAGCTATAAAGAGAGACGCTGGTTTCCGGGGTCTGCGCCCGAAAGGGCTTTTTTGCCAATCCGGGCGTCAATCTGCAGCTTTGTTTGTGGTTAGCACCATGCAGCATGCAAAAAGGCGCCTGATTGCCAAGCAATGGGAAGCATGGCTATGATGCTCCAAAGAAAATCCCATAGGAAGGTGAACATCTCCACGGGTGGGGATGCGGCCTTATCACGTTGTGCTTATATGGCGAATTTGTTATGACAGGCAAGGGAGAGGGGTGGTTGCGGGCAGGCCTGAACGCTTCTGTCCTTAGAGAATGCTTTTTGTGCTCGAAAAGGGGCTGATAAGCGGCTGAAAGGGGCTCTTTTGCATGTTTTCTGTAAGTTTTGCAATCCTTTATCTTGGTCCGACCCCATGAAGAGACATGAAGACAATATACGATTATGACATCGGCATTATCGGCGGTGGGGCGGCGGGGCTGACGGTGGCGTCGGGCGCGGCGCAGCTGGGTGCCAGGGCCCTCCTGATCGAAAAGGAAGCCGTGCTGGGGGGCGACTGTCTCCATGTCGGTTGTGTGCCGAGCAAGACGCTGATACGCACCGCCCGGGCCTGTCACACCATGAAAAATGCGCAGGACTTCGGGCTTCCCGCACTCGACCTACCACCGGTGGACTTTGCGAAGGTGCGGGAAAGGATCCGGTCGGTGATCGCGGCCATCCAGAAGCACGACTCGGAGGAGCGGTTCTGCCGTCTTGGGGTCCGCGTGGTGTTCGGCGAACCCGCCTTCGTCGACGAACACAGCGTCCGATTGGAGGGCGGAACCGTTTCGGCCAAAAACTGGGTCGTGGCCAGCGGCTCCTCGCCGCAAAGGCCCCCGGTGGAGGGGTTGGAAAAGACGCCCTGCATCACCAACAGGGAGGTCTTCTCCCTGGCTCGGCTCCCGGCATCCATGATCGTGCTGGGCGCCGGGCCCATTGCCGTGGAGATGGCCCAGGCCTTCAGCCGCCTTGGAACGAAGGTGTCCGTGGTCCAGCGGAGCGGACAGATCTTGAGCAAAGAAGACAAGGACATGGCCGACGGGATCATGAAGGTTCTGGCTGCTGAAGGCGTCGTCTTCCATCTCGAGGCCTCGGTGCTCGGGGTCAAGGATCTCGGGCAGGAAAGAGAAGTGCGCATCAGAACCAGGGAAGGCGTCGCGATGGCTCTGAAGGCGGAGCAGATCCTGGTCGCCATGGGGCGCGAACCGAACCTCAAGGGCCTCAACCTGGAAGGGATCGGCGTCTCGTTCGACCGAAGGGGTATCCAGACGGATGCGCGGATGCGAACCAGCCGGAAGCACATCTATGCGGCCGGGGATGTCACCGGGGCGTTTCAGTTCACCCACGCGGCAGGCTACGAAGGGGGGATCGTCGTGAGCAACGCGATTGTTCATCTCCCCCGGAAGGCCGACTACACGTTCATGCCATGGTGCACCTACACGGACCCTGAACTGGCCGGCATCGGCATGAACGAAAAGGCGGCCGGAGAGGCCGGTCTGGAGTACGATGTCTTTACGGAGGTCTTCGAGGACAACGACAGAAGCCGAGCCGAAGGGGAGGCGGTCGGAAAGATCAAGATGCTGTTGGACAGGCATGAGAAGCCGATCGGGGTTCAGATCCTGGGGCTTCGGGCAGGGGAGCTGTTGAACGAGTGGGTCGCCGTGCTGAACGGAAAGGTGAAGCTTTCCACCCTGGCCTCCGCTGTCCATCCCTATCCGACCCTCGGGGAAATCAACAAACGGGTCGCGGGCGCCTATCTTTCACCGAAGATCTTCTCCGACAAGGTGAGGAAAGGACTGAAGTTCTTCTTCAACCTGAAAGGCAGGGCCTGCGGGCCGGGGGATGGGGCGTGAGGCCGCTCTTAAAGGCGCTCTTGTTCGCGGCGTTCATCGCTGCGGCGATCTATGTGGTGCGCTTCACGCCGGTGAAGGGGTTTCTCACCGCCGATGCGCTCGGGCGGTTCCTGGACGGCGCCGGCCTGTGGGCACCCGTCGTCTATGTGGCGGTTTACGCTGTCGGGGTGTGCCTGTTCGTTCCCGGCACCCTTCTCACCGGCCTCGGTGCGGCGGTCTTCGGTCCTTACTGGGGGTTTTTCTATGTGTGGATCGGCGCGATGCTGGGTGCGAGTGCAGCCTTTGTCATCGGCCGGACACTGGGCAGGGAGTTTGCCACCTCGCTCATCGGAGACCGGCTGAAGAAATACGACGACGCGATCGAGCGGAACGGATTTGCCACGGTACTCTATCTCCGGCTGGTCTATTTTCCCTTCACCCCCATGAATTTCGGCATGGGGCTCACCAAGGTCCGTTTCCGGGACTATGTGGCTGGTACGGGCCTCGGCATCATCGTGGGGACCTTCATCTTCACGTTTTTCATCGGAACCGTGAAGGAGGTCTGGACCTCGGGCAACTGGGGGGAACTCCTCTCCTTCAAGGTGTATTTCTCGGTGGGCCTCTTCGTGTTCTCATTCTTTATTCCGAAGATCATCCGGGAGGTCCGCCGGGAGGCGGGGCTTTGATCTGGGAGGAGTGGACGAAAAATGGGTTGGAGGATCTTGCCGAGGGTGAGAGAGATCCTGGAAAGGGCCGGGGCCTTTGAGGGAATCAGTGAGGAGGATGCCGGGTTCCTGCTGAGGCTCGATCTCGAGTCCAGAGAGACCTATGCGGTCATGGAAACGGCCAATCGGCTTTCCAGAGAGCAATTCGGAAAGAAGGGAGAGAACCATCTCCACATCGGGGTCAATGTGGCGCCTTGTCCCTTCAACTGCGCCTTCTGTTCCCTGACAGAGCGCGCCGGGATCTTCAAGGGGGATGTGGACTTCGCCGAAGAGGCCATCCTGGAATGGGCCAGAATGGGGGAGGCCCGGTCTGCCGACGCCCTCAACCTGATGACCACGGGCACCTTCTCTTTCGAGCGGCTCCTGGAGATCGGAAAGCTTCTCAAAAGGGAGGTCTCGGTCCCGCTCGTGGCCAACACCCGCGACATCCACCATCGGGAAGGGGAGAAACTGCTGGAGGCGGGCTTCGTCGGAGCCTATCACGCCGTCCGGCTCGGGGAAGGGGTGGACACCCCTTTCAAAAGAGAGAAGCGCATTCAGACCATCCGGGTTCTCAAGGACGTCGGGCTGCTGTGGATGAACTGCATCGAACCGGTGGGGCCGGAACACGCCCTGGACGAGATCGTCGACCTGATGTTTCTGGCAAGAACGTACGGGGCGGTGTACAGCGGGGTCATGCGGCGCATCAATTTCCCGGGGTCGCCCATGGAGCGGTTCGGGATGATCACGGAGCGGGAGATGGCCCGGATGGTGGCGGTCAGCCGGTTGGTCATGGGGGATGTGCCGCGCGCCCACTGCACCCACGAACCGCATTCGGCATCGTTGATGGCGGGGGCCAACCTCTTTTTCCCGGAGGTGGGCGCGAGCCCCAGGGATGGGACGGCGGACACGGGTGAGGGCCGGGGGAAAAGCGTCGCTGTCTGCAGTGAAATCCTGAGAGAGATGGGGTGGGATCCGGACCTGCCGTCCAACTGCTTTGGCGCAGCCGCGGCGCGGTAGGTAAATCGATCTGGCAGGATTCGAGGACGTTTGGGCAGAAAATGATTGCAGGGTGGAAATCCGAACGGCTCGCAGGAGGTGGAAATCATGCTTCGGTCAACCGGAGTTTTTAGGATACTCCTCGGAATCGCTGCGATGATCCTGTTCGCCTTCTCCGGGGCACGCGCGGAAGACATCCGGGTGGGCACGTGGAAGACGCCCCAGACCATACAGCCCTTCTTCTATGAGCGGTTTGTTCCCGAAAATCAGAAGGTGACGGTCTATTCCTTCACCAATCCGGCCGACCAGAAGACCGCCCTCCTGGCCGGCAGCCTCGACATGTGCGGCACCACCTTGGCGCATGCCATTCATTCGGCCTCACTCGGTCAACCTGTTGTCGTGGTGGCGGCCCTCTGCAACAAGAGCTCGGCCCTGGTGGTCAAAAGGGGAGGAGCGGTCAAAGAGGTAATGGATCTGAGGGGGAAAAGGATCGGTTATGTCCCTGGAACCATGCACGAAATTCTACTCAGGGAAATCCTGACCCGCAACGGTCTTTCCCCTGAGAAAGACGTCGTGTTGACGCGGGTGGATTTTTTCGACATGGGCATGGCCCTGGCAGGGGGCGGCATCGATGCCTTTCTTTCGGGCGAGCCGCTTCCGAGCCTTGCCGTTTCGCACGGATACGGTGAGATCCTCGCGTATCCTTACTATGACGAGTCGATCGGGGCCATCAATGCCGGCATGCTGGTGCGGCGGGACAGCATCGAGGGCGAACCGGAGCGGGTTCTCGAACTGGTCACGGCGCACGCGAAGGCTACGCAGTATCTGCAATCCCATCCCGAGGTCTGGCTTCGCAAGGCGTCATCGTTCGGCACGGAACTGGCCGTCCTGAAGGAGGCCGCGGCCAACATCGAGTTGGCGTGGGACATGGACGCCGATTTCGTTCGGAAGGCCAGAGCCTTGGGTGAGCGGATGGAGGCCCTCGGGATCATTCGGGAGCAGCCCGACTACGAGCGGCTTTTCGACTTGTCATTCGTGAAACGGGTGGTGAAATGATGGGGCCCTATGGCAGCAAGCCCGTCGAGGGAAAAGGGTGGTATCTGCCGTGGGTGATCCCTGCGCTCTTCTGTTTTTGTTGGTGGATGGTGAGCGCCACGGGGCTGGTGCCCACCTACCTGTTGCCCCCTCCACGCGATATCGTCGAGGTCGGCTATGCATACCTTTTGGGGACGCCCGAAGGAGGTCCTTATGCCGGGCGGTTTGTCCGCGATGCTGCAGCGAGTCTGTGGCGTGTGTTTTGCGGTTTTTCCCTCGCTGTAGCCGTCGGTCTCCCCCTTGGGATCCTTTCCGGGCGTCTGTGGATCGTCGAGCGTCTCACAGGTACGACCGTCAATGCGTTGCGGGCCGTCCCGGGCATCACCTGGCTTCCACTGGCCCTGGTCTGGTTCGGCATCGGGATGAAAGCCACCCTGTTCCTGGTGGCTCTGGCCGCGTTTTTCCCGGTTTTTCTGAACGCGGCTGCGGGGGCCAGGCAGGTGAACCCGTTGTTTCTCCAGGCAGGCGCCATGATGGGCGTCAAGAGGCTGAGGGGCACCTTCGCCATCCTTCTTCCGGGGGCCATGCCCCACATCATGGCCGGGCTGCGCCTGGGATTGGGCATCTCCTGGGCCTATCTGGTCTTGGGGGAGTTGACCGGGGTCCCGGACGGGTTGGGTGCGGTGATCATGGATGCCCGCATGCTCGGGCGCATTGACATGATCGTCGTCGGAATTATCGTGATCGCCGTCATTGGACGGATCACGGATAAACTACTTCAGGGCGGGTTGCGGCTGTGCTTCAAGAGCGCGAGGAGGATGCCATGAGAGCGCGCCTGAAGGCGGTAGCCGGAAACCGGGCGGCATCAAGGGAGGATACCCTCAGGTTCGAGGGCCTTTCG
>ENA-OSEO01003242-OSEO01003242.1-sediment-metagenome-genome-assembly--contig:-NODE-3242-length-19839-cov-5.039621_pt1 | contig 19839 bp, 18 predicted proteins | sample MGYA00237883_ERZ534232 | MGnify/ENA metagenome assembly ERZ534232
ATCCGGGTTGCGGGGGTCGCCAACCGCGCCGATATCCGCAGAGCGAACATGTACACCGCCGATCTGACAGATGCGGACGTCGTGGTCCTTTTCCTCTCGGCGACGTCGAACTTCCGGCTCCAGGATCGGTTGCGGCGGCAGCTCCACGTCGGTGCCCGCGTCGTCTCGTACTACCACCCGATCTGGGGATGGCGACCGGACGTGGTCGGCGAATCACGGGATGGTTATCCGATCTACGTCTACCGGATGGCTCCGTCATGAGGCGGACGCTCGCCGCGCTCGCGCGCGCCGTCGGAGTCCGACCGCGGGGTGGGTGGGACCGGATCCCCGTCTCAGGAGTCACCGAGGACTCCCGCACCGCCGGCCCCGGGACCCTCTTCATCGCCATTCGCGGGCAGAATCTCGACGGAAACGAGTTCGCCGGGGATGCTCTTCGGCGCGGGGCGATCGCGGTTGCAACGGAGACGCCGGGAGACTGGGACGTCCCAACGCTCCACGTCGCCGATGCTCGGGCCGCGGCGGCCGGTCTCTCGGCCGCGTTCTTCGGCGATCCGACCCGGCGCCTCTTCACGGTCGGAGTGACCGGGACGAACGGGAAGACAACGGTCTGCCACTGGGTCGCTCACTTGCTGGGGCGAGAGGCGACGGTCGTGATCGGGACGATCGAGAACGCGGCGCGCGGGTTGCCCGGTGTGACGACACCATCGAGCCCGATCGTGCAGCGGATTGCATCGGAGGCCGTCGAGGCGGGGCAGGCGCACCTCGTGGTCGAGGCGTCGTCGATCGGGCTCGAACAGCGGCGGCTCGACAGCGTCGACTTCGACGCCGCGGTTTTCACCAACCTGACGCACGATCACCTCGATCTGCACGGGTCGATGGATGCCTACTTGTCGGCGAAAGCGATTCTCTTCCGGGCGCTTCGCCCCGACGCCTGGGCGATCGTCAATGCCGACGATCCGGCTGCGGAGCGGCTGCTCACCGGCTGCCACGCGCCGGTCTTTCGCTACGGGCGCTCGCGGTCGGCTGACCTTCGCCTCGTCGAGGCGACTCCCGATGCCCTAGGCGTCCGTCTCGCGATGGAGATCAGAAGGGCTCGTCTCTTCGCACGGATCCCCGCGCGTGGGGATCACAATGTCGAAAATGCGCTAGCGGCGGTCGCCCTCGGCCTCTGTCGCGGCATCCCGCCGCAGCGGGTTGCTGAGCGGCTTGCGTCGCTCCCGCCGATTCCCGGACGTTGGCAGGTCCTGCTGTCGACGAACGGCGTCACGGCCGTCGTCGATTACGCACACACTCCCGACGCGCTGGAGCGGATACTGAGGGAGCTTCGACCTTCGAAAGGACGGTTGATCGCGGTGTTCGGGTGCCCGGGGGAAGGGGACCGAGAAAAGCGCCCGCTGATGGGTTCGATCAGCGCCCGATACGCGGAGCTTTCCGTCTTGACGGCCGACAACCCGAAGGGCGAGGATGCAGGGCGAATCGTCGAGGAGATCGCGGCCGGCGTTGCGGCCCGCGGGGGGCGGTGGATCCGCGTTCTGGATCGGGCGAACGCGATCCGGGTGGCTGTTGAATCAGCGGCGGCCGGCGACACAATCCTGGTCGCCGGTAAAGGACACGAGACCTACCAGATCGTCCGCGGGGAGTATCGCCCGCACTCGGACGTCGACGTGCTGCGCGATTTGGGATTCGGAGAGGCGGCCGGCAGCGGATAGCGCCGCAGGTCCGTCGCGCAGCGAAGAGTGAGTCGATCGAGAAGAGAGAGGAGAGCGATGGGAGAGACAGCCGACCTGTTGTTTGCGAACGGGCGGGTGTTCGATGTTTTCTCGGGGACGTTTCGGCGCTGCGATCTCGCGGTATCGGGCGGTCGGATCGTCGGATTCGGGGCGGCCTCCGCGAGGGAACACGTCGATCTGGCGGGGCGGTGGCTTGTGCCCGGGTTCATCGACACCCACGTACACCTCGAGAGCTCGCAACTGGCACCAGCTGAGTTCGCCCGGACGGTCCTCCCGCACGGGACGACCGCCGTGATCGCCGATCCCCACGAGATCGCGAACGTCCTCGGGCTCGACGGAATCCGGTACTTGATCGAAGCGACGCGCCCCCTCTCGCTCCGCGTCAGATTCATGGTGCCGTCGTGCGTTCCAGCAAGCCCGTTCGAGACAGCGGGAGCGGAGATCGGGCGGGCGGAGATCCGACAGGTCCTCGGCTGGGAACGGGTCCTCGGGCTCGGCGAGGTGATGAACTACCCCGGCGTCATCGCGGGGGACGACGCAGTCCGGGAGAAGCTGGCGGCGGCGGCCGGGCGTCCGATCGACGGCCACGCCCCCGGCCTCTCGGGGGCGTCACTCTGGCGGTACGTCCTCGCCGGACCGCGGACCGACCACGAATCGACGTCGCTCGAGGAGGCCCGAGAGAAGCTGGCGGCCGGGATGCACGTCCTAATCCGCGAAGGATCGACGGCCCGCAACCTGGACGTTCTCCTCCCCCTGCTAACCGAACGCTCGGCCCCGTTCGTCCACTTCTGCACCGACGATCGCCATCCACGGACGCTCGTCGAGGAGGGTCACATCGACGACCTGATCCGCCGGGCGATTCGCGGCGGTATCGCGCCAGAGACGGCAATCGCTGCCGGGACGATCCACGCTGCCCGGGCCTACGGATTGCACGATCTCGGTGCGCTCGCCCCCGGCCGACGGGCCGACATCGTCGTCCTGTCGGACCTGCGGTCGCTTGAGATCGATGCCGTCTTTGTCGATGGCCGGGCAGTCGCGACCCGTGGAGAATGCATCGCGGAGCTGCCGATCGTCCCTTCGGATCGGACTCACGGCACGATCCGCATCGACCTCGATCGGATCTCATTCCGCCTTCCGGTTCCCAATGCTGCGAGTCAGATCCGGGCGATCCGGGTCGTACCCAACCAGGTCGTGACCGAGGAGGAACGAGTCGAAGCGGAGGTCGACGACGGCGCCGCAGTCGCCGCGCCCGACCGTGATCTCCTGAAGCTCGCGGTCGTCGAGCGGCACGGGCGGGCGGGGACCGTCGGCATCGGGTTCATCCGCGGGTTTGGACTCCGACGCGGGGCAATCGCATCGAGCGTCGCGCACGATTCGCACAATGTCGTGGTCGTCGGCGCCGACGATGGGGCGATGGCGCGCGCGGTCCGGGCGATCGTTGAACTCGACGGCGGACAAGTCGTCGTCGACGGGAACGATGTCGCCGCCCTCCCGCTCCCGATCGCGGGTCTGATGTCCGATCGCCCGCTCGGCGACGTCCTCGCCGCCGAGGAAGAACTCGGGGTCGCCGTCCGCCGCCTGGGCTGCCGGCTTCCGTCCCCGTTCATGGCGCTCTCGTTCCTCGCCCTCTCCGTCATCCCCGCGCTGAAGCTCACCGACCGGGGTCTCGTCGATGTCCACAGCTTCCGGATCGTCCCACCGTTCGTCATCACCGACTGAGTCCCCGCTCCCCGCACCCGGGGGTCGTGTCTTGCATCTTGAGCCGCCCGCCCTCCGATATCGGTGGCAGGAGCCGGCCGTTGGCCGATCGCGGCCCGGGGCAGGGTCCGGCGCGAGAATCGAGGCACGTCCCCGCCGGAGGTTCCCGATCGCGCAGTGTCCCCTCACGGGGCGAGGAGAGCGTCGACGAGTTCTTCGAGGCGGAGGGCACGTGAACCTTTGACGAGAACGACAGCGTCGGGGGTGCTCCCCGGGAGGCGGGAGAGGAGTTCGGTGGCGAGCCGATCCCGCGGGATGAGATGCGTCCGGCCGGAGGCCACGGCCCGGCAGGCGGATGTCGCCCGCTCGCCGATCGGGTAGATCCGGTCGATTCCAAGGCCAGCGGCAAGGTGCGCGATCTCCCGGTGGTACCCGTCGCTCTCCGAACCGAGGTCGAGCATGTCGCCGAAGACGAAGATCCGTCTCGTTTTCGGATTCCCGGTCTCTGCGAGTACCCGAAGGGCAGCGGCAGTCGATGCCGGGTTGGCGTTGTACGTATCATCGAGGACGGTTCCGAATGCGGCGGCTCGCGGCTCAAGGCGGTGCGCAACAGGTGTGTACGTTCGCGCTCGACGCTCGATCTCACCGGCTGGGGCACCCAGGCGAACTGCAGCGACGGCGGCCAACAGGAGGTTCACACCGTTATGGCGCCCGAGAAGGGGGGCCTCGAGGTGAAGCGAGGGGTGTTCGACACGCACGACGAGCTGCGGGTGAGTCGCGACGATCCGGGCTCGGACTTCGCCGACATCGAACCCGACGGTAATGCACGGGCGGGTACTCTGCGCGGCACGGGCGCGCAAGCGGGGGTCATCCGCATTGACAATCGCTACCCCCTCGCGAGGGAGCGACTCAACGAGGGCCCATTTCTCAGCGGCGATGGCGTCCAGCGTGCCGAACGCGGCGAGGTGGCTCGGACCGACCGTCGTGAGGAGTGCGAGCGATGGAGAGAGGGTCTCCGCAAGCGGCGCGATCTCTCCCGGACGCTCCGCACCGAGCTCGAAGATGCCGACGTCTGTGCTGGGAGGGGTTGCGGTGAGGGCGAGGGGGAGACCGATCTCGGTGTTGTAGTTCCCGGGGGCGACGTAGACGGCCCTGGACGACGACAGAAAATGGGTGAGGAGGCGCTTCGTGGTGGTTTTTCCGTTGCTTCCGGTGATCCCGACGAAGACAGCAGGGATCGCTCGCCGCCACGCGGCGGCGAGCCCGCGCAGAGCGACGAGCGGCTCCGGGACGACGATTGCATTGCGCGCTTCCGGCGGGATCGCTCGGCGGTCTGAGACCAAGGCGGCCGACGCGCCGCGGGCGTAGGCATCGGAGAGGAACCGGTGCCCGTCGGTCCGAGAGCCACGCAGCGCGACGAAAAGATCCCCAGGTTCGACAATCCGCGAGTCGTGGACCGCTCGATGGACGGGGACCTCAGCGGGAAATAGGCATTCTCCGACGACGATCCGGGCAATCTCGTCGACGGAGAACACCGGCCCCTACCAGTCGGCTCCCGGCGTGTCGGGGGCGGCCTCGCCTTGCGTCGACTCGGCGACCAGGAGAGCGCTGAGCTCCCGCTCGCCGTAGAGAACGTACCCGGGGAACTCGAATCGCACCTTCTCGACGCCGTAGAGCGCATCGGAGTACGCGGAAAACGGGTCGACGGCGAACAGCTCGACGGTCAGCGTGTCGTAGCTCGGGAGCTCCTCGATCGCCTCGATCAGGTCGTCGAGGCTCTCGAACGTCGCGGAGGTTTCGCCGCGCTCGATCGTCCGCGGACCTGAGTAGGCACGCACCGCGATGTAGTCAGCCATTAGATCGTGTGGGATGACAATCGCGCCCTCTTCGATCCGCATCCCGCCCTGATATGTTTGAAGTCCCACGCGAAACCAGATCGTCTCCCCGGGCGAATAGACGATGCTGTCGATGTCAAGGTCGTTGATCAGGACCGCTTTGATCTCGCGCGTAATGACCATCGAGGCGTCGAGTCCCTCGATCTGCGGATCGGCGAACGCGTTGTACTGCAACACGGAGACGATCCCGGCCATCTGCCACGGCGGGAAGACAGCGACGTCGCGCGTGCTCAAGAAGACGTCGGTCCGCTCGAGCGGTCGGGGCATCCCGGCGCCGTCGATCCGATACGTCACCTCGACGGTCCCTGGCCCGATCCGATCAAGAGTTGTGTCGATCGCTTCGAACCCAGTGGCGAGGAGGAGCTCCGGCATCAGGCGGGGTTCGTCGACGAGTTCGACGTCGTACGCCGACGAGGTCCCGCGGTCGAGGTCATCGACGATGAGAGAGAGCCGGATCCAGTCCGACATCGAGCCAATCCGCCCGCCAATTGCCGACATCCGGTCCTCGAAGATCGTGCCGATTGTCTCTCCGAGCGTTCCCAGCTTGAAGGAGGCTTGGTAACTCTTCATCGTCTCCACGATCGAGGCGGTCGTCATGGCGAACGTCGAGGGGCCGTTGGAGATGAACGGATGCCCGAAGCCGATGACTGCGTTCCCCTCACGATACGTCAAGGTGCCAAGCGCTCCGACAGCGATGTCGCCGGTCGCGAGCGCGATCCCGATCGAGCTGCCGGGTTCGAGGCGGGTGGGGTCGATCCGACCGGCGCTGCCCGGCGCCGAGAGCGGCATGAGGGACAGGTTGTACGACGAGAGCCCTTGGATCTCCGGCACGATCTGGTTTGGGAGCACATCGAGGACCGTCCCCGCGGGGCGCTGCGTCGCGGGCAGCCCATCCATCAGCATCCCGAGGCGGCGCCCCGAAAGGCCGATCACAATGAGAGGAGCGTCGACGGGATAAGCGAAGATCGTGTCGGGCGACGCGGCGATTCGCAGGGGATCGGGCCGGCTCATGCCATCGACCAGCCGGATGCCCGCGAGGACCGCATCGTCGCTCGGCCCGGCGGCTCGGCTGTCAGCGCGAGCGTCGTTCAGGACGGCGAGCATCGGCTCGATCGGAGTGACGAGACCGATCGGGGTGATCGCCTTTGACCAGTTGGCGGCACGACTGAGCGCACCGATCAGCTTCCCGTCGACGTAGACGGGGCTTCCGCTCATCCCCTGAGCGATCCCCCCCGCGCGCCCGATCACCTCCCCGCTGACACGGACGACGATGAAGTCGGAGAAGGTTCCCGGCTGGTCGATCACGCCGAGCACATCGACGGAGAATTCCTCGATGACGTCGCCGGCGATGATCGTCTTTCCGGTGCCGGTCATCCCGATTCGAATCTCGTCGAGGAACAGGAATTGGGACCGATCGTAGGCGACGGCGACAGCGCCGATCGAGACGGCGAGGAGACAGCACAGCAAAGCGGTTCGTCGGATCACGCTTCCTCCTTCATGGTGCGTTCGTCGCAGGAGTATACAACCATCGCGTTCTTCCATTCTCCCCCGCTGCTGCGCCCGATCCGACGCCGGGCTACTGAACGCCGAAGAAGAGGGATCGAACGAGGATCAGAACCGGGATAATCTCCAGTCGGCCGATCCACATGTTAAAGCAGAGGGCGAACTTGCTGGCAAGAGACATCGTCGGACCGGTGATCCCGACGGAGAGCCCGACGTTCCCCTGCGCGCTCGCGACCTCGAAGATGACGTCGGACAACGTGAATTGGCTGGGGATGGTACGAAGGAGAACGACGATCCCGATCCCCAGGAACACGAGCCACAGAAACGTGATCAGTGATGCGTCCTCGAGCCGCTGCCCGACTTCGGACTCGACGACGCTCGTCGGCCCGATGCGAAACGGGACGATCGCTCCCCGCGGCGAGACGATCCGTCGGAACCGCCATTGCACTCCCTTCATCAAGATCAGCATCCGCATGATCTTGATCCCTCCCGCGGTCGACCCGGCGGCCCCGCCGATGAACATCCCGACGGCGAGGATGAGTTTCGCCGTCGCTGTCCACGACCCGACATCGGCCGTCTGGAACCCCGTGCACGTGATCGCCGAGACGAACTGAAACGCGGATCCGCGGAGCGCCGGGAGTCCACCCACTCCGCCCAGATTCTCGAGGGTCAGGAAGACGACCCCGGTCACAGCGAAGGCGAGGAACCAGCGGGTCTGGAAGTCCTTCCATAGGATCTGCCCACGCCCCCGCATCATCTCGTAGTGCACCGCGAAGCTGATCGCTCCGAGGAGCATGATCGGGATCAGGACGAGCTCGATCGCGACGCTGCGGTAGCTCTGGATGCTGTTCCCGGTGACGGTGAATCCCCCCGTCGAGATCCCCGTCATCGCGTGGTTGATCGCTTCCCACATCGGCATCCCGGCCCCCCAGAGGGCGACCACGCTGATGAACGTGTAGAGGAGGAAGATCCACCACATGGTCCGGAGCGTGGACCCGATACTCGGGTGGATCTTCTCACCCCGGGCTTCGGCATAGTAGAGGCTGTACGTGGCGGCGCCGGGTCGCGGTCCAGCGAGGATCGCGAGCATCAGGACGATGACCCCCATCCCCCCGACCCATTCGATGAAGCTCCGCCACCACTGGAGCGTGTGGGGAAGAAGGTCCGCTCGGGCGGCCATCGTCAGTCCCGTTCCCGTGTATCCCGAGACCGACTCGAAGAACGAGGTTGCGGGGCTCTTGAAGAAGAGGAGCGTCTGTGACGCCAGTCCTTGCCCGTCGGCAAAGTGGGCGATCAACAGGAACGGGAGCGAGCCGAGGGCGGCCACGAGCAGCCATCCAAGGGCGGCGATGATCATCCCGTGCTTGAGGCGGGCTTCGCCGGCGCGGCGAAACGGGAAGTAGAGTGCCGCACCGAGCAGAAACGATACGGCGGCCGTGATCAAGAGCGGGAGGAACGCGTACGATTCCCCGAACGCCCACGGGACGACCAGGGAGATCACTGCCATGATCCCGACCACGGGAACAAGAAGCCCCAGGTCGCGGAGGATGATGTGCAGGTCCTGCCGCATGCCGAAGATCGATGGGCTCATCCAATCAACTTCTCGATCAGGTCATCGCTGACCCGGTCGAGGGAGAAGATCGTTACGATGTCGCCAGCCTCGACAACGGTCGCCCCCTCGGCAATCCAACGGTCTCCACTTCGCTCGATGGCGAGTATTTGCATCGTCGCGGGGATCGTCTCCCGCTGCTCGACCTCGGCGATCGTCCGGCGGCTGAGCGGCGACTCGCCTGTCACCTCGATCCGGAAGACTTGCTCCCCTTGAGAGAGAATTGCAAAGTCGCGGACTCGCGGACGTTTGACCGCGTTGTAGAGGTGTTGGGCGACGACCTCCTCCGGGTTCTCCATGACATTCGCCCCGAGTTTGCGGAAGAACTCCGCGTGATCGGGGTCGTTGACGATCGAGACGATCGACGGAATCCCCAAATCGACAGCGATCGACACGACCATCAGATTCACCGCGTCGTCGCTTGACGTCACAATCAGCGCATTGGCGCGCTCCGATCCGGCCTCGCGAAGGGTTTCGGAGGACGTCGCGTTCGCGTTGAGGACCGTAATGTCGTACCGGTTGCTGACCTCCCGGGCTCGATCGGCATTCCGGTCGATCACGACGACGTTGTTCTTCTCCCTGACCGCGATGTCGATCAAGCTGGTCCCGATGCTGCCCGCCCCGACAACGATGATGTACATACAGAAAGCCCCCTTGAGCGCGAACGATGGTAGCACACGTACGATCGCCGGTCAATGACTGGAAGGCCGCTAGGGCTCATGGGAAAGGGATTCTCCGCGTTGAGCTCCCGCCGATGACCGACTACAATCGCCCGGCTATGAGGGGGAATCGATCGATCTGCGCCCGAGTTGTTGGAGCGCTCGGGGTCGGTGCGGCATGCCTGGCGATAGCCGGGTGTTTGCTCGATCCGCCGAATCGCCCGCCTACGGCGGCGTTCACCGCCCTTCCGCGTGAGGGATACCAACCGTTGCGTGTGACGTTCGATGCGGGTGCCAGCCGAGACCTGGATGGGGATTCGCTGACGTACGAGTGGTCGTTCGGAGACGGAGCGGCCGGAACAGGGCGGACGACCGCCCATACGTACATATCGGAGGGGACCTACACTGTCACTCTGCGAGTGAGCGATCCCCAGGGAGAAACTTCCACGGCAGCAGACACGATCGGCGTCCGCGCGGTTCCCGCGGGATACCGGCTCCGGCACTACGAGTGGGAATGGGACGGGGTAGAGCAAACGTGGGAGGTCCTGCTCCCGGAGACGCTCTACCAGATGTACCGAGGACGGCTTCGAACGTCGCTCGCCGATGCCCACAACTACGGCGACTACGTCCTCGACCCGCTCGATGATCCGACGTTGGAGGATCTGGCCAACGCACTGTGGAACCGCGTCGGCGGTGGGTCCATTCCGTTCATCCAGTGCACGCTCGCTTTCGTCCAGGGAGCCATCTCGTATCGTGCGGACCCGCCGGGGGCGGAGTGGCCTTATTATCCGATCGAAACGCTCGTCGACGGCGTCGGGGATTGTGAGGATACGGCGATCTTGTTCGTCAGCCTCGTCCGCGCGCGCGGGTACCCCGCAAAGCTGGCGTTCGTCGACACCAATGACGACGGCCTCCCGGATCACGTGCTGGCGTTCGTCGGGATCTCCAGCACCGACGCGGGCTTGCTGCGCTGCAACTCCGGCCAGCATACGACCGTCCTCCGATTCGACGGCGAGCTCTACGCGATCGCAGAGACGACCGGCGTGGGAGGAGTCTACCGGCCGCTCGGATGCGATCCGTGGGGTCTTGGGTTGGAGGACATTAGGGAGACGTGGTCGTTCTAGCGATCGATGATCAACAGTCCAGAAGCGGGCGCTCGGTTGCCGGTCCCTACGAGCGCGGGTATGATGCCGACCTGTGAAGGTGACTCGATGAAGCACTGTCTGATCGATCCGACGCCGCTCCTTCGCTTCGATTTCGGTCCGCACCATCCGTTCAAGATCTACCGCCTCGGACTGACCTACGAGCTGATGAGCGCCTACGGGCTGACCGAATCGGATGAGATCTACACAATCGCGCCACGACAGGCCGAGGAAGAGGAGGGACTCTGGTTCCACTCGTTAGGGTATCTCGAGACCCTCCGATTGGCCGATAGCGGGATGTGGGTCCCGAACCTGTTTGCACACGGTTTGGGAACCCCCGATAATCCGGCATTCCCGGGGGTCTATGAGTGGGCCATGCTCGTCGCGGGCGCGTCGATCGACTGCGCTCGGGAGATTCTCCGAGAGCGAGCCACTCGGGCATTCAACTTCGCAGGCGGTCTTCATCACGCGATGCCGTCGCAGGCATCCGGGTTCTGTCACGTCAACGATGCGGCGCTGGCAATCCACGCGCTCCTGCTCGGCGGGAAACGCGTAGCGTACGTGGACATCGACGCTCACCACGGGGACGGCGTTCAGAGCGCGTTCTACTCCACTCCTGAAGTCCTGACGATCTCCGTTCATCAGACCGGGTATACGATCTTTCCTGGGACCGGGTTCGTCGAGGAGGCGGGTCGAGAGCGCGGCGCCGGTTACTCGGTGAACGTGCCGCTCTTGCCCGGAGCGGGAGACGACGCGTACGAGCGCGTGTTCGACGAAGTGCTCGCCCCCCTGCTGGCTGCGTACCGCCCGGACGTCCTGGTAACACAGCTGGGCGCCGATGCGATCATGGGGGACGCAGTGGCGAACCTTCGGATGAGCCTTCGGCAGTTCGAGCAATCGGTGCAGCGGTTTCGTGCGCTCGATCTGCCGTGGCTCGCGCTCGGCGGTGGGGGCTACGCGGTGGCGAATGTCGTCCGCGCGTGGACGCTCGCGTGGGGAGCGATGGTCGAGGCGGATCTCCCGGATGAGATCCCGGATGCCTGGATCACCCGGGCGGCCGCGTACGGTCTGAGCATCTCGCGTCTCCGGGGGGACGAGGGCAGAACGCCGACGCCCGAGCACGTCCAAGAAGACCTGACGCAGACGATCGGTCATCTGCGGCGCACGGTCTTCCCGGCGATCGCCCCCGACGCCGCGTAGGTGAGTTCGCTCCGGCGGTCGAGGGTGGCGTGCACCGCCGGAGAAATGGGGAATATGACGCAAGCGAGCAGTTCCCAGGGGAAGACTCCGATCCGGGAGACCGCGCTCCGTGCGGACGTACAGGTGCGCCTCCCCGACGGTCGCGTCTTCGAGGCGCCCCGATCGACCCCGCTCAAAGAGATCCTCCGCGCCGCGTTCCCGGACCGGACGAATCCTCCGGTCGCGGCCGTCATCGGCGGGGAGGACCTGCGGGAGCTCGCCTGGCCGGTCGATCGGGACGTCGATGTGTCGCCGGTCTTCTTATCCGACTCCGACGGCGTGAGGATCTACCGTCGGAGTCTCTCGTTTCTGCTCGTTGTTGCGACGTACGAGCTCTATCCGTTCGCTCGTGTCTACATCGACTACTCGGTCCCGCACGGGGGGTATTTCTGCCGGGTGGAAGGCCGAAAACCGTTCACGCCGAACGAGCTCGGGGCGATCAAGGAGCGGATGCAGGAGCTCGTTCACGAAGACCTACCGATCGTTCGTGCCCGGTTCTCGATCGACGATGCAAGGCGGATGTTCGCGGCCCGGGGAGAGGAGAGGAAGGTCGAGCTCCTGATGGACCGTCGGGAGAATCACATCCACCTCTATACGCTGAACGGGATCTCTGACTACTTCTTCGGGTACATGGTCCCGTCGACCGGTGCGCTGCGGGTCTTCGCGCTCGAGCCGTACTCGACGGGGTTCATCCTCCGCTTCCCACGGCGGGAGCAACCGGATCGACTCCTCGCGTCGCAGAAATTCACCGCACTGCGAGAGGTCTTCGACGAATACGGGAAGTGGCTCGACCGCGTAGGGATCCGCGATGTCAGTGCGCTGAACCGCGCAATTCGAAGCGGCCGGATCGAGCAGGTCATCATGGTCTCGGAAGCGCTGCACGAACGGCGGATCGCCGGGATCGCCGGACAACTGGCCCGCGCACACGACGACGGAATCCGGATCGCCTTCATCGCGGGTCCCTCGTCCTCGGGGAAGACGACGGTCTCCAAGCGGCTCGCCGTCCAGCTCCTAGCGGGTGGGCTGCAGCCGTACCCCATCGAGATGGACGGCTACTTCGTCCCGCGCGATGAGCTGCGCCGCCGGTACGGCGACGCGGTCGACTTCGACGCGCTGAGTGCCCTCGATCTCGATCTGTTCCGGGAAGACATTGCGAAGCTCCTGCGAGGGGAGCCCGTGACCTTACCGCGCTACAACTTCATCACCGGAGGGCGGGAGGCCGGGCGGACGGCCCATCTGGAGCCGAACGAGCTCCTCCTCGTCGAAGGGATCCACGGGCTGAACCCAGCGGTGATTCCGAACGGGGCGGACGGGATCTGCTACCGCATCTTCGTCAGTGCGCTGACCCAGCTGAACCTCGATATTCACAACCGCATCTCGACGACAGACACGCGACTGATCCGGCGCATTGTCCGAGACGCGAGGTACCGCGGTTACACGGCCGAGGATACGCTTCGCTTGTGGGAAGGGGTACGCGTCGGTGAGAAGAGCAATATCTTCCCGTATCAGGAGGGAGCCGATGTGATGTTCAACTCCGCGCTCGGCTACGAGTTGTCGATCCTCAAGCCGCTCGCCGAGCCGCTCCTGCTGCAGGTTCGCGATCCGATCCTGCGGCTCGAGGCCGAACGGCTCCTCGCGTTCCTGCGATGGTTCGAGCCGTACTCGACGGGCAATATCCCCGGGAACTCGATCCTGCGGGAGTTCATCGGTGGGTCGATTCTCCGCGACTTCACCCCCGCGCCGGTGTTGCCCCCCGAGGAGTGAAGATGACAAAGAAACCGATGAAGCGGGCCGGGGCAAGGCCGACAGCGAAGCGGGGCCGGGGCAAGGGAGCCGAGGAGCCCGCGACGATCGACACCGATCGGTTGATGGAGATCGCGCTCGGGCTGGCGGGTCTACCCGAGACGCCCGGAGACAGCGCGGTTCATCACTCCGGGACCGGTATCCGACGGATTCTCATGGGGATCGACATCCGCTCCGCCGAGTTGCAGCTTGCGGCGAATCTGGGCTACGACGTCGCGGTCGCACATCACCCGATCGGCGGCGACGCGGTCCTTCGGTTCCATGAGGTGCTGTTGCGGCATGTCGATCAGATGACAGCGGCCGGTGTCTCCGCGACGGCCGCTTGGGAGGCGGTCGACGGGATGGTCCGGGAGCGGCGGGCCCTCGCGGCGATGGCGAATTTCGACCACGACCCGTCGATCGCCCGCCTCCTCGGCGTTCCGTTTTTGAACGTCCACACCCCGCTCGACGAGATCGGGCGCCGTCGTATGGCCGAGGCGGCCGGTGCCCTCTCCGAGGACGATATCGTCGGTGACTTGGTCGACTGCTTCTACGACAGCTTCGGCGAGTTTCGGCACGCGCCAACAAGGATCGAGGTGCGGGCCGGGCGGGCGGACCGGCCGGTCGGACGAATCGCCGTCTCTCACGGAGCGGGGACGAACGGCGGGTACCGCGTTGCCAAGGCGTACTTCGACCACGGGATCGACACGCTGATCTACATCCACTGCCGCCCCGCGGACTCGAACCGACTCACCGAGGAGTACGGCGATACGAAGACGCTTGTCGTCACCGGTCACATCGCCAGCGATTCGATCGGAATCAATCCGTACGTCAACTGCCTCCGGTCACAGGGCCTCGAGGTGACGACGATCAGCGGGATCATTTCTGGTTGAAGGAGCCCCGATGACAAGACTGCGCGTGGCGACGTACAACGTGAACTCAGTCCGGGCTCGGCTTCCGTTGCTGAGCAATTGGATCCAAGCACAGCATCCGGATGTCGTTTGCCTTCAGGAGACGAAAGTCCGCGACGATGAGTTCCCGAGCGAAACCCTACGCTCGCTCGGTTACCACGCCGTCTTCCGCGGCGAAGGGGGATACAACGGCGTCGCTGTCCTCTCGTTGGAGACGCCGACGGCTGCCCGATTCGGCCTCGACAGCGAACCGCCCGACGGGGCACGATTGGCGGCAGTCGAAGTCCGCGGCGTCGCGATTGTGAACTCGTACGTGCCCCAGGGACGGTCGATCGACGATCCGATGTTTCGCTACAAACTCCGTTGGTTCGAGCGCCTTCGATCGGACTTCGATCGTCGGTACGCCCCGGAGATGCCGGTCCTGTGGATCGGGGATTTCAACGTCGCGCCGGAGCCGATCGACGTGCACGATCCGAAGCGGCTTGTGAACCACGTCTGCTACCACGTCGACGCGCGCCGGGCGCTCGCCGCGGCGAAGGCGTGGGGGTTCGAGGATGTCTTCCGGATCCATCACCCGAACGAACCGGGGCAGTACACGTTCTACGATTATCGGGCCAAGAACAGCCTGGAGCGGGGCACAGGATGGCGGGTCGACCACATCTGGGCGACGCGCCCGCTCGCCGCGCGCTCGACGGGGGCCTGGATCGATCTCGCCCCGAGGCGAGCCGCGCGCCCGTCCGATCACACCCCGCTCATCGCGGAATTCGACCTCTAGGTCCGCGGATCGGAGGGGAGAGGACAATGGGCGAGATCCGGATCGGGACATCCGGGTACAGCTTCCCCGATTGGGTCGGCATCGCCTACCCGCCGGGAACCCGTGCGTCCGACTTCCTGAAGCACTATGTCCGCTGGTTCGATGCCGTCGAAATCAATACGACGTACTACAGGATCCCGCGGGCGCGGTTCTTCGAGCGGATGCGACAGAGCGTTCCGGACCGGTTCCTGTTCGCGGTGAAAGCACCGAAGGAATTGACGCACGAGCGGGAGCGGGCCGATGACGCGATCGGCCCATTCCGAGAGGCGATTCGTCCGATCGCGGAGGCGGGTCAGCTCGGCGGGGTACTCCTGCAGTTCCCATTCTCGTTTCGCCCGGGCCCGGTCGCTGAAGGCCACCTCGCCCGGCTCACCGATCGACTTCGAGACCTGTGTCCGCTCAACGTGGAGTTTCGCCACGCGGCGTGGAGCGATCGGACGACGGGCGAACGGCTTCGGCAACTCGGGCTCGGCTCGGTGAGCGTGGATCTCCCCGATCTCCCGAATCTCCCCCGACCGGATGAGGAGCCGACGTCTGATATTGCCTACGTCCGGCTCCATGGGCGCAATCGGGGAGCGTGGTGGAATCCCGAGGCGCCGGGGCTCCGCTATAACTACCTCTACTCCGAACCGGAGCTCGACGAGTGGGCGGGGCGGATCAAGCGGATCGCCGAGCGCTCGAGACAGGCGTTCGTATTCACGAACAACTGCCATCTCGGACAGAGCGTGATCAACGCGCTGCAGCTACTCGAACGGTTTCGTCTTCCCAGTCCGGAGAGGAGCTCGAGCGAGCTCTTTCCGCGCTCGCGGCGGGACGAGATCGCCTGGATGATCTCGCGGCTGCGCGGCGTCGGCTGACGGATCGCGAGGGAGGGTGCGTGGCACTCGGTCTGGTCATCGAAACCGCGGAAGAGATCGTCGATGCCGTAGTGGAGCGGGGCGTGGATCGGCTCGACCTCCGTTCGGTCCCGTTTATCGACCCCTACGCGCTCCTCTTGCTCTCGTTGGCACTGCGGGAACGGCAGACGGCCGGGCGCTGTCCGTTGACCGTCCTGTGGCCGGAGACGCTCGCAGTCCGCCGGTGGATGACGGCGATGCGCTTCTTCGACGACCTCCGGGAGCGCGGACCGGCCCGGGAGCCGCTCCGCAGCCCGTCGAGCGCACTCCAACCGATCGTCGAGATCGGGGACGAAGCCGGCGTAGGGCGAATCGTCGAGGGATTCGAACGCCGGCTGAACGACCGCTATCCGCTCGGTCCACCCGCCCGTCGGAGGCTCGTCGGCGTGATGTTCGAGCTCTTCCAGAATGTCCCCCAACACGCCAATGCGACGGGCGAGCTTCCCTCTTCGTACGGCGTGGCCGCTATGCAGGACTACGCGGAGTCCCTGGTCCTGGCGATCGCCGACAACGGGATCGGACTCGGCAGGAGCCTCGCGTTGCGGAGCGACCCATCGCCGATGGACGACGAGGCGGCGATGCGCGCCGCTGTGCTCGACGGTCTCAGCCGGTTCGCCGATCCCGGGCGCGGGCACGAGTTGCAGAAGATCGTTGGGACCGTCCGGTCGTGGGAGGGGACGATCGTCGTCCGGAGCGGGCGCGCACTTCTCTACCAGAGCGATCGGGAGGGCGATCTCTACCGCGTCCCGCCGTTCCCGGGGGTTCAGATTGCGCTGCGGATCCCCCGACGCGTTTTCGGAATCGACGAAGTTGCGCCGGAGCCGGAAACGGTGTTCAATGAGTTCGATGAATAACGCGATCTTCTCCGTCGCGCGATACGGCACGCGGTTGGGAACGCGCTCGGAAGGAGAACAGGCGCGCGGTGATCTCCTCGCGATGCTCGATACGTTGCCGGCCAAGGGGTGTTTGATCATCTCCCTGGACGGCGTTGATGTGTTGAGTGGGTCGTTCGCCGACGAGGCGGTCGGAAAGGCGCTGCAGCTCCTGGTCGGGAGAGCGTACGGGGATCGAACGATGATCCTCCGGTCGCCGACGTTGGAGTTGACCGAGGACCTCGCGGACAAGCTCGATCAACGCAAGTTGGCGATGCTGTGCGTTGTTGGCGACGCGTGGTCCGTCATCGGCCGGGTTGCCGCTCCGCTTAGGGAGACGCTGGCCCGGGTCATCGAGCGAGAGACGGTGGTGGTGAAGGATCTCGCCGACACGCTCGGGATCCCGGCGAACACGTGTCACAACCGGATCCGTCGCCTCGTCGAGCTCCGGTTGATCCGGGAGGAGGCGACCGGAGCGTCCGCTCCGCAGACACAGTACCGCTTTCGCGCAATCCGGTGTCTCGAAGATTGACATCCGCATGTTCATCGGATACACTGAATACGGTGAACTTGCGATGCAGACCCTCAAGGAACCGATTGATGCGTTCGTGATCTACCGCCGCGGGGCCCCGCATCCCCTACTGCGCGCGTTTCGGTGGGGGACGAATCGGTACGACGTGACGTCGGTAAACCTCGTGCATCGCGAACGGGTGGGAGCGGCCGTCACGGTCTGCTACGCCGTCAGCTGCGGAACCGATCACTTCTCCATCTGTTACGATCCGATCCGCGGGGAGTGGGCCCTCGCGGGGATCGACACCGATCGCTAGGAGACGACGTGCCCCGGATCCTATTTCACGTCGATATGGATTCGTACTTCGCGTCCGTCGAACAGCAGGCCCTTCCGAGCCTGCGCGGTCGCCCGGTTGGGGTGAGCGGTCGGCCGATCGATCGCTCGATCGTAGTCGCGGCGTCGCGGGAGGCGAAGCGATACGGCGTGTCAGCGGGGATGCCAATCTGGGAAGCGAAGCGGCTCTGTCCGTCGCTCGTCTTCGTCCCCGGGTGTGCAGCGCGCTACATCTCTACCACGAAGAGATTCCTCTCGATCCTCGAGCGATACGCGGCGGTCATCGAGGTCTACAGCATCGATGAAGTCTTCATGGACGTCACGCAGGAGGCCGAACGCCACGCCGACCCGGTGGAGATGGCGCGAGCGATCCAGGCGGAGTTCCGCGAGGCGCTCGGTGAGCACATCACAGCGACGATCGGGATTGCGTCCGGCAAGACATTCGCGAAGTTGATCGGTGCCCGCCACAAGCCGAACGGGATCGGGCGACTCCGGGCGGAAGAGCTTCCGGATCTCCTACAAACCACTCCGATCGGGGAGGTCTGTGGAATCGGGCCGCGGATCGAGCGAAGGCTCCAGTCGATGGGGATCAAAACGCTGGCCGACCTCGGTGATGCACCCGCGACGTTCCTGAAGCGCGAATTCGGCGTGTACGGGGTGTTTCTGTGCGAGATCGGTCACGGACGCGATCCGACGCCTGTGATCCCGCACGTCGAGGTCCCGCCCCCGAAGTCGGTCGGCCATTCCCGGTCGCTCCCGCCATCGCTCCGTTCGATGGAATCAGCGCTCCTCGTGCTGCGGGATCTCTGCGACATGGTGGCGCGGCGAATCCGGAAGCTGGGGTTTATCGGACAGACGGTCCACTGCGGGTTCCGAACCGGATCCGTCGGACCGTACATCGCCAAACAAGCGACTCTCCCGGCGGCGACGGACGACGATGAGATCTTCTACGCGGCTTGTCTCCGCGTGGTCGATCGAACCGGCCCTCGCCCGGAAACGGTCGCGCAGATCGGGGTCTCTGTATCGAATCTCATCCGCAAGGAGGCGACGCCCCATCATCTGTTCCCCGAGGATCGGCGGCGCGAAGAGATCCACCGGACGATCGATCGGATCCGCGATCTCTACGGGGATGAAGCAATCCGCATCGGAACGAGCCTTCTCTATCGACCGATCCCACAACACGTCGGCGGGTACATCGACGGATCACACTGGGAGGTGTAGGTGCAGTAACCCAAAAGAAGCGCGCCCCCGATGCATGTGGAGGAGACGTTCGGGGGCGCGCAGTCATGTCCTATCCGATGTAACGCGGACGATCCTCGACCGACGCGAAATCCTCCGTCGCGTCATCGGGAAAGATGATCGGCCCGCCTTGAGCGAATTGGCGGTCAAGCGTTGCCAGAAGCGGCGCACCCACGCCGTAGGCCAAGACGCGGCCCGCAGCGCGGAGGACGCGATTGCGGACTTCCGTGTAGATCTCGGGCGATTCCCTCCGGAGCGCGTTGAGAAGATCGGCGAACCCGGCTTCGTCGGGAAGTCGAACGGTCTGCTCCAAGCGTCGCGGGAATGGAACATCCGACGTATACACAACGACATCGACGTCCTTCCATCGATCCGAGGTCATGGGGATCTCCCCCCTCCTCCGGCGTTCGACGCGCCGGAGAGCGATCCGAATCGAAGGCTCCCTGAGCGGCGGGCACAACACGCAGAGCCGTGGCGGCCGAGGAGGAGGAGCGTCCCGACGACCGCCGCCGCGGCCATCCCAACGCGCATTCGGCGCCCGCCGTGGATCTGCCCGTGCGTCGCCGATGTTCGGATCTTGCTTCCGGTTTGGCTTTTCCGGACGATCGCTGCCTGTGGTGCGCTGTACATCGCGTCCTCCTGTCTCCCCCGTCCGGGGGACCGTCCACCCCGCACGCCCCATCGCGCCTCGGGGCAAAGAAAATCGCAGGCCGAAGCCTGCGTCCTCTCGTCGGGCGTCCTGTTCGGTCGGCGGTCTACGCCTACCCGACTCGCCCGACGATCATCCGATAAACGCGAAGCGAGAACAGGGCGCACGTACGCTCGTTCGTCAGATGATGCTTCGCGCTAGACATATCATCACATTCTAGTCCCACGTCAGGAGGCGGTCAAGGGCGAGACTTGTCTCACGCAAGATGAGCATGAAGAGGGCCCGAGGTTCTCATGCAAGGTGAGCACGGGCGTCGATCGAGAGCGGACGCGAGTCGCAGTCTGGGAGGCGATGACT
>ENA-OSEO01003245-OSEO01003245.1-sediment-metagenome-genome-assembly--contig:-NODE-3245-length-19819-cov-8.977459_pt1 | contig 19819 bp, 16 predicted proteins | sample MGYA00237883_ERZ534232 | MGnify/ENA metagenome assembly ERZ534232
CTTTGTCGGAATGACGGAATCTGGCCTTTGGGAATAACCATTCGCTGTCATCCCGAACTTGTTTCGGGATCTGGTTTTGAACCGATCGGGGCTGCAGGTAGGTGGTTGCAGGTTCGAAAAGAGCTACGGAACACAAGATGCTGAAAATTGTTCATGATGTTGGTATGTGATGTTTGATCTTGATCTTCATACGTCTACCCTCATACCTCTGACCTCTTCAGTTTTTTTGAGCTTATCGAAGGACAGGCTCTTCTTGGAGGACCGTTGACGGACAACGTGGTTTTCATCAGCGACCAGCGGGTTCTCCGCTTTTAAGGGTTCAGCGATCTTTCTGCCCTCGAAACGTAACTGACCGCTCAAAGCGCGACTAGCCTCCGACAAGGGTAGAGATGGATCACCGAAGGTGACTGACTTCTCCATTTCTCGTCTTCTCGGTGAGCGCAGCAAACTCTCAGCTGATCTTATCTGACGAATACGTTTTTCTTAACTCGTTCGCCAAATAGTCAGCAAAGGACACACTGGCCGCAAGCACCCGAATCGGTCAACGGTGTTCTAAAATGTATAAGGAGATGTTTAGCATAGAGATATTCACTTTTCAGATTAACTAGAGATCTCATCTCCTAATTTGGATTGCGGAGGAGAATGAGATGAAGAGTTTTCGATTGACTGTGGTTGTTTTGCTCACTTTGTTATTTCTTACGGCCTGTCCAATCAAGAACAGCAAGCCTGAATGGGGCGTCATAGAAACGATTGTCGAGAATATTGGAGAGCTAATCCAGATAAACCTTGCCAACTATTGTTCAGATCCGGACGGCCATCTTCTATCATACAGTCTCATCGGAGGACCGGGAACCGTTTCAGGCAGTCTATATGAATGGACGGTCAGTGGACCACTGGGCGATATTGCAGTTACTATAAGAGCAGAAGACGACAAGGAAGCGTCATCTGACAAGACATTCACAGTAACGGTCAAGTCATTCCCCAACGTTCCCTCGAACCCTTCCCCGGCAAATGGCGCGAAGGATACGGATTTAGAAGTGACCTTGTCCTGGGAAGGCGGAGACCCCGACGGGGATGCGGTATTGTACGATTTATACCTTTCTACTTCCCACAATCCTTCCCTTTTCAGATCGAATCGAACTACCAACAGCTATATCAAAAGCGGCCTACTGCCTAACACAACATACTACTGGAAGATTGCTGCAAAGAACGAGGGCTCACAACCCGTAATTGGTCCGGTATGGAGTTTCACAACAAGAAAGTAATCTCATCCAGTTGAACATCATTTTGAAACTCATTAAGACGACAGATTTTTTGAGAATCTTCAAGCATTGTCATCCGGTAATGGTTTTGAAAGGATTTAGGGTTCTTAGATCTCCTGCATCAAGTACTACTGCGTCCCACCTATGCTGGGGTCGCTTTCTCCTCTTGCCCTCTTCTCTGAGGTTGGCGAACCTTCGACGGATAACTTCTATTAAGTCTAGTTTTCTCTTTGCGAAGCTCTCGACAATGTTCTTTCTCGATTGACAGTTTCGAAATATTTGGATGCTCTCGATGGGGCACGGAGGACCGTGATGATTGACTTGAGAAGGCCTCCTTCCGAAAGCAGTTTGCGTCTTATATTTTATGATAGCCTCACTTCCGCCTCTCACGAATAACAGCGAACCAACGACGTACAACTTCGAACTATAATGTTTCCGAAATCTTTGTTTCTGAACGTGAATAGTGTATATTAAGTTGTAGGACATCCTACAACATTAAAGAGGCGATGTGAATGAAAGAGATAGGGATCGACCACAGTCCCCATACTTCACTTTCGGGAAAGATTCATAGCGAACTAAGAAGACTGATACTGAATGGTGAACTCAAAGCTGGGGAGAGACTGCCCTCGGAACCCGATCTTGCTCATGAGCTTGGTGTTAGCAGAAATTCCCTAAGAGAGGCTATCGGTCTTCTCCAAAAGGAAGGTTTGCTGCTCAAAAAGCATGGAATTGGGACATTCGTTACCGATAGATATCCGATCATCAGGGGAGGAATCGAGAGGTTATCAAGCATCGGTAGCTTCATCGAATCGCAGGGCCATTCTGCCCGAAGTGAGATAATTCGATTCGATCAATGTGTCTGCGAAGAGAGAATCTGCGAATTCTTGGGCCTTGAAGAAAAAAGTTTGGTATATGTTCTTGAAACCACCAAATACGCTTCAGAAATCCCCGTTGCCGTTTGCATTGATTTCATTCCAAAGTCTATAGTGGAAGAGATAGATCCCAACATAATCTACAATTCTGTATTTGAGGGACTGGGCAGACACTATAATATCGATATCAGATATGCCGAGTGTGATCTGATTCCTACAAGTTGTGACGAGATTCTATCTAAGAGGCTCAAGGTCGAATCGGGTACCTCAGTTCTCTTGCTCGAACAGATTCATTATGATGTTTTGGATAGAAAAGTTCTATATTCGAAGAGTTACTTTCCGTCAGGAAAATTTACTTTCAAGCTCATTAGAAGACGTTGAGACAGGTAGCTCAACAGGAGGTGTAGGGAAATGAGAAAGCTTTTACTGGTAATCGTTCTATTACTGGGCGTTATGCTTTCAGCCACAACCATTGAGGTCCTATGGATGGGATGGCCCCAGGATCAGGTTATGCAGCTCGTCAATGCGTTCAAAGAAGAGACCGGAATCGACGTGGATATTCAACTGGTCCCCTTTGGCCAGCTTTTCCAGACGATAGAAGTCCGACTGGCAGCTGGCGACGGTACGCCGGATGTGTATATAGTGGATGGCCCAAACACGGCCTCTTATGCGGCACGAGGCTATCTCCTTCCTCTTGATGAACACTTCAGCGATGAGGAGATGTCTGCGTGGTTCGATGCCTCTATTGAAGAGGGCAGCTACCGGGGCACTTTCTACTCGGTTCCTTACGGAACCTCATCGGCTGGCATATTCTACAATAAAGCTATTTTCGAGGAATACGACGTTCCCTTCCTGCCGGAGACAATAGAAGAGAGACTTACGTGGGAAGAGGTGGCCGAAATTGCGAAGAGACTCACCAAAGACACGAATGGTGACGGGCTGACAGACATCTGGGGCCTTGTGATTGAGCAAATAGACAGGCCGTATCTAATTTTCCCCATGGTTCAGTCTCTAGGCGCGAAGGTTCTTTCCGACGACGGACTTGTATCTCAGGGATATATCACTTCAGATGAGTTCATTGAAGGAACCAATTTCTACTCGAAGCTCTTCAACGAATGGAAGGTAAGCCCCCAGGGTCTCAGCGACTCGGCCATTTCACGCGAGTATTTTGGAACTGGTAGGGCCGCAATGATGCTTGGAAACGAGTGGAACATTAGAAGAATGCTCCAGTACCCCGATCTGGATTACGGACTCTCCCCCTTTCCCTATTTCGAGGGTGGAGTTGCAGTAACCCCAACAGGCAGCTGGCATGTTGGAATTAACTCCAAGACAAAGAAGCTTGAAGAGGCTCTGGCCTTCACAAAGTTTATTACCGGCAAGGAAGCTGTAATCACCTGGCACAAGCTGAACGGTATAGCACCGGCAAGGTCAGATGTTTACGAGGCCCTTCCCGAGGTTTTCGATAACCCAATGTGGCAGCTCTTCGTCAAAGAGATGGAGACCACCGCAGTCCCGAGACCTAGAACACCCGGCTACTCGCAGTACGAGCTTATGCTGAGGGAGGCATTCAATTCTATTCACTACGGTGCCGATCCAAGAAGCACTCTTGAAGAGGTCGCTGTACGAATCGACAGAGAACTTAGAAAGTACAGATAGTTTTCCAGGGATCGTGCTTGAATTTAGATTATTCTGGATGGTGTGCAGATGTTTCGAAATAACAAAGTAGCGTGGCTTTTTGTTCTGCCCGCGCTGACATTTCTTCTTGTGTTCAAGATCTGGCCAATAGGCGTCTCGGTTATTGAGAGCCTTACTATGACGAGTTTCACTGGAACAAAGTCATTCGTAGGGTTCGAAAACTATGAATACCTCTTCAAGCACGATCCCGTCTTCTGGAAATCTTTTTCCGTTACTCTCTTCTACTCAATAATCGTAAATCCACTGATTGTCCTGACCTCATTGTTGATGGCGCTGCTTCTGAATTCCAGCCACTTCTTCACCAAGTTCTTCAGGACCGTCTTCTTCTTGCCGGCGGCGATCTCTTTTGCCGTTGTCTCTGTAATCTGGATGATCGTGCTCGATCCATATAACGGTCTGGCGAACAGCTTCCTGACAATGTTCGGCTTCAAACCTCAGCCCTTCTTCGCCTCTCCCGATCAAGCGCTTTGGGGTCTTATCCTTCTTAATGTATGGAGAAGTTCGGGCTACTGGATGATGTACTTTATTGCGGGACTGCAGAACATTCCCGAGACGCTGTACGAAGCTGCCGAGATCGACGGGGCATCAACTTTGAAGAAGACTTTCAAGATTACGCTGCCTCTTCTAACAAGGACTATTTCATTTGTTCTCGTTGCAAATACGGCCTTCAATTTTCTTAGTTTCGCGCCGGTTTACATAATTACCAAGGGTGGCCCCATGGGCTCGACAAATCTCCTGATGTACGAGTCTTACAAGAGCGCCTTCGTAAATCTCGACATGGGAAGGGCCTCTGCGATCACTACGATCTTGTTGGGAATCATCCTTGTTTTCAGTTTCTTCGAGCTTAGGTTTACCAGAGCTCGATTCGAGTATTGAGGTGGAATCATGAAGAAGCGAAGCCTTTGGAAAACACTAATTCTCTTTGCCGTTCTCGGCATTATAAGCCTCTTCTTTCTGATCCCACTGATCTGGGTTGTTGCATCCGCTTTGAGGCCTGCCAGTCCGCTCTACGAGTACGCCAATCCTCTGACCTGGAAAAGTTTCATTCCAACTGAACCGACGCTGGAGAATTTCGTACATATATTTGTCAACCTCAACTTTGGCAGGGCTCTCATGAACAGCCTTTTCGTTTCAGTGTCGACCATAGTCCTTACGGTCCTGGTCGCCTCCATGGCAGGATTTGCACTTGCGAAGTTCGAATTCAGAGGCAAAGCTGCGCTCTTTACAATAGTGCTGATTACCTTCATGGTTCCCTTCGAGTCCATTGTCATACCGCTATATATACTCATAAAGCAGTTACGTATAGACAACACATACTGGGCTCTCATTCTTCCGGGCGTAGCCAACGGCCTTGCGATATTCCTTTTCAGACAGTTCTTCTCTGAAGTGCCTTCAGAGATAATGGAAGCGGCAAGAATAGACGGCGCGTCCTGGTTCAGAATCTACTGGAGGATCGTTCTTCCGCTGAGCGTTCCGGCCATAGTCACGGTAATCGTAATGGTCTTCATGTTCCAGTGGAACTCGCTGTTCTGGCCTCTTGTAGCAACCCATTCAAGTAGATTCGAAGTTGTACAGGTAGCCATCGCCGCACATAGATCAACGGAAAACACAAGTTGGGCAAATCTCTTCAGCTCGGCCATCGCCGGCAGTCTTCCGCCGGTAATTCTCTTCCTCTTCCTCCAGAAGTACTTCGTAAGGGGGATAAGCGGAACGGGATTGAAAGGATGATTTCATGAATAATTCTAAGAAGGCGAAAAACCACTTGCAGATTTCCAGCGACTCTATTCCCGAGATAGCTCTTCTGCCCGGTGATCCGGCAAGAGTATACGAAATCGGAGAGTGTCTGAGCAATGTGGAGGAAATAGGAAACAACAGAGACTACATAACTATTACCGGAACCTATAAAGGCCTGCCACTTACTGTATGTTCAAGCGGAATCGGAGGACCCTCGACTGAGATCGCGGTGGTCGAGCTAAACAGGCTGGGCGTTAAGACAATCATCCGTGTCGGAACCTCCGGAGGACTTGCCGACGATGTGAACCCGGGAGACTTGATCGTGCTTTCGAGCTGCATAAGATACTCGGGTACAGCAAATCTCTTCATTCCGGAGAACTTCCCCGCCGTAGCCGATTACCGGCTACTTACGGCGTTGATCTCAGCCTGTGAAGAGGCTGGTGTGGTCTATCACGTGGGAATCGGTCTTTCACTCGATTCCTTTTATGCAACAAAGCCTGATCTCTTGAGAGAAGACTTCCCATCATCTATCTACGGAAAACTTAAAGAATGGATCGCGGCAGGCGCTTTACAGCTAGACATGGAAGCAGCTACTCTCTATGTGCTCTCTTCTCTTCTGAAGATCAACGCCGCCGCCATATGCACCGCAGGATCCAACATCTCGCGAGGTGAGAGACCGGAGATTCCTCCTACGAATGAAAACGCTATAATAGCAGCCTGCGAAGCGGCTTACAAGTTTAATAACTGGAAAGACATTTCGATTAAGCGGGGGAGGAGTTTCACCCTTCCTCCGATTGCAGAGCGGGGGTAACGAACAATGAGTGAGAGACTGATCGGAAAGACGGCCCTTATCTTCGGAGCGGGCAGAGTTGGAAGCTCCGCGGCCAATGCATTTGTAAACGAGGGTGCAAAGGTTATTCTGCTGGACAGAGACGAGGAAAGGCTCGAAGCTTTGAAGAAGAAACTTGAAGAATCGAGAAAGGGATTCTGTTCGACGATATGCGCAAACATAAACAGTCAAAGCGATGTGGATGAGATATCAGATCTACTGGAAGAAAAGACATGGAAAGTCGACATCCTTCTTAACTGCCCAGCCTACATATACAGGGCACCATTTGTCGATCACCCAATAGAAGAGATTGACAGGCAGTGGCATATCAATGTTAGGATAGTCTTTATGTTGTCGCAGGTTGTTGCTAAGATGATGTCGAAAAACGGCGGTGGAAAGATCATCAACCTGGCCTCGGTCGGAGGCCTCTTTCCAGAAAAGGAACACGCAGGCCACTGCGCAGCAAAAGCGGGGATTATTGCGATTTCGAAGGTAATGGCACTCGAACTAGCCTCGGCCAATATTCAGGTAAACGTCATTGCCCCCGGTCCAACAGAGACCGTTCCATTTACTTCTCCCTTCTATTCTCAACATCCCGAAGTACTGAAAAGAATAGAGGAAAAGACTCCGGCCGGAAGGATTGGTCATCCCGAAGACCATACAGGACTAATGGTATTCCTGGCTTCGGATGAATCGAACTGGATAACTGGCCAGGTGATAATGTCCGACGGTGGACTTGGTCTGGTGTGAATCTTCAAAACACAGACGAACAAGTATGCCCCGCATCGAGCCGGGGCATATTCATTGGTGTAAGGATAATACTAGAAGTGTTGAAGCGCGAAGGGCAAGCTCTTCGGAAGATCCTGACCTTTGTAGCCGCCCGATACCTTAACCCTGCCGAACTCTATCATCTCTTTGAAGTCTGTGCTCCCGCCAACAACCGAAGACAAGGTCGCGATATCACACTCAAGATCAAAAGAGCCACTCGGCAAGAAGCTAAGTTCTCCATTCTTAACACATAGTTCGAAAACTCCGTCGTTCCATGATGCCTGACTGTCGTCGATTTTGATTCCGACGCGCATGTCCGGAGCGTCGATTCTCAGACCGTTGAGTAGCTGGAGGTCTACGATTCTGATCATAGTCCTGGGTACTATCTTAATCTCGGATGGCCTTTCCTTTAGATACGGCCAGAGAAGGAAATCAGGCGGAAGGAAGGCTTGGATCTGATCGATCTGAAGAGAAAGACCTTTTAATAAACGGAACATTTCATGCATCGTTGTGGCATCATCCGCAAGAAACATCGTGACCACAAACTTAAGTCCTCTGTCCTTGTCGAAGTTGTCGTAGAGAAAGACATAACGAAGCATACCTGTAGTCCTTCCTTCTCTCTTGAACTTCACGAATTTCTTTGAAACATCGTTATCGGTTCGGAACTCGAAATCGCTTTTCCAAATCTCTTCGTCTCTCAAGATCATGCTGTAGTGACTACTTGCATAATCGTTGTAGAACTCCCTGATTTCGCCGTCGGCATCTTCCATCTCCTCAATCGTCACTTCGACCTTCTGATCGGGAAGATCTATAGAACCGGGGGAGAACTTCACCCTTAGCATCGTGTCAAACTCCTCCCAACCGAGCTTTCTGTAGAAGCTTCTGCTAAATGGATAGAGCAGAGATACGGCCTGCCCCTTCTCTCTCATAGTCTCGAGTGATCTCTCCAGAAGGAATTTGACAGCGCCCTTACCCCTGTAAAGGGGACTTGTGCAGACATTCCCAATTCCACCCATCGCAACGACTGAATCTCTCAGTCTCATCTTCAAAGAAAGTAGAAGATACTCGGCGGCAAGAGTAGAACCGTCATAGGCCCCAAAGGGGTCCCTTAGATCGTTATTGAAGATCTCACCAGCATGTTTCGAAGCGACCTTCATCCAATTTTCTGGAATACCGAAAGAGAATTTCATAAGATCAAGATAATCCTTCTGATTGCTTATTCTCCTGCATTCAAACATCATTTCACCATCCCTGAATGTGGTGTAAAAATGATAGCATATCGCGTGAAGACCTTGGCTGGGGGTAGCAGGTTGGTGGCATCAGGATCAGAAGTGATGCTTCCTCCGGCAGGAAGTGAGGCTCGCTGGCGCGAGGAAGTGATGCCCGGAAGATCATCCGGAGAAATTAGACTATTTTGAAACATCAGACGCAAGGCGCCGAAGATCATCGGCGGACGCAAGGCCGGCAATTTCATCCCGGGACGCAATGCCCGCTTCGCGGGGAAAGAGCCACGTCTAGGAACGGGTGTGAAACAGAAGAGCGGGTTATTAGGAACGGGTTAAGAAAACCGGGTTATGAGAATCGGGTTAGGAAGAACAAGATGCTGAATCAAGTTCAGACGAATTTGCGGGCTAATTCGGAGAACGTGGGATCGCTGACGGACAACGTTGTCTTGAGAGTGTTCAGCGGTTTTTTTGTTCCTAAGCGTAGAGCGGTGTCTAATGTGATCCCTCGCAGAGGCATCACGGGATGACAAAGTGAGTGGATTTTGGGGCAGGCTCTACGGGATGGTGCGCGGGGATATTACGGGATGATACAACAAGTTTTCGGGGCATAATTCTCTCCCTTAGAGTAACTGAAAAGCTCCTGTTAAGGATTAGGGCTTTCGGGGAACCGTGGCCGGTGGTAGCGGGTTGGGGGTTGGAAAGAGCAAAGGATCAGTTGCAAGATGCAAGTTGTGAGTTGTAAAAAAGGCCGGGGTCGGAGATTGGTGGTTGGAGGTTAGTAAGAGCGAAAGATACTGGTTCAGTTCTCCCTTCTCCGAATAAGAAACCTGTTCTTCTTTCCAGAGAAAGAATCTGTTCTTCGTTTTTGGTCAAAACCGTGAAGCAAGAGTACCAAGATTCCGAACAAAAGCTTTGTCGGAATGACGGGAAATAGCCTTTTCGCAATAACCGTTACTTTTCATCCCGCTGAACCTGCCCCAATGAGCCTGCGCTCCTGTTTTGGGCTCCTGTTAAGGGTTTTTCCAAAATTGTTTTGAGATCTGGGCGTCGACCTCACTATTAAATTAAGTACGCTGCCGCTTCTTATTACTCTTCTAATAACTGAGCAAATGTTTACTTATAGTCTCTCTGAAGCTTTCAGTCCGAAATCATAATTATCGTGATGATTTTCCCTTTCTCAAGTAGACAAACCAGTAGATTGTACCAACAAAGAAAGCGCCGCCTACGATGTTTCCAAGAGTCACCGGTATTAGATTTCTCGTGAAGAGAGTACCCCAGTTGAGATTAGCGATCTGTTCAGCACTGACTCCAAGAGAAATCGCGGCCTGGGCGAACGCTTCATTCGCCTTTGCGAGAATTCCTGCGGGAATGTAGTACATATTGGCCACGGAATGTTCAAAGCCCGAGGTAATGAAAAGCCATATCGGGAAAAAGATGGCGAGAATTTTGCCGGCTGTGTCTTTGGATGCGGATGCCATCCATATGGCTATGCAAACGAGCCAGTTGCACAAAATCCCCATAAAGAAGGCGCTTTCAAAACTAAGGCCCGTCTTATAGACCGCAATCTTGATTGTAAAGCCGCCCAGCAGGCCTTCGGAAAAGCCGAGCTGGCCTGAATGGAGAATAAAGTAAGCTATGAGTAAGGAACCCACAAAGTTTCCTAAGTAAACGAAGAGCCAGTTCCTGAACATAGAAACCCATTTCGACTTCCTTCGCAGACAGGAAATGACAATAAGACTGTTACCCGTGAAAAGCTCCGCTCCGGAAATGACTACCATCATAAGGCCCGTCGCGAATAATGCACCTGCTAGGGTCTTGGAAAGTCCCACTGAATCGATAGTGTGTATCGCTACGTTGGAACCCTGCGCAGCAAAGGCAATGAATGCACCTCCCAGAATACCCAGCAAGAATTCCTTTACGAAAGTCAAATTGGTTCTTGCAGAACCTATTTCGACAAGACTCTCTGCGTTTTCTGAAGGACTTAGAATAGACCTTTCCATTATGAAAACCCCCTGTAATCTATACCGCGGAAACCATTTGCACGAAACTTCGCGAAAAGCAGTTAATGATGAGGGACGCTTACATGTTATCACACAGAAAGAGCTGCAGCTATAAGAACCAGTGTGAGGATCTTACTGAAGAACGCAGCATCGATGTTTTTTTCTGATGAAAGAATCAGTTGCAAGACGTAAAAAAGGCCGGGGTCGGAGGTTGGTGGTTGGAGGTTCGTAAGAGCGAAAGATACTGGTTCAGAATGGTTCTCCCTTCTCCGAATAAGAAACCTGCTCTTCGTTCTTGGTCAAAACATTTGCAAGTGGTCGGACGTAGCAGGTTGGGGGTTGGTCAGGAGTAAAGGATCAGTTGCCAGATGCAAGTTCCAAGTTGCAAGTAAAAAGGCCTAACAAAACGGGTCTCGGGTTTCGAGCCTGGGGTCTCGTGAATACAAGTGGTTGAACCATCACAACCCACAGTGCTATTGAAACCGTCATCTGAGATTATCCTGCTCAGAATCTTAGTTTTCTCGTGAGCGCAGCGAACTCTCGAAAAACGATCTTTCTCGTATTCTGATCTTCGCTCCTAAATCCCCTCTTTAGAGCTCTTCATTACCTATACGTCAGGGAGTCAAATACCATAAATTAGCTGTTTCTTGCGCAAATTTGTATTTGGCTCCTAATGATCCTGATCATAAATCCTCCCTTGAGGGAGGAGGGCCACGTAGTGGCGGAGGGTGTTGGTCTTTGTATGCGAGAAAAGTTGATGCTCTCAAATAGTCATTTTAGAGCGGTTGTTCGATGTTCATTCCTGGTTGCTGGTAGGTGCATACATATGGATCACAGACCAAATAACGTGAAGTAGTGAATATATCGTTCAATTTCGAACAGGCCAATCTATTCAAAACTTTGTTCAAAGAGACACTCCCCCCCGCTCAAGCGGGGATTTAAGAAGGGATCACAAAAAAACGAGGTTAGAGGTTGGGCGTATGGGGTCGGAAGAGCAGGAGACACTGCTTGACCGTTGAGCTGTTCTCCATTCACCGAGGAGAACCAGTTCTTAGTTACAGAGCTAGGTTCTGATCTTCACGCTCTTCGAAGGACGGGTTCATGGTTTTGGACGAAGGACCAAGGACGGCTCTTCTCCCGCGAAGTGGTACTGGCTTCTGAATGCTTCCCGCTGAAAGCGGTATCACTTATGATCTTGGTCTACTCGGAGGACGGAGAACCGTTGACGGTGGACCTGAGAAGGCTTCCTGCGAAGCAGCCTCACTTCCCCGGATGATCTTCCGGGCATCACTTCCGCCGGGATCTTTCGGCGCATCACTTCCTGGGATGCTCTTCCCAGCATCACTTCTCAATGGAGTCGGCATTGCGTCCAATGTTCTGTAAGGGCATCGCTTCCCGACGCAGTCGGCCTCCCCTCCTGTCGAAGCCTAATGACTGTTCGCATTGAATGGCATGAATTTGCTTCGCAAATGTGGCATAAATTTCAATCATATGAAATAACATTGTGTGATCATGTAATAAATCATGCAATCGAACAATTTTGAAGTCACTCTCTGTTTGTTTGCAAGCGCTTTCAATTTCTGTATCGTTGAAGATGAACAAAGAATTTTGCACGGCAGATGTGCAGGAGACAATGATGACCGAGAAGAGATCGATCGAAGAGATTATGAAAGCCTATTCAGAAGTCCCCGATGAGGATTTCAGACAAAAGCTCAAGATCTTGAATGAGCTTTCTCAGACTATGTTCAAAGAGGGCAAGCCTCTTCTCGCATCGGAGACTGTTAAAGCCGAGCTTTCTAGAATTGAAGCCCCGGCATGTATCGAGCTGGCAAACATTACGCATAACATGATTAAGTACTCATGCGTTGTGGGCAATTATGATGCATCTATCGAGTATGCATTGAAGGCAGTTGACCTTTTCAAGGAGTTCGGAACGGCCGACGATGTCAATGACGTGATTGGAAACATTGGTGGTGTGTATGTCTACATGGAGCGTTTTGAAGAATCTCTCGAGTACACCGACAAGGCTCTAGAATACGCTCGAACAATAGATGATGATCTCGCTGTAGCTAACTTTCTGAACAATAAAGCCGTCGCGTTGAAAAGTCTGAAAAGATTTGAAGAAGCCATGGATTGCTTGAACAAGGCGATAGAAATAAAGCTCTCTCTAGGAAAGAAAGCAGATCTCTGCAACAGCTACTTCAATCTCTCCGAAGTGCTGATCAGCGCAGAAAGGTATGACGAAGTTCCCGCGATCTTCAAGAAGGTCGAACCCCTGGTCAAAGAAATCGAAGATCCTGCCGGGTCTGCGGAATTCGATCTTCTTAAGACTCAGTATTACATGGGAACCGGGAGTTATGCAGAGGCTCTGGAAAAAATCGATAATTATATAAAGTACCAAAAAGAGTCTGGAAGCATATCCAAAGTGCCTAACGCACTAAGAAGAAAGATTGAAATTCATGAAGAGCTTGGTGAAGAGGGGCTGGCTCTCGAAACCTACAGGGAACTTGACCTCTTGTCCCAAAGAATTTACAAGGAAACCTGCAGCGCAAGAGCTGCTGAGCTGGCGGCTTCATTCAGATTTCAGCAGAAGATGCACGAAATACAGTTACTGAGCAATCAGAACTTAGAACTTCAGGAAGCAAAGGCAACTATCGAAAAGCAATATGAAGAACTTCTAGAAATCGACAGCAAGCTAAAGAAGGCAAATGAGCTGCTTGAGAAACAGGCCGAGATAGATCCATTGACCGGTCTCCTCAACCAGAAGAAGATGTATCCCATAATAGAAAGAGAGATAGAGAGAGCCTCACGATACGGAGCTCCTCTATCCATGATCATGATAGATCTTGACAACTTCAAAAACGTCAACGATACTTACGGTCACTTGCAGGGGGACATCCTTCTCAAGAATGTGGCGGGCATAATCAGGTCTTCTCTAAGAAAGGTTGACTTTGTTTTCAGGTATGGTGGCGAGGAATTTCTTGTTCTTCTGCCCTCAAGCGATTTGCAAATGGCAAGTTCTACCGCAGATCGTCTCCGGGAGAAGCTGGCCGATACCACAGATCCTAAAGTGACAATGAGCGCTGGTGTCTCCATCTGGTCAGGTGAAGATGCGACTCACTTCATTCAGAAGACCGACCACCTTTTGTACGAGGCGAAAGGAAGAGGAAAGAACAGAGTTGAATTTCAGAAAGGCTCTTGACAGAGTAATCGGTGCAGCATCAACCGGAGAGAAACTAGGACACTAGTAAATCCACCTTTTCTCAATATTGCGCGTACTTATTAGAAAGAGCAGTGCGGCAAAGCCCAGCAATATAAAAACGCTCGCCAGAGGATCTATGATTCCATTTCTGTTTATCGCGTGTTTAAGAGAATCGGCACCATACGTTAGAGGAAGGACAAATGAAAATGGCCTTAGAAAAACCGGCAGATTCTCTATAGGGATGAAGAGACCACAGAGAAACATCATAGGAAAACGGAAGAAGTTAGAGAACGTCTGCGCCTCGAATACTTCGCTTACCGAAACCGCTATAAAAAGACCAAGAAAGGTCGAAGTCACGGCAATCAACAGAACGCTAACTGAAACCAGGAACCAGTTTATTCCAGATAGGTCGACAATCAAGAGGGCAAAGAGAACGGGAATGAAAGCATTGATAATTCCGAAAAGTATCGCCCCAGTTGTTTTTGCAAGCATTAGAAGCTTGAGGCTTATGGGAGCGAGAAGCAAACGTTCAAATGACCTGCTTTTTCGTTCGAAAGTTATCGTAACTGCAAGCATCGATGTAGTCCCAAAGAGAACGGAGAGAGCCATAACCCCCGGCAATATGCCTCTTATGTCTACGGCGCTTCCCGATCGCACAAAGAACATGAGGGTCCATGAGATGGGAAACACGATTCCCCAGCTTATGTTTGGCGGCTTCAAATAGTAGTTCTTCATATCCTTCATAAGGATTGTCCAGTAGGCTACTCCGCTCATTTTTTCTTCCCTTCTTTCTCTGTCTTCATCTTTTCAACCTCGATTCCGGTTACTTCTACGAAGACCTCCTCAAGGGATGGTCTGACTATCTTCGCCTCGTACACATCGACCCCACGGGAACCGAAGAAGCTCATAAACGGCATCAATTTTATGGATTCCAAAGAGGTTATTCTAAGTGTGTTACCAGGTCGAAGGTTTATAGTCACGTTCCTGAACTCTTCAATCAATTGCTTCTTGAGATCTACGGGATCACTTCCAAGAGTGAATTCAACAATATTTTCTTTCTGAGCCTCTTTCATCAGATCGGCCACGGTACCTATCTTTACAATTCTTCCCCCGACGATGAAACCAATCCTATCGCACAACCTCTCGGCCTCTTCTATGTAATGCGTGGTCAGGAAGATTGTGGTTCCCCGTTCGTTAAGTTCTCTTACCAAAGACCTTATCTGCCTTGCGCTTTCGACATCGATACCTGTAGTGGGTTCATCGAGGAAGAGAATCTCTGGATCGTGAATTAAGCCCGCGGCGATCGTGAGCTTTCTTTTCATCCCCTTTGAAAAAGCCTTGAACGGTCTCTTTCCTGTGTCATCAAGACCAAATTGCTTCAGCAGAGACCTCGCCCTTTCTTCTCTTTCAGACTTTCTGACCCCATAGAGAGCCGAACAGAAGACAAGGTTCTCATAGCCACTAAGATCATCGTAAAGGTTGCTCTCATCAGGAACAATCCCGATCAATCTCTGAACCTTCTTGATCTCTCTGATACCGTCTTTGCCTGCAATATCGATCCTTCCCGAAGTAGGTCTTGCCAGACCCGTGAGCATGTTTATCGTAGTAGTCTTTCCGGCTCCGTTAGGTCCAAGGAAACCGAACACCTCTCCCTTTTCAACCGAGAAGTCGATATTGTTCACGGCAGTGAAACCGTTGTAGTTTTTCGAAAGGCCCGAGACTTCAATAATTTCCAAGGCGACTACCCCAAAACTTGTATATTTCACGCATTTCTCTACTGGCTTATCCTGAGAAACCTAACCGCATTCCCCACTGGAGTTCAAACCACCGCCAATCGGTTCCTGCACAATTGCAATGTTTTTAGAGAGAAGAGTATCGGAAGATTCTTCACAAAGCTCAGCAAGTCTATTCGAGAGCTCCTTCAACTTCCCTCTGTCCACAGAATAATGGGTGAAATACCCCTTCTTATGACCCTTGACAAGATGCGCGCTCCGAAGCACCTTAAGATGCTGAGAGACGGCTGACTCGGAAATACAGAGTCTTCTTGAAAGAGCTCTAACGCAGAACTCCCTCCGAAGAAGCAGCTTAATAATCTCATACCTTGTATTATCTGCAAGTGCCTTCAATACATCGATTTCGAGATTCACAGAGATGTTCTCTCCAATCCAATTAAGTGAATACTTAATTGGATTATAGTCCATTTTTTCTACTCTATCAACTGGACCTCGCTTATAGTTTTCTCATTTCAGCTCATTTCCTCAAGTGCTTTCTTCTGGCGGGCGTGTTTTTCTATCGATTGTTGTCTTACGATAAAAAACTCTTTTCACTCATTTAATACTAATTATTATAATCATAGTTATTATTAATATCAGTATTTAATGAAGAAGGTGAATTTGATATGAGTGACTGCCCATGCAGAAAAACAAAGTGCGAGTTCCACGGTATATGCGACAGATGCCGGGAAAAACACGAAAGACTCGGGTCGCTTCCTGCATGTGAAAGGAAGAGAAGGAGGAGTCGGAAGAAATGAGAAAACTGATCAACCGCATCCTGTTGGCTGTGGCGCTTTCTCCGCTCGTACCAGCGATTGTCACGCTTTTCCCGTGGGAAGCTTCAAAGCCAAACTGCGTCGGCTACTACTCTGTCTGCTCTTTTGCACCGTATAGCTCCATTATTCTTGCAGGGATTGCATTTGCTACTCTAGGACTTGTTATAGCAACCAGGAGGCTGCTGAAGAGGTTTCTGAGGTTGTCCGATGATCTTTGATGACAAGATAGGAAGCCTATTCGAGAAAATCGCTTCGTTGCACATAAACCTCAGCAAACATGCACGGCTTGCCCTGGAACCTCTGGGTATTACCTACCCACAGTTCGGCGCACTGCTCGTTCTTTCAAGCCGCGGAGAGATGACCCAGAAGCAGCTCTCCTCATATCTCGAAACGGACACAACGAACACCATGGTGATATGCATCGGACTGGAGAAGAAGCAGCTTATAACGAGAGCACAGTCCTCTGAGGACAAGCGAGCAAACATCGTCTCGATGACAGCTAAGGGAAGAGAGATATTTCAAAAGTCAATGGCAGTGCTTGGAGAGATCTATGGCCCGATTGCCAATTCAATTACGGAGAAGGAAAGAGATACGGTGAACCCAATCCTGGATAAGTTACTTGAATCACTGAACACACTTCGGTAAGATAAGTTCCGGACTCTTTCACTTTCTCGACCGATACTCTTCGGCAAGCTTTTTCATGTATGGATCTATATGGGAGAAGTATTTTTTCAGTCCGGGGCAAAGGTAGTTCAGTCCCGGTTCTCCATCTGGCGTTTTGACAAATCTGTTTTTCGGGCATTCTCCGTGACAGGCGAAAAGGTATTCACACTTGTTGCAGTATTCCGGCAGTGTGGCAGCTTTCGAAACCCCGAAGACAGTCTGTGCTGTCGAAGTCACCATTTCGAGCAACCTCCGGTCCTTAATGTTTCCGAGCCTGTGCTCGGGATAGACAAAGTGATCGCAGGAGTACAGGCTTCCATCGGTCTCCAGCGCAAGTGCCTTTCCGCAAGTTTCAGAGAAGATGCACAACGATGCCTCCATCCCGAGCCACTGGGCAAGGGCACACTCAAAGAGGAAGACAAAGACTTTGCCAATATCCTCCCTGTACCAGATATCGAAAACCCCGTTGAGAAAACTCCCGTAGTCTTCAGGAACGACCGACCAGTCGGCAACGAGCGAACCGTGCTTACCTGGCAGGGCTTCAATAGATCCTGTAATCGGCATACTGTCTTCGGGAATGAATGTAGTGGGCGAACTTCTGAATACCTTCGGTTCTGAGATAGGGATGAACTGCATTCTGGTTGAACCAGCTGTATCCCTCAAAAAGCGATACACCTCTCCAGGATACTTCGCGTTTATTCTGTTAACCACGGTCAGGGTATTGAAGGGAATTTCGTACTTGTGCAAAAGCCTTATGGCATTGAAGACCTTCTGGAAGGTCGGGCCGCCGCTCCTGGTCTTTCTGTAAACGTTATGCAGTCTCTCCGGCCCGTCGATGCTTATTCCAACGAGAAAGTTGTTTTCTTTGAGAAACGAGCACCACTTTTCATCCAGCAGGGTTCCGTTTGTCTGGAGATCGTTGGCAATCTTCTTGCCCGGAGGACAGTAAAGCCTCTCGTAATCGACAACCTTTTTGAAGAAGTCAATTCCAAGCAGTGTGGGCTCCCCTCCCTGCCAGGTGAAAACTATCTCTGGAACTGTCTGTGAGTTGATGTATTCATAGATGAACCTCTCCAGAACCTCGTCACTTATAACGTTTCTGCTGTTTATAAGCTCCTGTTTATGCAAGTAAAAGCAGTAGGCGCAATCGAGATTGCATAGGGCTCCCGTGGGTTTGACCATAACGTGAAACGCATTTATACTTTCTATCGTTCTCCTATCGACTGCGCCCTCTGCCATTTACTGCTCTCCCTCTATGCGAGCTAATTCCTTGTTCGTTCTAGTGACCCGTAATGATTTTAACTACAGGTGGATATTCACGGAATGTGTCAATATGTTTCTTCATGGCTTCCAAGAAGAGATCTGTGAAAACCAGTTTTCTTATAGAGACGTTGTGTTCTTCCTTCGGATCCAGATAGAGATTGTACAGGTGATAATACGGGAAGGCCATTATGTAACCGGTAAAGCCTCCGGGATTAACGATTCCCTCGCCGGAATCCGATTCGGCAAACTGTACGTATTTGTACTCGGCTACCCTTACGGCGGAGAAGTAGCTCATAAGCCAGTAGTAGATGTACTTCCTGTTTGTGAGTCCCTCCTCGGCCAGGAGGAATGAAGTCTGGTCTACTCCGTCGATGAACCTATCGGACGGCATAGAATCGGCTGCGCCTGCAAGTGTAAGGCATGTATTGAAGATATCGGCAATATCGAAGAGGCCGTCGGAGGCCCGTCCAGGTTCTATCATTCCCTTCCAGTAGAAGATTGCCGGTACTCTGACGCCACCTTCCCAGGTTGAACCTTTCGCACCTCTAAACGGCGAATAGGCGCTGTCTGGCCATGATTCCATCTCTGGGCCGTTATCGGATGCTATGAAAATCAGCGTGTTCTCGAGTTGTCCAGTTCTCTCGAGCGCTGCGACCAGCTCACCCAGTATGTCGTCAAGTTCGACTATTGTGTCTTTGTAAACCTGCTTGGCCGGAGACGACCCCTCATACTCGTCTCTGGGATAGTTGTCAAAGTGAGCTCCCCTCGTGCAGTGGTAAAGGAAGAACGGCTGGTCGCTATCGGCCATCTTTTCAATAAATTCAATCGAGTAGTCTTTCCAGTACTCGTCTAGATGTGAAGATACCTCGATATCTATCTCTTTAACCTGTTCGATTGTGCCGCCCTTTTCTGCGTGAACCCAGTACTTCTCGAAAGCCCACTCACGTATCATCTCGGTTCTCTCTTCGCTGTTGGCAATTTCGGGGTAGAAGTATGGATCCCGCCACTCTGTGTACAGGTCCGACACACTGAGGAAACCTGAGAAGTCATCAAATCCAACGTTTTGAGGCTGAGAACCGGGATTCTCTCCCATGTGCCATTTTCCAACAGCTTGAGTAACGTAGCCGGCATCGCTCAACAACTGGGCAAGTGTAACTGCATTTGTCAGTCCTCCGGGCTCGTTGTACAGCGTTGGCCTTAGTATCCCATGCCTGACTGGTAGCTGTCCCGTAAGAAGAGTCGCCCTGGTTGGTGAAGAAGAAGGTTGTGAATAAGCAGAAGTAAGCATGAGTCCGTCTCTTGCAAGTGCATCCATGTTTGGAGTCGGCGCTCCTACAGCGACACCTCCACCATAAACACCAAGGTCCCCCCAACCGACATCATCCATTAGGTACACAAGTATGTTGGGCCGTTTCCCAGTTCTGCTCTCAAACTCGGCCAGCTTCGCCATGGCTTCTTCTCTCTGCTCCGGATGAGGTATTACCTCCTCCAGATTCGGGGCAGGCTTCACGGTTTCGAGCGGCATAGTGTCTTCATAGTTGGCCGCAAGCGCAGATGTGAGAGCGAGAGCGCTTCCGGTGGCTCCAATAATCACTTTTCTAAATAGCCTGGAACTTTGAACTTCCATACAACCATCTCCTCTTGAATTCACTTTCTGAATAACCTTCTTGGAAGTGGAAAACCACGGAACAAGTCTCGAAAGCGGCATTCCGAGATCGCTCTCGGATAACCTTATCGGCATAGAAGAAGACAATAGA
>ENA-OSEO01003246-OSEO01003246.1-sediment-metagenome-genome-assembly--contig:-NODE-3246-length-19793-cov-4.979712_pt1 | contig 19793 bp, 11 predicted proteins | sample MGYA00237883_ERZ534232 | MGnify/ENA metagenome assembly ERZ534232
CTGGACCGGCTCAGCAAGATCCCGGCGGCTTCGCCCGAGTACAGCGTGATCCGGACCTATCTCGACTGGGTCTGCGAGTTGCCTTGGTCGGTGGGGACGGAGGACCAGCTTGATATCCGACGGGCCGAGAGAATCCTCAACCACGACCACTACGACTTGGCCAAGATCAAGAAGAGAATTCTGGAGTTCCTGGCCGTACGGAAACTCAATCCGAAGGGCAAGAGCCCGATCCTGTGCTTCATCGGTCCTCCCGGCGTCGGCAAGACCTCGCTGGGCAAGTCCATCGCCCGCTCGCTGGGGCGCAAGTTCGTGCGGGTCTCGCTGGGTGGCATTCGCGACGAGGCCGACATCCGCGGCCACCGGCGCACCTATATCGGGGCCCTGCCCGGCCGGGTACTCCAGGAACTGCGGAAGTGTCACAGCCGCAATCCGGTCTTCATGCTCGATGAGTTGGACAAGATTGGCGCCGACTTCCGCGGCGACCCCGCCAGCGCCCTGCTCGAAGTCCTCGATCCCGAGCAGAACAACACGTTCACCGATCACTATCTCGATCAGCCGTTCGACCTGTCGAGCGTGATGTTCATCGGCACGGCCAACTACGCCGAGCCGATCCCACCGGCCTTGCAGGACCGTATGGAGATCATCGAGCTGCCCGGCTACACCGCCCACGAGAAGCTCAGCATCGCCAAGCGATACCTGGTCCCCCGGCAGTTGAAGGAACACGGCCTCAAGAAGACCCAGCTCACCATCAAGGACGAGGCGATTGCCACGATCATCAACAGCTACACCCGCGAGGCAGGCGTGCGAAACCTCGAACGCCATGTCGCGTCAATCTGCCGGGCTGTGGCGACCGACATCGCCCGAGGTGACAAGCGAAGAGCCACGATCGGCAGGAAAGACCTCGCCCGGATCCTGGGCCCGATCCGCCACGAGTCGGAACTGGCCCTGCGAACGGGCATCCCGGGCGTCGCGACAGCGCTGGCGTACACTCCGGTCGGCGGCGAACTGCTCTTCATCGAGTCCGCCGCCATGTCGGGAAAGGGGCATCTCCAACTGACCGGCCAGATCGGCGGCGTCATGAAGGAGAGCGCCCAGGCGGCCTTCTCGGTCGTCAAGGCCAACGCCAAGCGCCTTCAACTCGACGAAAGACAATTCGCCCGGTCGGACTACCACATCCACGTGCCTGCCGGCGCGGTGCCGAAGGATGGCCCCAGCGCGGGCGTCGCGATGTTCACGTCGCTGGTGAGCCTGCTGCTGCAGAAACCCGCCCGCCCGGAGGTAGCCATGACCGGCGAGATCACGCTGCGCGGCTTGGTCCTGCCCATCGGCGGGCTCAAAGAGAAACTCCTGGCCGCCAAGGAGGCGGGCATCAAGACCGTGATCCTGCCCTCGCGGAACAAGAAGGACATCGCCGACATCCGCCCGGAAACGATCAAGGGACTGGAGCTGCTCTTCGTGAACACCACCGACGAGGTCATGACGATCGCCCTGGGCGATGTCTGATCGGCCCGCCTTTCTCCACTCCGACACAGAGGGCCCCGCGTACGGAAAACCAATTCCTGGGTGGCCTAAGCCTTGAACGCAGGCCTCCGGGAAGGTAGCATGGCAGCCGGCCGGGAGGCCCATGAATGTCATTCACCGGGTTTGATGGAGTGCAGAGAATGAAACACATCGCTGGTTGGGGGTTGTTCTGTTTGCTGGTCTTCTGTGGCTTGGGATGCAGGAACTCCGTGGAGATCATTGCCCATCGCGGGGCCTCCCATCTGGCGCCCGAGAACACCCTGGCCGCGGTGAGGCTCGGCTGGGAGAAACAAGCCGACGTCGAAGTGGACGTGTACCTGTCGAAGGACGACCGCATCGTGGTCATCCATGACGGCACGACGAAGCGGACGGGCGGAGTCGAGTTGAAGGTCGCCGAGACGGATTCTCACGACCTCCGCCAGCTCGACGTCGGAAGCTTCAAAGGCCAGGAGTTCGCGGGCGAGCGGATTCCCCTCCTGGAGGAGGTGCTCGCAACGATCCCACCCGCGCAGAAACTCTACATCGAGATCAAGTGTAAGAAGGAGATCCTGCCCGTGCTTCGCCCGCTGGTCGTGGACAGTGGCAAGATGTCCCAGATTGTCATTATCGGGTTCGATCTGGAGACCGTCGCAGCGTCCAAGAAGCTGATCGATGTCCCCACCTACTGGCTCAAAGGAACGGACAAGGTCAAGGAGACCGAGGAGTGGATCCCCCACAATCCCCAACTCGTGCAAACAGCCAAGGACAATGGGCTCGACGGCATCGATGTCCATTATGCCGGCGTCACCAAGGAGTTCGCCCGCGCCGTCAAGGCCGCCGGGATGAAGCTCTACGTCTGGACGGTGGATGATCCCGGCGAGGCCCGCCGGCTGGTCAAACTGGGTGTGGACGGGATCACCACGAACCGTCCCGCCTGGCTGAGAGAGCAATTGAAGATGTAGGAGAGCGATCCGGTGAACATGTTGCGAGTGTGGCCGATCGTCTGCGAGTTCGGCGTTGGGGCCTTGTTGTGCCTGGCAGGCATCTGGGCCGGATTACGCGGCGGGTATCTGGACCTGAAGATCGCGGAGGATCGCCGGTTCCTGACCACGCTCATTGCGGGCTACCTCCTTCTCCTGGCGGTCATGTGCGTCTTCACCTTCCTGTCGCCTCATTGGGCGGAAGGAGGGACGCCATGATCGCACAGGCTCTGGGCGGAACCTTGGATTATGTCGTTCTCGTGGCCTACTTTGCAGGCGTGATGCTGTTCGGGCTGTGGTTCGGGCGCTACACGGCCACCACCAAGGACTTCTTCTTCGGGGGACAGCGGTTCTCCTGGTGGCTGATCTCCTTCTCGTGCATCGCCACGCTCGTCGGCAGCTACAGCTTCATCAAATACAGCGAGGTCGGATTCACCTACGGCATCTCCAGCACACAGACCTATTTCAACGACTGGTTCTGGGTGCCCATTCTGGCGCTGGTTTGGATTCCCATCATCTACTACAAGAGAATCGTGTCGATTCCCGAGTACCTGGAGGCCCGCTTCGACAAGAAGACCCGTGTGGCAGCTACCTGCATCATCCTGGTCTATATGGTGGGGTATATCGGCATCAACCTGGTCACGTTGGGCAAGGCCCTGCACACGCTGCTGGGCTGGGAGGTCATCACCGGGGCGACAGTCACGGCGGTAGCCGTCGCGCTCTACGTTTGCTCGGGCGGACAGACCGCAGTCATCATGACCGACCTGGCGCAAGGGATCATCCTGCTCTGTGCGGGCCTCGGCCTGTTCCTCGCCGCCATTTACCACTTCGGCGGCTTCGGCAACTTCTGGGCCCTCCTGCCTCAGACCCACAAGTACGCCTTCTCGGAGTTCAACGCGCCGCCCAAGTTCAGCTTCATCGGCATCTACGTGCAAGACGCGCTGGCCAACACCGGGGCCCTCATGCTGATGCACCAGGGCTTCGTCATGCGGTTCCTCTCGCTCAAGAGCGTCAAGGACTCGCGACGCATGGTCGTCTGCTGGATCCTGGTCCTAACGCCCCTGGCGGCCATCGCCACCAGTTGCGGTGGATGGATCGCCCGGGCACTCGTGAGCAAAGGCGAACTGACCACGGAAGCGGGAGATTCGTTTGTCAAGGCCGCCCATTTCCTCTGCGCGCCCGGCGTGTTCGGCTTCATCCTCGCGGCCCTGACCGCGGCGCTGATGAGCACGGCCGACTCCCTGGTGAACGCGACCAGCGCGGTCTTCGTCAACGATATCTGGAAGCCGTATGTCCGGCGTACAGGCAGCGATAAGCACTATCTGCTGACGGCGCGGATTGCGAGTCTGTGTGCGGCGGGCCTGGGGCTGGCCCTGGTTCCTGTATTCATGAAGGGCACGATCTACGAGGCGCACGGCAAATTCACCGCCGCGGTGACGCCTCCGGTCGTAATGGCGATCCTGCTGGGGATTCTGTGGAAGCGGTACACTCCGGCGGCGGCCTTCGCCACCCTCATCGGGGGGAGTGTCCTGATCGGCTTGTCCTTCATCTGGTCCGATGCCCTCGTCGGACCGCTCGATTTCGGCATGGGCCCCGGCAGCTACACGTTCATGAGGGCCTTGTTCGGGCTGCTGGCAGCCGGCGGCATCGGCGTGGTCGTCACGTGGCTGACCCGCCCCAGACCCCAGGCCGAAATCCAGGGACTCGTCGGCGGGACTCAGGTCGAAGCCATGCGCCAGTTCAAGGGAGGCGAACCAAATCGGCAGCCCGGCCGAAAAGCTCGGCTTGTGACCCGGATCGATCCTGACCTCTCCGAAAAGGGCGCAGCCATCGTTCCACAAGCAGTCCTGGATCAGATGGCAGCCCAGCCGGGCGATCTGCTGTATGTGAACGATGCCCGCTGGTGGTATGGGGGGCTGCACTCCGTGCACGTCAAAGCCGCTCTCCCGGCCGGTCGGGAAGCCAGGGGACTGGTGCTCATCAGCCCGGAAGACGCCGCCACGGCACACCTCAGCGAAGGGCAACCGGTCGTGGTCGAGAAGATCATGTAATCCGGATTGCCTCCAAGCGTCCCGCCATCCGATGGGCAGCGCCGTACCCGGCAGGGTTGCGGTTCCGCTGGGGATCTGGTATGGATGGTGGCGCCGCGGGACGCCCGGCTGACACCGGTAGACCGCCGCGGAGTGATACGGGAATTGGATTTGTTGATGGAGAATGGGGAGTATGGAGCATCCGAAACGTAGGGGCGGATGATTGTCCCCCCTTGGGCAGATGTGGTTCGTTCGCACCTGAGGCCCCGCTGCAATCGAAAGGAGTATGCTGTGAGCATTGAACTGAAGAAAGGTTGCCGATACGCCCTGCTCGTGCCGACCAGTATGGGGGTCCGCCTGACACCCGACAACGGCCAGCCGTTCCATTGCAGCCGGCGGTTCACCATGCAGGCCACCAGCGCCGAGAGCAACGTGGCCAGCGTTTCGTCGTACCTCGGACTGCCGGTGAAGGTGCTGACGACGTTCGTCAAAGGCAGTCCCATCGCCCGGTTCATCAAGGATGACCTGGCCGGCCGGCACATCGAGGTCGAGGGCAAGGAAGTCTCCCAGGGCGGTCCCTGGGGCTATCGACACCAATTCAACTTGGCCGACAGCGGCAGCGGCTCGCGCGGGCCGCGCGTGTCCAACGACCGGGCCGGCGAGGTCGGGCGCACCCTGAACGTCAAGGACTTCGATCTGGAGCGGATCTTCGCCAAAGAAGGCGTGCAAATCATCCATCTGTCCGGGCTCATCGGGGCCCTGTCGCCCGAGACCGGGACTTTCTGCCTGGAACTGGCGCGGGCGGCCAAGAAGCACGGGACCCGGATCGCCTTCGATCTGAACTACCGGGCCTCGTTCTGGAAGAGCCGGGAGAAGGAACTGCGTGCCATCTTCCACGAGATCGCCAGCGTCGCGGATATCCTCGTCGGAAATGAGGAAGATTTCCAGCTTTCGTTGGGGATCGAGGGTCCGGAGGCCGGCGGCAAGGGCCTTGCGGCCAAAACCGAGAGCTTCAAGGTAATGATCGACCGGGCTCGGCGGACCTATCCCAACGCTTCGGTCTTTGCCACGACGCTGAGGGAGGTGGTCAGCAGCAACTGCCACCGTTGGGGCGCCGTCATGGCTGAGGGCAGCAACTGGCATGTGGTCGAGCCGCGCGAGATCGGGGTGCTCGACCGCATCGGGGGAGGCGACGGCTTCGTTGGCGGCATGCTCTACGCGATCCTGCGGGGCTGGGAGCCCGCCAAGTGGGTGCAGTTCGGATGGGCGACCGGAGCCTTGGTCACAACACTGCTCACCGACTACGCCCAACCGGCGGACGAGGAGGAGATCTGGAGCATCTGGGAGGGCAACGCTCGCGTGAAACGATGACGAAAGAGGCATCGAAAAAGATGCCCCGGCGGTAGTCGGAGTGGTAGAATACGGGTGGCCCTCACCAACGTTCGTGTAGGGAGGTACTCTGGTGTTGCCTCTTGCGCATAGGGCGTCTTCCGGATGCGGCGAGCACGATCGTCGTTCGGGGATTGTCTGGTTGCTGGTGGCAACCGGTTTGGTCGTGCTGGCCCTGACGGCGGCCGCGTGGGGGCAGACCACATCGAACGATGACGGTTTTCCCGACTTCAACCGGCGGGGCTTCGAGCAGATCGACCGCATCGAGCAGGCGCTGCGCCGATATGGGAGGATCTTCCTCTGGGTCGGTGCCGGACTGACAGGCGTGATCATTCTCAAGATCATCAGTCCCCTGCAGATCTACTACGGAGCCCAGGAGGGCCGGCTGCGACGCGCCGTCAATGGCGTGGACGAGTTGCTCAAGAGGATTCACAAGGAAGCGGAGGCAACCAGCGAGACCCCGAAAGAGGAGGCCGCGGCGGAGAGTAGTGTCCTGGCTGGCATGAGCGAGATCGCGGAGTTCGAGCAGGCCGAGCAGGTGCCCTCCTACGTACTCACAGTGAACGACCTGATGCTCGACAACATCGCCATCGCGCTGCGGAAGCTGTTGCGGTTCCGGGACGCCAACGCCGAAAAGTACCAGGACAACATGTTCACTGTGCTCCACGGCATCAAGACGATCACGGAGCAGAGCGAGGAAGCCGGCGTGCCTTCGGGTCTGGCCGTCGACATTCGGGAATACTACAAGGACGAGCGGCGGTGCAAGATCTGGCGAAAGGTGCTGGGCCGGTGGGCGCGAAGACGCAAGCACCAGGAGACGGCGGAGGCCTTCCTCGTGTTCATGCGGAACATCCAAGCGGGACGGCCGTTGGCAGTTTCCAAACCGGCGGCAGCCTCCCTGGCGGATACGGCGGTCACCGCGGCCGTGGAAAGGCCTGCGATTCCGGATGTCTTGAGCGAAGAGACACTGCCGGCCGTTCAACAGGCGGCTGTCGAGGAAGCCCACAGTCTCTGCGACCTCATTGAGAGAGGCACGCCGTCGACAAAGGTCGGTATGTGGCAGTTCAAGCTCGTGAACCGCCAGCAGCAGATCCGCACCCGTGACGAGGCGCAGCGGATGCTCAACGTCTTCCTGATCTGCGAGCGCAAAGCCCTGCAGGAAATCACGAAGATCAAGATGCTGCCCTGCCGGACCTGGGGGCACGTGCTGCACCTGCTGGGCGTCGCGGATACCGCTCAGTTGCGCGGACGGGTCGAGGACCGCCTGCTTCTGACTCAGGAGATCATCATTTTGGAGAAGGCGTTCCTCCAAACGTTCGCCAAGCGGGAGTCGCTCCTGCGCGTCTACGGCAAGCCCGGACAGGAGGCCGGCCTGATGATCGACGTGCATGTGCCCGAGATCCGGCGTGAAGCCCTGGCCCTGCTGCGGCGGCTCCAGGAGACGGAACCCGGCCGGCTGGACACAGCCACGGACGCCCTCAACGAAGAGGAGACGCCACGGAACGGGCAGGTGAAGAAACTAATCGAGCATTACGTGAAATAAGTGGTCGCGAAACACGACTATGAAATGGCGATCCGTGGACCGTCGGTCCGTGCGCATCTGTGTCTGTCCGCGCACGGTCATGGATGGCCTGTGCCAGATGCCGGACAAGGAACACCACCATCCGAGAAGGAGAGAAGACCATGAGATCGATGCAAGCTGTCGTGCAAGTATGCGGGCTGATCGCTGTCATGCCGCTGTGCGTCGGGGGCTGCTACATCAACGCCGGGGACTGGTCGCGCGCCCACTACGAGCGAACCATCGAACTCCAACATCCAATGGCGAACGGTTCGACCTTGGCGGTCTCCACGGCCAGCGGATCCATCGACGTTCGAGGGCAGGCGGTCGGCGAGGCCCAGGTGGTCGCCACGATTCGCGGACAGGCTCCTACCGAAGAAGAGGCGCAGGAGATTGCCGAGCAGACCCAGATCCGATTCGAGCCGGCCGGCGACCGGGTCGCCATCAAGGCGGATACGCCGAGGCTGGGGAACCGCCGTTCCGTCAGTATCAGTTATGCCATCACCGTGCCGCGCCAGACGAGCATCGAATGCGGCAGTGCCTCCGGCTCCGTCAAAGCTGCCAATTTGCAGGGCAGCGTCCGAGCCAATACCGCCAGCGGATCGGTGACATGCGAGGCGATCCAGAGTGGCGAGGTGCGCATGGGCAGCGCCAGCGGCAGCGTACGGCTCTCTGATGCTTCGGAACTCAGTTCCTGTGAAATGCAGACCTCCTCCGGCCGGGCGTCCGCCGACCGGATCCAGGCGGCCGACCGCATTCGGATCGCCTCGACCAGCGGGTCGGTGGAACTCAGCGACACGCGCGCCCGGACGATCGAGATGCACGGCACCAGCGGACACGTGAGCGGCCGAGAGATCGATTGCTCCCGTCTGACCGCGGAATGCGCCAGCGGCGGCATTTCTGTGGAGTTCTCGTCGTCAGCCCCCGCCGACGTCACCGCCGAAGCCCGCTCGATCTCGGGCGGTGTAACCGTCGTCGCGCCTCCCGGCTTCGCCGGTCGGGTCGAGATGTCCACCACCAGCGGGTCCGTCCACTCCGATCTGCCCATCCTGGTCCAAGGCCGCATGAACACCAAGCACATAAGTGGATCCATCGGCACGGGCAACGGCAGCCTGACCCTGCGAACCACCAGCGGCTCGGTCCGCCTTCGGTAGAACAACTCAGGTATACCCCACAATCTGATCGCGTCACCGCGCTGAGGGTCTCGCCGCGACGCTATTGGGCGGATTCCCATACCGTTCCCGTCCCCATGCGGCGGAACCCTCTTTTCCTATTGCATTTCCGGACTCGCCAGGACATAATTGTCTTGAGTAGAATGGCGCCCGATGAGACGTGAAGTCTCATGAGTCACAAAACACACCGACACGAAACAGAGCGAAGGAGGTCAGGCATGAAAAGAAGAGCGAAATCATCTCAACACGCGCGGGGCGCGACGACCGCGCTGGCAGTCTTGGCCGCCGTGGTCCTTCTGGGCAGCACCGTCGACGCCGCAGTCGTGGGGCCCTATCGCGTGGATTCACTCACGCTACACCTGTGGCATTTCGACGAGCCGGCCGACAGCAACACCGTGGTCGATGCCGCCGGGTTCGAGGTCATTCCGTTGATCCTGCAGGGCGCGGCCACGCTGGGAAATCCGTCCGCGAACGGCTTCGGCAACGCGCTGGCGACCACCAACGGCGCGTACGCCGACGGTGGGACTCAGCTCATCTCGCATTTTACCTGGGCGGACGGGGCCTTCACGTTTGAGGCCATCATCCGCCCGGACGTCGATCCCCTGGCCCCTCCCAACCAGATGAATATCATCTGCGCCGACCGCCCGGGTGACCTGTCCACCCGGTCCTGGCAGTTTCGCATCAACACCAACGGTCAATTGGAGTTCATCCTCCTGGCCGGTGGCGTACAGAGCTTGGTCGCCAAGCTGCCGGACAGCGGACCCAATGCCGCCTTGGCGGGCCAGTGGTACCACGTAGCCGCTACCTACAACGGCCAGGAGAACGAAGAGGGCAATCTGAAGCTCTACTGGACCCTGCTCGACGAGAGCCGTGAGGAAGCGGCCCTGCTGGCCCAGTTCAATATGCAGGCGGATCTGGCGGGCTCGCCCCTGCTAACTATCGGCACCAGCGGCCGCAACCCCGCGGGCGAGGGCTTCCGAGGATTGATCGACGAAGTCCGTATCAGCAGCATCGACCGCTTCCCCAACGAGATGCAGTTTATCCAGCGGTTCCACGTCGGCCCCTACGCGCCAGACGCCTACACGCTGCACCTGTGGCACCTCGACGACCCGGCAGACGCAACGACGATCGCGGATGACACCCAGTATGCCCCGATGCCGCTGACCCTCCAGGGCACGGCGAGTCTGGGGCATCCGTCGTACGAGGCCTTCGGGACCGCCCTCCAGACCAACAGCGGCGCCTACGCCAGCGGCGACACGCAGCCGATCACGGAGTTCACCGGCCCGAGCGGCGCATTCACGTTTGAGGCAATCATACGTCCGGACGTCAGCCCGACGGCCCCGCCGAACCACATGAACATGATCTGCGCCGACCGTGCCGGGGACCTGAGCGGACGATCCTGGCAGTTCCGCATCAACACCGGCGGCAACCTGGAGTTCATTCTGCTGGCCGGCGGCGTCCAGAGCCTGGTAGCCAAAGTGCCCGACAGCGGTCCTAACGCCGGCGTCGCAGGACAATGGTATCATGTGGCCGCCACGTACAACGGACGCGAGGATGAGGCCGGTAACCTGAAGCTCTACTGGACCCTGATCGACAAGGGCAAGACCGAGGCCGCCCTGTTGGCCGAGTTCACGCTGCAGGCGGACCTCGCCGGCTCGCCCCTGTTCACGATCGGCACGAGCGGCCGCAACGCGGCAGGTGAAGCCTTCCGCGGCCTGATCGATGAGGTGCGGATCAGCTCCGTGGACCGCCGGGTCAACGAGATGCTCTTCACCGAATCCGGATCGAGCCAGGTCCCGGCGTTCACGCTGGAGCCCGCGGACACGCTCGTCGGGCTGGGCGAGACACTCAAGCTCCAGACCCTCGTCTCCGGCGGCCAGCCGATGTCTTACCGATGGCAGTTCAACGGCGTCGATCTGCCGGGACAGATCGAGGATACCCTGATCATCCCCGGCGTCACCTACGAGGATGACGGCCTGTACCGCGTCGTCGCGACGAACAGCTTCGGCGCCGCGATCAGCCGAGAGGCCGTGGTCACGGTCGGCGCCTCCTTCTCCGACCTCTTCAACACCGGCGTCGGCTTCGATCCCGATGGCGTGTTCGGGCTCCTCCCGGGCAACGCGGTCGATCCGCACTATATCCTGATCGACAGCAACGACCCCGCGAACATGGACCCTGAGACGCTGGTCTGGGTCGATGACGTGACGCCGTTCCCCTCTTACATCATCAACGGCCCGAAGTCGGCCTGGATCGGCGCGGTCGTGAATCCCAACGGAAACCCGCTGGGTCGCTACGCCTATCGCACGACCTTCGTGATCGACTCGGTGGACCCCGACACGGCCATCCTGGAAGGCGTCTGGTCCATGAACGGCGTCGGCCGGGACATCCTCATCAATGGCCAGTCCACCGGCACGACGGTCGAGCTCTTCCAGGCTTATCGCATCTTCTCTCCCTTCACGATCACCGAGGGGTTCGTCACCGGTCTCAACACACTGGACTTCGTTGTCGATGTCACGCCGGACGCCACCGGGGCCGCGGCTCTGCGCGTTGAACTGCGCGGCGTTGGCCAGGCGTTGCCCGCTGGCGTGCCGCAGATTGCCGTGCAGCCCCAGGACGCGACCGTGCGTCAGGGTGGCAAGACCACCTTGTCCGTGGTGGCCTCTGGCCGGGCGCCGCTGTCCTATCAATGGTTGCTCAACGGCCAGCCGATCGCCGGCGCCACGGACCGAACGCTGACGCTGGATCCGGTCGACGCCGCATCGGCCGGCAGCTACTCGGTCGCAGTCACCAACAGCGATGGCACCACTACGAGCGACACCGCTGTCGTCGCGGTAACGTCTGACAACCAGGCCCCCATTGCCGGGATCTACCGTGTCAAGACCACCCAAGGTGAGCCGGTCGCCATTTCCGTCCTGAGACTGGTCACCGAGTCCAGCGATCCCGATGGCGACAAGATCTATTTCATCTCCGCCGACACAACCAGCGAGATGGGTGGGACAATCCTCGATACGGGCGGGGCCAGCATCATGTACACCCCTCCTGCCGGCGCGGTCGGTGTGGATCGTTTCAACTACGTTATCGAAGACGATCCGTTCGCCCGTGCTCAGGGCGTGGTGGAGATCGAAATCGTCGGCGCAGGCGGATAGCCTGCGGGTGTAATACGAAGCCAAGAACAGAGATGTCTCTGGGGCCCCCAGACTCACACGTTCGAGGGCCCCAGGTGCTTTCGTCCTCGCACGGACCGATAGCACCGAACGGCATGCGTTTGTGGTGACGCCGTAAGGCGTTATCTCCCCCACTCTTATGCCCATGGCACGAGTTGGAGATACGCCCTGACGGGCGCACTACGAACAACAGGGAGCCCCGCCTCGGTGCCCAGCCTGGAGATTCCCGATTTCCCGCTTGCATTTCCCCGCCGCCTTGCCGATAGTGTTGCCGACAGGCTTGGTCGGCAGGCAGTAGCTTAAGGCGGCAAGTCAAATGGCAAGGACGTTCCTCGGATTCTGTTGCGTGATGACGACGATCACCGTGGCGCCGCTGTGGCTCAGCGGGTGCACGCCGGGCAGTCCCGCAAGCTCACCGCAAGAACTGCACACCATCCACTCCTTCGAGGTCGCGGCGGACTACCAGACGATTTATGACCGGATTGTCCGTCGGGCCCGTCAGCGGTACACCTTCGCCTACGGTCCCATGCATCAGCCCGGTCTCAGTGCGGACCTCTATCCGGACAGCCAGTCGGCCACGGTCACACTGTGGGACAGCGGCAGAATCGGCATCCGCTACCGGCTCTCCGCTTACGTTCGGTCCGTGGGACCGACCCAGGCGCAAGTCGAGCTCCGCGCCGCCGGCAAAGACGACGCCCGAGAGGCTCAGCTCTGGGCCCTCTGGGCGCAAACCCCGCTGGAAGACTGACGACGACGCCCCCCGGACGACTGGGACACGGACGAACACAGACTTCCACAGACAGGCACAGACATCGTCGTCCGCGTCCTTCCATGTCTGTCCGTGCTCGTCCGCGTTCCTGCGATCGTCACCTGGTCGTACCGTAGCGTCCCTGGCGGATGAGGTCGATTTCATCCGTCGTCAGAACATCGTTGAACACGACCATTTCATCGAGCAGACCATCGTAGAAGTCCGAGAGTGTTCCGAGAGCGCCCAGAATCAGCGGGGCCCTCGTCACCGCCAGTGCAGACGTGGCCTTGTCGCTATGGTCGTACACCAGCTTGTCGGCGTCGGCGTCCCAGACCCGCACGCGGAACTGCTGGTCTTTGTCCCGATACGTGAACGCCACGTGGTACCACCGATTCTTGGCCAGCTTCTGCCCCGCGGCGTCCAGATCGTACCGCTTGGAGCTATTGCCCAATCCGATTCCCAACTCAACCTGTACGTATCCATCGACGGGACCTTTGAGGCCCAGTTGCCAGGAGCGCCGCTGGCTCATCGTCTGATACTTCGAGATCAGCGTCCCTTCATATGCGAAGCTGCGCGGTTTCATCCAGAAGCACACGGACATCTCGACATCTTTGTCGCCGTTCCTGGTCGGGAAATCCGCCGACAGATCGGCATCGTCGATGCCCATCCAATCCCGCTGCCCGGCGCGGAAGTCTGCACAGCCGGTCCCTTCTCGGACGTCCGCTGTCTGGGTCGAAACACCGTAGTTCCCGAGCCGGTTGGAGCCGATGCTGTCCTTCGTCAGAGCCTGGCTTTCGAACTGCCACAGGGCCACGCAGTGAGGATCGGAAGAGAAGTCGTTCGCCCGCGGCTTGACGCCGAAGGTGGCGGTCAACGTGGCCCCTGCGTAGGCCGTGCGACCGTACACCAGAATGTGCCAGGTCGCGGCGGCCGGGTTGGCGATCTCGACTTTCTCGTCGCTTTTCGACTCGTTGGTCCGATGATCGTACGTCGTGGTCATGGGCTTGTCGCCCTGGCGAATGTACAGGTCCGCGTTGCCGGTCCCGCCGGCCAGTTCGATCGTCAGGAAGTCCTGGCCAGCAGGGACCTCGATCGAGAAGAACTTCGTGCTGCCGGCGGTCCCCGCCAGTCCTCTGACCGGCACGCCATTCTGGAGCGGCGTCACCACATCTTGCGGACGTGTGTACGTGGCCTTCAGCGTCACCCCGGCATAGGCGACGTAGCCCCGCAGCATGATGTACCATGTCGCTGCCGCCGGCTTGTCCACCTCGACCTTCTCCTCGTTTCCGATGAGGTAAGGACGATAGTCGTAGTTTGTAATCGTCGGCTTGACGCCTTTGCGGACGTACAGATCGACGTCGCCCGTGCCGCCCGAGACGACGATCTCGAGGCCCGCCTGGTCGGCAGGCACCTGGATCTTGAAGAACTGCTCGCTGCCGGCGGCGCCGGACAGGCCCCTGACTGGCGTGTCATTCGCCAGTTCCGTCACCTGCGCCGGCGCTGCAGTGTACGTGGCCTTCAGCATTACCCCCCTATGAACGGTGTAGCCCCTCAACAGGACATACCACGTGCCGGCCTGCGGGTTCTCGACCGTGACTTTCTCGTCATTGCCGATGAGATAGGGCCGATAGTCCCACTCGTTCTGCGAGGGTTTGGACCCCCGCCGGACGTACAGGTCCACGTCACCCGTACCGCCGGACATCTCGATCTCGAGTTCTGCCTGCCCAGCAGGCACCTGGATCTTGTAGAACCTCTCGCTGCCGGCGGCGCCTTCGATGCCGGTGACAGCCACGCCGTTCTTGAGCACCGTGACCTTGTCGGAAGTGATGCCCCCGGTGTACGTGGCCACGAGCGTGATGCCCGAGAAGGCATGATAGCCTCGAACCATGATGAACCACGTGCCCGCGGCGGGGTTGCGGACATCGACCGCCTCCTCGTTGCCGATCAAATAGGGCCGGAAATCGTAATCTGAGGTCGTCGGCGCGGCGCCGCGCTTGACGTAGAGGTCGGCATCGCCGGCACCGCCGAACGTCCGAATCTCGATCTTTTCCTGCCCGGCAGGAACCTCGATCTTGAAGAACAGCTCTTGGCCCGCGGTTCCCGCGATTCCCGTAACCGCCACGCTGTTCGTGAGCACAATCACCGTGCTGGGAGCGACGTAGCGGGCCTCGATCGTCAGGCCGCGGTACGCGGTCGTGCCCTTGAGCATCACATACCAGGCGCCGCCCGGCGGATTGTCGATGCTGACCGTCTCGGTGTTGTCGGGCTTCATCGGCCGATGGTCCCATGTCACGGTCGTGGGCGTGGCGCCGCGGCGCACGTACATATCCGCGTTGCCGCTGCCCCCGCTGATTTTGAAGACCAGTTGAGCCTGGCCGTTGGGCACGTCAATCCGGAAGAACTTCTCACTGCCCGCCTCGCCCGAGAGATTGGGGATGGGCACGCCGTCCTTAAGCGTCGTGACCTGTCCATAGGTAGCCCGGAGCGTGACGCCCGAATACGCGCTATACCCGCGAACCATGATGTACCAGGTCCCCGCGGCGGGGTTAGCCACCGTGACCGATTCGTTACTGCCGACCATGAAAGGACGGTAGTCGTAATCGCTCGTCGTGGGCTGTGATTTGAACTTGACGTACAGATCGGCGTCGCCCACGGTTCCGGATATCTTGATCTCCAGGCTGGTCTGGCCCGCGGGCACCTCGATGCGATAGAATCTCTCGCCGTCCGCCCGGTCGGCAAGGCCGGTGACCGGTACGTCGTTCTCCAGCACGCGAGCGCCGCCGGCGAAGGTGGCCACCAGCGTGACTTCCTCATAGGCCTTGCGGCCCATGATCATGATATGCCAGGTCCCGGCGGCGAGGTCCTTGACGGTGACGGTTTCCCTATTGCCGGCCAGGTACGGCCGATAGTCGTACTTGGTCTCCGTCGGGACGGCACCCTTCCTGACGTACAGGTCCGCATCGCCGGTTCCGCCGGACATCTCGATCTCCAGCTCGGTGTAGCCAGCGGGCACCTCGATGCTGAAGTACTGCCGGCTGCCGGCGGCACCGTAGAGTTTCCCCACAGACACCCCGTTCTCAAGCACGGTCGTGGGGACCGGACCTGTGTAGGTGGCCTTGAGAGTCACGCCGGCGTAGTTGAAGTAGCCCCGCAGCAGGACGTACCACGTTCCTCCAGCAGGTTTCTCCACGGTCACCAACTCCTCGTTGCCGAGTTTGAACGGCCGATAGTCGTAGCTGGTCACCGTCGGCGCGGAGCTCCGGCGCACGTACAAATCGACGTCGCCGGTCCCCCCGGCAATGCTGATTGCCAATTCGTCCTGACCGGGGGGCACTTCGATCTTGTACAACCTCTCCGTGTTGGCGGCGCCGGAGAGCCCTGTGACCGGTACGCCGTTGGACAGGTCTGTCGCAGCGCCCTGAGCCGTCGATGCGACCAGGCTCAAGACCGCCACGAGGGTTGTTAGACCTCTCCTACCCGTTCTGTTGTGTGTACGGTTCATTCTCGACTCCTTTCCATAGGGGTTCCCAAAGGACATGAGGCCGTCACGTGGGCGGACGAATCCGTGTCCGCCCGGCAACGTCACACGCATCGGGGGCAGCACCGGTAGACTCGTAATCTCCCCTGTCGACGATGGGCCATCGCGTTCGCATCGGCGCCGGCGCGGGCTGCGCGCAGAGAATTCCCGCGGGCGCGCAACCAATGCGAAAGAGAACCCCCAAAGACCGAAGGTGATGAATGACCGAATGTACCCCCAAACAACTCATCGTAGGATTCCAGCGCGATCCGCGCTCAAAGGCCAAGCCGCACGTCGAGGGACTAACGGCTTGTGGTTGCCCAAATCCAACGCTGGTTTTTTAGCGGCAGTACAAGTCTATCACATCCCACCGGGGCATGTCAAACATTTTGCGATTCCGGACGTTTTTTTATCGCAGGCTGTTCTACACCAACTCGCAGGCAGAGCTGAAGTTGTGGTCCGACCACTGCTGTATGCCAAACGGGAACACCCGGTCGTAACGGCGAATCGCAGACAACGACAATCCGGCAGTCGGCGTCCCCCATGAGACTCCGCAGGTTCTCCCTGCCCCGACTATCCAGCCTGATGCAGCCATCGCGCTGCGCTCACTCAGAGCTTGGTCGCCCCGTCCAAGAACCGATGCTGAGATGATGTGCGAAAGGCCACAGACTCCGATGGTCGTCCGGAGAAAATCACGCCGAGTGAGTCCATTTCTGGCCGTAGTGCACCGGCCTCTGTCAACGCCCTTCCATCCCGGGCGTCGCATCCGCCTCCAGATCACCGACGGCGAACTGAATCCCGTCCAGGTAGAAACTCAGAATCCGCGGATTCCCCCAGATCTCGGTACGGTGCCCTATCGCACAGTAAAAGACCCGCCCCGTGCCGTACCTCTTGATCCACGCCAGGGCAAAATCGCCGTCCTTGCGGTGAATCCAGGGCACAGTCATGTTCGTCTTGGCCGTATCCAGCGACATCAGGACTCGGACCTTCGCGCGCGAGTACGGCTCGTTGAACTGGAAGATCTCGTCGGCCAGGCGAAAGTCCTTGCCGCCGAACGTCGCCAGGAGGGGATGATCGGGCTCGTCGAGCTTGATGCCGACTTCCTCGTTCCAGGGGTGCCCCCAGTATCCGGCACCGATCAGGTCCACGAACGCGGACCAGTGGGTGTTGCCGCCGACGGCGTGATGATAGGCAACGAGGCCGCCCCCGCCAGCGACGTAATCGAGCAGACTCTTGCGCAGGAGCTGCTCGACCTCGTTGGCGTCGACGCCGTAGGCCCTGAGCCGTCCCATGTCGCGCTCGGTCGGGCGAATCCACGGCCCGTTGCTATTGTTCAGGACGATGGCGTCAAAGCGCTCGATATTCTCGGGCAGGTACATTGCCACATCATCACTGACGACCGGCTCGAAGGCGCCGGTCTTCTCGCCGAGCATGCGCATCGCGTATTCGCCCTGCGGGATCGAGTAGCCCTTGTGCGGCGACTGCTCCATGAAAGGCGTGTTCCAGATCAGCACACGTCGGGGCTCCTTTGGTAGCACTCTCACCCTCTGCGGAACCGCCGCCTCGATTCGCCGCGCCTGCGGTTCCGTGAGTTGTGCCGCGGATGCGCTGCTCAGAACGCCAGCGATTACCAGCACGGCCAGCACTCTTCTGTGTAGCACCATTGCCTCCTTTCCTCAGAGCGTCCAGCCTGCGCGGTACTCCCGCTTGAGGGTTTCGTTCGCCTCCGAAAGGTTCGTCACCTTCATCGCCATCGGGTCGTATTCGATGGTCTTGCCAAAGAGCGTCGCGACATTGCCCAGGAGCACAAACTCCGTCAGCGGGCCGCTGTAATCGAAGTTGGACATCGCCGTTGGGCCGCCCCGACAGGCGTCCAGCCACTCTCGCTCGTGCCCCGGCGAACGGGGTAGAGACTTGGCCGGACCCTGGAAATCACGGAACTTCTCTGCCGGCAGAAGGGAAGACGTGGCATTGTGCCCGGTGAAATGAATCATGCCTTCGCTGCCCACGAGCAGGCAGCCGCCATGATCCACCCACTTCTTCTCGCCGGCATCGCCCCAGTCGAGCTTGCGACCCATCATCTCCTCGATCCTTTCGCGAGGCCCCGGCGCCTGCCCGGCGCCGTTGTACCAGTTCACCGTCACCGCCGGCATGTTGCCCCGCGCGGGAATCGAGTAACGAATGATCTCCCACTTCGGGAAAGTCGCCTGGTGCACGCCGGAAAGCTCGACATCCAGCCGGAGGGTGCGACGGCCTGCCGCCGGGTTGGGCGCACTCCACAACGAATCAATCTTCAGCCCCTTGAAGATGACATTCATCGTGTGGCACGCCCAGTTGCCAAGCTGCCCCGTCGCGAAATCGCGCCACGAGTGCCACTCGGCCCAACGGGAGTTGTATGGTCGGGGCTTCGCCGGGCCCAGCCAGAGATCCCACTTGAGGAAGTCCGGCACGGGATGCTCCTCGGTGGGGACCGGCCGCTCGCCTGCCCCGCCGCCGGTATTCCAGGCATGAACCTCGCGGATCTCGCCGAACACCCCGGCCTGGATCAATTCCACGCCGCGACGAAACGCCTCGCTGGCCGTGCCCTGGTTGCCCATCTGGGTGGCGACCTTGTACTGGTGGGCCAGCCCCTGTAGCGTGCGCGCCTCGAACACGTCGTGTGTCAGCGGCTTCTCGCACAGCACGTGCTTGCCCCGACGAATCGCGGCGGCGGAGATCACCGCGTGCGTATTGTCCGGCGTGGCGACCGTGACCGCGTCGATCTGCTTGTCCATCCCATCGAGCATCTTGCGGAAATCATGGTACGTCTTCGCCTGGGGGATTGCTTTATAGTACGGCGCCGCCCGCCGGTCGTTCACGTCGCACATGGCGACGACGTTCGCCAGCTTGGGCATCGTATCGGAGAACCAACTCCCCCGCCCGGCGACCCCGACAATGGCGAGGTTCACCCGGTTGTTTGCGTCATAGCTTCCGACGGATCGGCTGTTCCGCAGCAGAATCAGACCTGTCCCGGCCAGAGCGGTATGCCGGAGCAACGTGCGGCGTGTGAGTCGTACACCCATCGTGGCACTCCTTGGGACGCGGAAGATCAATCTGTACCGTCATGGTAGCCTCTCCGGGAGATCGATGCAACCAAGAGATCCGGGCGGTTGGTTGTGATGCCGTCGACACCGACCGCGCGCAGACGAGCGGCGTCCGCCGGGTCGTCGACAGTCCACGCGTAGAGCTTCAGACCGGCCTTGCGCACGGCTCTGGCAAACAACCAGGTGACGCCGGACCAATGGACGTCCAGGCCGTCGAGCCCGCTGGCCTTGGCCCTCGCGGCAAGCACGTAGCGGGAGGGTCGCCAGAGCTGCTTGTCGCAGAGCCAGTAGACCGGGATGTCCGGCAGAGCCTCCTTCGCCGACTTCATCGTGGCCAGATCGAAGCCGATCAGGACCACCTGCGACCGCTTGCCGCTGCGGGTGACGGTCTCACGCAACACCGGCAGAATCTCCGGGCCGCATTTGATCTCGGCAAAGAGCTTTCGGCCGGCGGGCACGGCGTCGAGCACCTCTTCCAGAAAGGGAATCCCCTCTCCCTTGAAGCGCGGATGTGCGGAGCCGACGTCCAGCCGGCGCAAGTCCGATGCTTGAGTCGTGGCAACAATCAGCTCCGGGCCCGCGGTCCGGCCCGTCGTCGGATCGTGATGGATCACGATTCGACGGTCGCCGGTCAGACGGACATCCACCTCGA
>ENA-OSEO01003248-OSEO01003248.1-sediment-metagenome-genome-assembly--contig:-NODE-3248-length-19785-cov-4.382789_pt1 | contig 19785 bp, 6 predicted proteins | sample MGYA00237883_ERZ534232 | MGnify/ENA metagenome assembly ERZ534232
GCGGATGGCAGCTTTACCTATACGCCGGATGCGGACTTTAACGGGACCGACAGCTTCAGTTACATGGCCAATGACGGAGCCCTGGAAAGCGCTATCGCTTCAGTCACCATCAGCATTAACCCGGTTAACGATGCGCCGGTGGCTTTTGATGACAGTTTCAGCGGTGACGAAGACAGCGTTCTCAGCGGCAACGTGCTTGCCAATGACACGGATGTGGAAGGTGATAGCCTGGCGGCATTGCTCGACAGCGGCCCCTCCCATGGCATCCTGACCCTGAATAGCGACGGCAGTTTTATCTACACACCGAATGCGGACTACCACGGCACGGACAGCTTTACCTATGTCGCCAATGACGGCAGCATAGACAGTGTGGCGGGGACGGTGACGATAACAGTAAATTCTATAAACGATCTTCCTGTCGTTGATGCAGGCTTTGATCAGTCCGTGAATGAAGGGGAAACGGTGGTATTTGCAGGCGCTTTCATCGATCCTGATCCCCTTGACACGCACACGATCGAATGGGATTTTGGTGACGGCGAAACCGCGATCGGCGCTCTCACTCCGACGCATGTTTATACCGATGATGGTCTCTACACGGTCACGTTGACCGTCACCGATGATGAAGGCGGCGTCGGTGTAGATGAGATGACCGTCAATGTCACCGATCTTGCCCCGGCCGCCGGGTTTAGCTGGGCGCCCGACCCGCAGGCGGAAGGGTCGGCGGTGAGCTTTACGGATGCATCGACCTCAGCGCCGGATGCGATTGTGGCTTGGACTTGGGATTTTGGCGGGCTTGGGACCAGCACGGATCAGAATCCCGACTTTGTGTTCAGCGACGACGGCACTTACACGGTGACCCTGACGGTGACCGACGACGACGGCAGCACGGATGCGGTCAGCCACGATGTGACGATCATTGAGACGAACGTTTCGCCGGTGGCCGTTGCCGATGCTTATGCGATCAATGAGGACGAGATTCTTGCGGTGGATTCGGCAGAGGGCGTGCTGGCAAACGACACGGATGCCGATGGCGATGCTTTGACCGCAGCGCTGGTGACCGGACCCGCCAACGGCACCTTGATCTTTAATGCGGACGGTTCCTTCACTTATACGCCCGATGGGAATTTTAACGGCACGGACGGCTTCACTTACAATGCCAATGATGGAAGCTTGGACGGCAATGTGGCCACGGTGGTGCTTACGGTCAACCCGGTCAACGATGCGCCAACCGATATCGCGCTGGACAATGCGACTGTACCGGAGAACGCTTCCGGGTCGGTGATTGGGAACCTGACGGCAACCGATCCGGACGTGGGCGACACGGTGAGTTTCAGTGTTGATGATGGACGCTTTCAGGTGGTATCGGATCAGTTGAAGCTAATTGACGGCGTCAGTCTGGATTACGAGACCAATCCGAGCGTTACGGTGACGGTAACGGCAACGGACGGCGGCGGTCTCGGCTACAGCGAAGCCTTTGTGATCAGCGTGATCGATGTCAATGAGGCTCCGGCGGCAGTCGACGATGCTTACAGCACGGAAGAGGATACAGCGCTTGTGGTAGCGGCCCCCGGCATCTTAACTAATGATGTCGATGTGGATGGCGACTATTTGACGGCAGCTCTATCCACCGGACCTGCGAACGGGGACCTGATTTTTAACGCTGACGGCTCCTTTACTTACACGCCCTATACAAACTTTAACGGGACCGACAGCTTCACCTATACGATCGGCGACGGTCAGGGCGGCACGGCTGCGGCCACGGTGAGCATTACGGTCAATGCGGTCAACGATGCGCCGGTGGCGGTAGATGACGTATATGATGTCAACGAAAACGAAACCCTGACGATCCCGGCGCCGGGGGTGCTTGCCAACGACACCGATATTGATGGCGACAGTCTGATTGCAGTGCTTGAAACCGGCCCAAGCTCTGGTAGTTTGAGTCTGGCCGCCGACGGCAGTTTCACCTACACCCCGGATGCGAATTTCAACGGCACCGACAGCTTTGCCTATCGAGCCAATGACGGCACGACCAGCAGCGCCATTGCCACCGTCACCATCACTGTGGGTGCGGTTAATGACGCGCCGATCGCGGCAGATGATGCCTACAGCATCGACGAAGACACGACCCTGGTGGTGGCGGCGCCGGGTGTGCTGGCAAACGACATGGATGCCGATGGGGATGCTTTGACGGCCGCACTGGTCACCGGGTCTGCCAATGGTACCTTGACCCTGAATCCGGATGGCTCGTTCACTTATACGCCGGATGCAAACTTTAACGGTACAGACTCTTTTACTTACGCAGCCGGTGACGGAAGTCTCGATTCCAACAGTGCTACAGTTGTTCTGACTGTCAATCCCGTCAACGATGCTCCTGTGGCGCTGGATGACAGTGCGAGCACGTCTGAAGAAACCCCGGCGGTAATCGCTGTGCTGGCTAACGACACAGATATAGAAGGTGATACGCTGAGTGTTGTCTCGGCCACGGATCCAGATAGCGGCACGGTGGTCATTAACTTGGATAATACCATCATCTACACGCCGGATACGAACTTCAATGGCGCCGACAGCTTTACCTATACGATCAGTGACGGTCAGGGCGGCACGGCCACTGCCACTGTGACGGTGACAGTCGAACCGGTCAATGATGCGCCGGTGGCGATGGATGATAGCTACAACACGGATGAGGACACGGCACTGGTGGTATTGGCTCCGGGAGTGCTTTCCAATGACACGGACGTCGATGGCGACAGCCTGACCGCAGCTCTGGTGACCGGACCCGCCAGCGGCGCCTTGGCCCTGAACGCGGATGGCAGCTTTACCTATACGCCGGATGCGGACTTTAACGGGACCGACAGCTTCAGTTACATGGCCAATGACGGTACGGTAGACAGCGCCGTCGCCATAGTAACGATAACCATCAACCCGGTCAACGATGCGCCAACGGATATTGATCTGGACAACGCGACGGTAGCGGAGAACGCTTCCGGGTCGGTGATCGGGAATCTGACGGCAACCGATCCGGATGCGGGCGACACGGTGAGCTACGGTGTTGATGATGGACGCTTTGAGGTGGTGACGGGTCAGTTGAAGCTGGTGGATGGCGTCAGTCTGGATTACGAAACCGAGCCGAGCGTGACGGTGACGGTAACGGCGACGGACGGCGCCGGTCTCGGCTACAGCGAAGCCTTTGTGATCAGCGTGATCGATGTCAATGAGGCTCCGGCGGCGGCCGATGATGCTTACAGCACGGATGAGGATACGCAGCTGATAGTGGATGCGGTATCCGGGCTGCTTTCCAACGACACCGACGTGGACGGCGACGGCCTGATTGCAGCGCTGGTGAGTGGTCCGGTGAATGGAACGTTGACGGTAAACGCTGACGGATCATTCTCGTACACTCCTTCTGCTGATTTTAACGGTACGGACAGCTTCACCTATATGGCCAATGACGGCACGCTGGACAGCGGCATCGCCACGGTGAGCATTACGGTCAACCCGGTCAACGATGCGCCGGTGGCGGCCGATGATGTCTATGATGTCAACGAAAACGACACCCTGACGATCTCGGCGCCGGGTGTACTTGCCAACGACACCGATATTGAAGACGACAGTCTGACCGCAGTGCTTGAAACCGGTACATCCAACGGTTCGCTCACCCTGAACTCTGACGGCTCCTTCACCTACACGCCGGATCCGGGCTATGTCGGCACAGATACATTCACGTACAAGGCCGATGACGGTACAACAGACAGCAACATCGCTACCGTAACTTTGACCATCAGCTCGGTTTTCAACAACGCTCCGGAATTGAGCATGATTTCCGATCAGGTGGCAGCCGAAGGACTGACGCTGATCGTACCCGTGACGGCTACGGACCCGGATCAGGGCGATTCATTTTACTTCAGTCTTGATCCCGGCGCTCCTGCTGGGGCCTCCATCGATTCGACGACCGGCTTATTTACATGGACACCGACTGAGGCCCAGGGGCCCTACGATTACAGCGTGACGGTACGGGTCACCGATGCCGGCGGATTGAGCGATTTGCAGGCATTTGGGATACGGGTTAATGAGGATTCAACGATCGACGCAGGTCCTCTGGCGGGTGATGGCCGTCATGACACCTTTACCATCGTTCGCAGCGGCGATAATCTTGAGATCTCCGTGAACGGAACGCTGGCCTATAGCACGCTGTTTGTCGATGCGCCCTTAATTACCGTGCTCGGTTCTACAGACAACGACGCGCTTGTTTTGAGCTTCAAGGGAGGGAATCCCATACCGGCTGCGGGTATCAGCTACGACGGCGGCGGGCCCGGAGACAATGACATGGTCAGGCTGACCGGTGGAAGAGCAGGGAGAGTCGTTCACGTTGCTACCGGACCCGGTTCAGGCACATACAGTGTAGACGGCTCGGTGCTTACGTACACGGGACTCGAGCCGATTGAAGACGAACTGATCGCAGATATCCGCGAGTTTGAGTTCGGCGATGATCCGGATAATATCACGGTTACGGTGGGAGCTGAAATCACGGAAGTTGCAAGTCCTTCCAGTGAGACGGTTATTTTCACCAACCCGCTGGATTCGCTCATTGTCCGTGCAGGCGGTGGCGATGATCTCATCCAGGTAACGGCAACCGCGCCCATCACGCCGGACTTTGCCATCATCGTCGACGGCGGCGCGGGAAGTAATTCAATAGAAGGCGCCGGCATTATGCTTGATACCCGCATTTACGGAACCGAGGACAATGACCATATTACGATCAAAGACAAAAAAGGGATCATTACCGCCAAAGTCAACGACAGCGTCAGCACTTATCAAGGGCTTTCACGCTTTGAGGTCTTCGGTCTCGCCGGAAACGACAAAATCAAGCTGAGCGGCCTGACGGTCGCTGCAATGGTGGACGGCGGCAGCGGAAATGATTTTATAGACGCCTCCGGCGTGTCCAAGACCGGTGTCACGCTTTTGGGTGCAGCGGGCAACGACAGGATAGTCGGAAGCAAGGGCCAAGACTTGCTTGAAGGCGGCGATGGCAGCGACATTCTTTTCGGCGGCAATGGAAATGACGTCATTTTCGGAGGAGTCGGCAACGACCTCCTCTTCGGCGGCAACGGCAACGACACCCTCTCGGGCGATGCCGGTGATGATGTAATCATCGGCGGCAACGGCAACGATTCGATAAACGGCGGCGAGGGAAACGACGTTCTGTTTGGCGGCAACGGCAATGATGTCATATTCGGAGGGGATGGGGATGACTATCTCTTCGGCGGCAATGGTGACGACACCCTGTCAGGTGATGCCGGCGATGACGTGATCGTTGGGGGTAACGGCAAAGACCGGATAAACGGCGGTGAAGGCGACGACGTTCTGTTTGGCGGCAACGGGAATGATGTTCTTTTGGGCGAAGCCGGCGATGACAAGCTTTCCGGGGACAACGGCAAGGACAAAATCGATGGCGGCCCCGGCGATGATGTTGTTTTCGATTCCCATCGCAAAGGCCCATTCTGGAAGTTCGGCCATATCGGAAAGGCAAAGAAAATCCATGTTCCAACAGAAGCGGAGGACATCGATCGAGTTCTGATCGACCTGAGCAGCCAGTTCCGGAACATGTTTGATAAGCCAAGTAAAGGCAAGGGCGCATCGCACTCCATTTCATCCTGGATCAGTGATTTTGTCTGCAGCCCGTCTAAAAATATGGACAACCCGAACAGCGCTATCCAGATCACCCTTCCGGTCGAGGATGGCAAGCAGAAAGGAAACGGCAAGGGTAAAAAATAGAATGAACCATCATGTCACACGGTCTGCATGTCCGGAAGTCGGCGGCTTGACGGGCATCGGCAGCTGAAGAATGGATCTGCTCTTAGAACTTGTAAAAAGCCTCAATGTCGAAGCGGGTTTTGAACGGTCTTTTAAGATCGCGAAAGGAACATTGCTGCAAAACCGTTTTTTGCTGGGGGTAAGCAAGGAATCGGTCGGGCAGGGGGCGGAAGATCGGCTTACGCAAGTGTGCAGCCGACTGGGCATGTCCAAAACCCTGATGGACACTTTTACGCATTACCTCCCCCGGGCAGACTATGTTCACTTTGGTTTCGAGCAGGCCCGCGAAAACACCCTCTATAAAGTTTACCTGGAATTCCGGAGAACGGCTCAGGAAGAAATCGATAAGAGCAGCTATCGCCCCGATCCGAGACTGCTGCACCTCGGACTTAAATGGGATGTCGCCGATCCCGCCAGGCATGCCGTAACGCGTTACACGTGGTTTCCCTGGCTTTCTTTTGAGGAGATTCTGCAGAGAGTCTCGCACATTCTGGATTCCGCTAAGGGGGCTGCCGCCCGGCAGGCCGCGGCACAGCTGGTCTCCCTTGCACAGGCAAGAATTTCCGAACGGGACTTTCTCTTTCTTGAAGTCACTGAAGAGGAAAATCCAAGGCGATCGTTCGATCTGAACGTTTACAGGGCAAACTTGCAATTGGCCGAAGTCTATCCCCTGCTATCCATGCTGTGCCGCCGCCATTTGGTCGGATTTGACACCTTCCATACTTTCTACAACCCCATCAAAACGAAAAAATTCGGTCACCTGGCAGCCGGCGTCGACCGGGAGGAAAACAGCTTTTTTACCGTTTACTATGGTGTGGAAGGCGCTTTTGGCGACAGCCCGCGCAGGGAAGCGCGGTGCGACGAAGAAAGCGGCCTTCAAACAAGTTACGGCCTGCCTGCAAGGAAACGGCGCTTCAAAGGTATCGAAGAAGCGGACGAGAAAGCCGGCTATCTGGTTCACCTTGTGAAGAACCTGGGGATGCAGACCGCTTTTGAGCGGTCTTTCAAATTCCTGGACGGGGTTCTTCTTGCAGACCGTTTTTTGCTGGGCTTTCGGCGGCAAGCATCGATCGCAGAGCAGGACGATGCCATCCTGAACGTCTGCCGGCAAATAGATATGCCCGAAGACTACCGGGCGATGTTTCGATCCATGCTTCATGAAGCCCATATCGTCCTGTTCGGCTTCGAGAAAAACGAGAAAAACCGCATCTTCAAGGCTTATCTGGAATTCAACGACAGGCTGAAAAAAGCGGTTAACCAAATTCCGAAGCCCGAGAGTGTCATCATGCATAGCGGCTTCAAGTGGGATGTTTCCGATAATTCGCGGAAGGCTGCGGCTGAGTATCGGGTTTTCCATGTTCTTCGGGCTGCGGACATGGCGGCTCGCGTTTTGAGGGATTTCTACGGGAATAAAAGAACCGGTTCCTATCGCATCGTGGATGATATGCTGGATCTTGCCGGAAGCCGCACCCGGCCGGGCGAGCTTCTTTACTTCGAGGTGTCCGAAGAGGGAAATGTGAGAAGGTCTTTTGACATCAACATGTACCGGGCAGACCTTCAGATGGCCGAACTCTATCCGCTGCTCATTGACACGGCCCGTCGCCACTGCGTTCATCCGGCTCGGTTTGAAGACTGCTACGAGGCCGTAAATACTCATAAATTGGGGCATGTATCAGGCGGTTTCGATAGGGAGGGAAGAGATTTTTTGACAATTTACTTTAGTGAAAAAGGGAGTACCCGGCGATAATTGAAAGCACATTTGACAGACCATCGGTATGATCGCGTCGACCTGAGTGCCTATTGCGTTATTTCGATTTGGTTTGGCTGCAACAACAACTGCACGATCTGCATGCTCGGAGACCTGAAGAGAAAGCTGCCCGCCATTCATTTTGATGATTTCAGGAGAGTCTTATGCCAAATCAGGAATGAGGGCAGGTTCCGCAACCTGATTCTCTCGGGTGCGGAGGTGACCACCTTCGAAGAGCTGGACAGGTATGTTCGGTTTGCCGCCTCTTTGGGATGGTTTAAGAAGATACAGATACAGACCAACGGCAGAAGGCTGGGCGACAAGGACTATGTCCGGCGTCTTATTGATTGCGGCGTGAATGAGTTTTTTATCAGCATTCATGGACTTGAGGAAGTTCATGATGCGGTTGCACAGGCGCCGGGCGCTTTTAAGGAAACCCTGCAGGGCATTCAGACCATAGAGAGCTTTGATGTTAACTTGATTACCAATACGGTTCTTACGAAAACCAATCTTCACGATATTCCTGGACTTTTTGCCTTCATACGTAAGCAAGGCGTGAGCGAGATCCACTTGTGGAATTATTTTCCCATGGAAAGAAATGACACGAAAGATTTTGTGGTCAGCATGAAGGACTTTGTCATCCTTCTTCCAAAGCTGCTGGCCTTGGGCGATGAATCAAGAAAGGCGGTGGTTTTTAAAAGTTTTCCCTTGTGTCTTTCCAGAGGAGCGCCGGGATTCTTCGACAGCTTGTTCCCGGTGACGGTTCTTCCCGACAGATTCTGGAGGCAGTTCAGTGAATGCGGTTTCGGCGCCTGTTTTCACCGTCAGAGAAACGCATGCCACGCGATGGACTGCTGGGGTCTTTCCAGCGCCTATGTTCACAAATACGGAGATGAGCGGGAGCTTTTGGCGCCGATGGTATGAATAAGGTTTTAAGGCAAAAGGCAAAAGGCAAAAGGTAAAAGGCTAAAGGTTCAAGGTTCAAGGTTCAAGGTTTAAGATCAAAAGAAAATTCAGGTTAACTAGTGTCCGTCCACGGATGAGGAAATTTGTTCGAGTTCAAGGCGGGCGCGAGATTTGAACCGCAGGAATAGCGGGCTATTTTGAGGATTCAAATCGAGTCGACCAACGCAGAAATCGGACAAATTGACCATTTGTGGATGGACACTAACTATGGAATATACCACCGAACAAGACCGCTATTATGACTTTTGCCTGTGGGAGTATCAACCGGCTACCCCTCCGGCAAACAAGCTCAGATCGGTCAATCTGCTGTTTCATTCATTTGAAACGACCGGAATGCCCGAGCGCATGTTTGATCTGGTTCAAACCATCCGCCGGGGGCTTGGCATGTTTAACACCGTCTGGGGGATCAAGCAGGTAGAGGGAAAGCTTCGCTGGGAATTCTATTTTTACGACTATCGCAGAATAGAGCGGGAAAGATCCATCACCAGACTGCTGAATATCATCCGCCCCTTTGCCGACTGTCGGATAGAACTAAATGAAAATTTACACTATTTCATGTTTTCCATCGATATCACCCCCGATCTGGTTTCAGGCAGCCGGGAGCTTGATGAGATCCACATGTACATCGGCAACCCCGGCAGCAGCGTTTCTTCCGGCATCTGTTATTCCATAAAGAACAGCGGGACGCGGCTGGAAAATTTTTACTATTTTTTTGATGCCAGGAAACACCGGCATGAAATTTTAAACAAAACCTACTGTTCGGCTTATGTGGATTCACGGATTTCGGCGGACCGGCTTTTCTGGCCGGAAGTTCGCAACTGTCGGGTTATCGTAGTTGCCAACAAACAGGGCAACGACGCCGTATATTTTTCCGGCATCACGATTGAGCAGCTGATTTTTTTTCTGAAAAAAATGAACTATCCTGATGCGCTGGTGCGCTTTGCGGAAGATAATAAATCCCGGCTGGATCACATGCTCTATGATGCCGGTTATGACTACCGCATGGAGGAGAACCGGCTGGTGATCTTAAAAAGCGGCTATTATGGAATATTCTAGGCCGGATATTTCACGAAGTGCATTCGTTCATTTTCTTTTTAAAACTTTCTGAAAAATTTTCATGAAATAACCCGGGCTATGCGGCAGGAGGCGGCGTGCAGACAGGACCGGAAAACAAAAACAGGGAATTTGACTATTTATGCGTAGATGATTTTTGCGGCACCCTGTTTAACGCGCGCGCATTGGCCACGGCTTTTGAGATCGGCCTCATTGATTTTCTGCTTCAAAATGAACCGGCCGGTCCGGCCGACATTGCCAGGCAATTGGGCGCGGACGACCGCGGAATGCACCTGCTGACCGGCATGCTCCTTGAAAATCGAGTGGTTGTGAAACGCCATGAAAAACTGCAGATTTCCGATGAATTTGCGCATGCGTTAAAATTTCGCGATCTGCTTGAAATGAAGCTTGCCGCGGCCAATTTTGCCGCTCACGATTTTCTGAGCTATTTCAGCAGTCTCGTGTCAAACCCGCGCGAGTTTATGGGCAAGGCGCGCTTTTGCAGATTGTTTTCCTACGGCAAATGTTTCGAGGCCACCAGGGAAAATTACCTGGCTGCCAGACAGTGGATGAAAATTACGACGGTGTTGACCAAATACGAGGCCCAGGCCTGTCTGAAGTATTACGATTTCAACCGACATCGCCGCATTCTGGATATCGGCGGAAACAGCGGGGAGTTTGCCCTTCGAATCTGCAGGGCTCACCCCGACATCGAGGCTGCTGTTTTCGACCTGCCGGTGGTTTGCGATATCGGACGGGAGCACCTCCGCTCCGAACCTGAGGCCGGGCGGATATCTTTTATCAAGGGAAATGCATTGACCGACGACCTGCCGGCGGGCTTTGATCTGATCAGCTTTAAGTCCATGCTTCATGACTGGCCGGAAAAAGAGGCCAGGCGGTTCATTATCCGGTCGGCCCAATCGCTTGCACCGGGGGGGACGCTCCTCATTTTTGAAAGAGGACCGATTGAAGATGGTGACGCCCGATTGTCGTACGCTGCGATTCCCATGCTGCTCTTTTACCATTCTTTCCGGTCAGCCTCCCTCTACCGGGAACAGTTCAGAGAATTGGGTCTTCACGAGATTACCGTTCAAAAAGTATCTCTGGATACGCCGTTTTTTATCATAACCGCAAAAAAATGATTGCGGGGTGATTTGAATATGCTATAAGATTAGAAATTATTTCAAAACCTTGGATTGGGCTTGAACGCAAGGTGTAAGCCGATAGAGTGGTTATTTGACTGAATCATTAGATACGATACAACGTCAGCGAATCAAGAAAGGAGCACAACATGGAGAATGCACGTGAAAAGGTACAGAACTGGCTGATGAGCGAAGGCTGGCAGATTGCGGAACAGTCCCATCCGGATCTGGCGTGGCTTATTCGGGCGGAAGACGGCGCCCAGCGAAGAATTCTGGTGGGCCAGAGCAAAGCCAGAGAGGATCAGATCCATCTGGAGGCTCGTGTGAATGTGGGAGAGGATCATCGTAAGAAATTTGAAATCCTTCCGGAAAAAAGAAGACGTGAAATCCTGTGGAAGCTGCGGTTTCGGCTTCTTTCCATGAATGTGGATTTCGTCGGCGTCACTGAGCCGATGCAGGCCGTTACCCTCACCCAGCGGATCTATCTGGACGGCCTGACAAAAGATGCCTTTCTGCAGCGTTTTTTGAAAGTGCGCAATGCCGTCATCACCGTCATCTGGTCCATCATTGAAAATCTTGAGGGTGTAGAGGCGCCGGCCGAGTCGACCCAACTCACCAAGCATTAACAGATTATTGAAAAACTGCGTCTGAAAGAGGAATTTTTTTGCCCCTCCCTTTTGAGGGTGTGTCGGAATTTGAGAAAGAAGAGTTCAAAGATTTTTTGTCATGCCGGGCTTGACCCGGGCACGTAGTGAAGCTTTAGCGCTATCCAGAATATTTTTGAGTAGATATGCTCCTGGATGCCGGATCAAGTCCGGCATGACGTAAAGAAAAAAAGTCCATTTTGACAATTAAGACACAGCCTCTCAAGGGAGAGGCAGTCATCTGACAAACTCCCGGGGCGGTAGCGGCGTTCGTCCGAATCGCCACGAGAGGAATGCTCATATTTACTACGGCCGCATATCAGGAAATCGGCCACGGGTCGCTGAAACGATTATGATGTGCCAGGTTGTAGATCGACGAGTAGAGCCGGATCTTTTCGATTGAATCCAGGTTCGGCCACAACGCCCAGTTCAGTGCTTCAAGGTCTTTTTCTTTAAGCAAATCATAATGGTTGTCGTATTCCTGAGTCCCGGGGATATAGGATATGGGCGATATTTCCGCAACAGCGCCGATATTCTTGATCTCATCCATAATTGAAAGGATGTGCTCGATATCGTCATCTCTCAAGGCCACCGGAAACGGACAATGAAACCTTGAGAGGTCATGGTTTTCACTTTCAAACAGTCGGACGGCGTTGTAAAAGTCATCGGCGCTATACTTCTTTTTCAGCTTGATATTCGCCTGGCGGTTCAATTCCCGGGGAAGCGTGATGCCTTTGACATTGGCCTGCTTCATTAATGCGGCCAATCGCCGGGTGACGCGGTCGGGTTGAATACCCCCGTAAAAATAAAGCTCCACATCTACTCTGTGCCTGATGACGGCTTCGAGAAAAGGTTCGAGATCATAATAAGCGGCATTGGGGTCGATATTTACAAATGTTCTGCTCCCATACTGTTTCCGCTTTGATTGGATATCTTTAACAAGAGCGTCCACATCGAACCTGACAACCGGCCCCAGCAAATGATTGACGCAGTGGGAGCATTGATTTTCACAACCCAGCGTGAGCTGGAATACGAAATAGTCGGGGGGACGATTAAAAACCGAGTAGTCCGGAAAGCAGGTTAAGGCTTCAGGTAGTCTTCCCGAGAAAACGAAAGCCCCGCTTTTGCCGGCTTCTTTCGGGAACAAGGTCGGATAATTACCGCCGAAAACAACCGGCCTTGCGGGAAATACTTTTTTTATCACGGAAATGGTTTGGTGCGCCAGCTCGGCATTAAACAGGATGTGACAGGAAATCCAAATTTCATCCGGGGTTTTATGGGCGGCGAGTTCTTTTTCCAGCCAGTCGAAAGACTTTCCCAGAATATGGGCATCGATCTTGAGATTGAGATTCTGGGTGCCCAGCGGCATCTTCTTGTAAAACCGCAGCGGCTTGCGCCACTCCCTTTCATATTCCATAGAGTCGATGAAATCGACGGTATTCCCCAAGGTTTTATGGTAAGCAGCGATTTTTAGCAGACTGGTGGGGTGTGCAAATGAATACCACTCCCGCTGGCATTCATTGACGCATAATACCGGGGGGTTGACGGCCAGGATATGTTTCATTTCTCTTTTACCGGGTAAACTGCCTATCATTAGTTTAAAATTCAGTAATCATATCACATTTTTTCTGAGTATTATGTAATTTACTTCACAATTTTTATGTATTTTACCCCACAATTTCACATAAAATCCATTCTCAAAAACAGTAACAGAAAATGATCGGTTTTTATAATCATCTGTTTTTTAACCGATATTTATAAATTACGGACAACTGTATGATTTTGCACGATTTTTGCATATTTATTATTGATTTCCCTATTCTCTTAAATTTCCGTAATAACCAGGATTAAAATTGTGTTCCAATATTTTCTAAATTCTCGTTCTTTTAAATAGCTTATTGATCCATTTTTTTCTTGCCTCACCTTTTCCCACAAACAGAGGGTAGCCATGAGCCTGCTTAGAAAGATTCGAAGATACATCCAACGAAAGGAAACCGCAGCCGTCATCCGGGACCGGCGCAAGCTGTTCCTTGAGCCGCTGGAGCCGCGCATCCTGCTGTCGGCCGACTTGAAGTTTGCCATGACGGGCGATGCTAATGACCTTACGCTGCGCCTGGATAACGAGGATGGCGCTGAAGTCCTCAAGCTCATTCATAACGATGACCTCTCGATCCTTGCAAGCCAGGCCATCGACGAGACGAGTGCCGTTAAGATCACGGGGTCGTCAGAGGACGATACTTTCACGGTCGATTTCAGCCGTCCCTTCTCCGTCCCGGTCTCTTTCATGGATGCTTCTTCATTCGATAGCGACACCCTGCGGCTCCTCGGCGGAGATCAGACCTGGCAGATCACCGGTCCCGGTTCGGGCGCCGTTGCCGCCATCGCATTCAGCGGCATCGAGAACCTGCTTGGAGATGCCGGCAATGAGGATACCTTTGCCTTCGAACAGGGCGGCAGCGTGAGCGGTTTTGTCGACGGCGGCAGCGGCGGTGCGAATACCCTGGACTATTCCGGTTATGCGAGTGCCGTCCATGTAAATCTGGCTGCAGGAACCGCAACCGGGACATCCGGGATCAGCAACATCCACCATGTGACCGGCGGTTCGGGAAACGATTTTCTGGCCGGCAACGATGCCGATAATGTCCTTGACGGCGGTCCCGGTGAGGATATGCTCGCAGGGGGCAAAGGGAACGATACTTACCGGTTGCCCGTTAACTGGCGCGAAGATACGGTTGTCGAAAACGATGAACTGGGCGGGGATATCCTCGATTTTTCCGCGGCGACCTCCGATCTTACATTTATCATTGGTTCGGGCGCAACCCTCGGCGTCACTGATGCGACCGGCAGCAGAAGCTACGAAAATATCGAGCAGATCATCGGCGGGGCTGGCAATGACCGGTACCTTTTCGAAGAAAACTGGGGAGGCGTCATCCTCATCGAAAATGCGGGCTACGGCACCGACATCCTCGATTTCTCTTCCATCGATTCGGGTCTCGGTTTCAGCATCCATGAAGGCGGCGTGATCTCCGTATCCGTACCGGACGACGGAAATGGCGGCAGCCCTTTTGAGAAACTGGAAAACTTTGAGGGCGTTGTCGGCAGCCGGGGCGACGATGCCTTTGCGTTTGAAGACGGCGCCGCCCTTACCGGGGACCTGGACGGCGGCAGCGGCGTCAACACCCTTGATTATTCGAAATACACCACGGCCGTGAATGTAAACCTTGGGGCCGGAACGGCCCAGGGCACCTCCAGTGTGAGCAACATCCGCAACGTGATCGGCGGTATGGGCGACGATACGATTATCGGGAGCGCCGATGACAACATTCTTTATGGTAAGGCCGGGGACGACACCCTTTCCGGCGGCGCCGGGGAGGATATCCTCTTCGGAGACGAGGGGAATGATACGCTCTCAGGCGGTGCCGGGGCTGACAAGCTGGATGGCGGCGCCGGCCGGGATCTGGTTTCCTATGCAGCCGATCCGCAAGGGGTCGCGGTTGATCTGGATAAGGGGGAGGCTGTCGACGGCTACGGCGCCAAAGACCTGGTGACCCTCATCGAGGGGGTTGAGGGGACGGCTTTCAACGATACCCTGATCGGCGACGTGCAGTTCAACCGGCTTATCGGCGGGGAGGGAGACGATGTTCTTGAAGGCGGCGCCGGCGATGATGAACTCATCGGCGGCGGCGGCCTTGATACGGTCACTTACGAAAGCGATCCGGCCGGAATTACGGCGGATCTTGGTACAGGGGAGGCCACGGACGGCTATGGCAATACGGACACCCTGTCCGGCATCGAAAACCTGACCGGCTCGGGTTACGACGATATCCTCACAGGTGATGACGCCTCCAATATTTTAATGGGCGGGAGGGGCAACGACGCGCTCAAAGGTGGGAGTGGTGCGGACATTTACAGGTTTGCGGATCTCTGGGGTGACGACACGGTGGAAGAAACAGGGGACGGGGTGGAAAACACACTCGATTTTTCCTCTGTCACAACGGCGCTGACATTCATTATCCGGGCTGACGGCACGGTTTCAGCGGCAGACGCCGAGAATCCCCTAAGCCTGCTCAATTTCATGCCCGAAGAGGCGCTCGATGCCCCGGACGGGATCAGCACGGTCAGCCCGGCGGCAAACCTCCGGAAGCTTATCGGCGGCAGCAGGGATGATGCCTTTGTGTTCGAGGACACCGCAGTCTTTTCCGGCATCATCGACGGCGGCGGGGGCGTCGGCAACACGCTGGATTATTCGACCTATACCGGCAGCGTGACAGTAGACCTCAAAGCCGGCACCGCAACCGGAACTCAGGGAATATTCAATATCCAGGCAGTCGGCATCGGAGAGGGCGACTATGATCTCACCGGCGGTGACGGCAGCGACACGGCTTCCTACGGAAACAGCAGGGGCAACGTCATGGCTGACCTGGAAAACGCTGCATTTACCAAGACCGAACCCGGTCAGGATACGCTCGATGACTTTGAAAACCTGATCGGCTCCGATTACCACGACCATCTGGTCGGCAATGTCGGCGCGAATATCCTCGACGGCGGCGCCGGGGTGGATTTTCTCGAAGGCAAGGCGGGGGATGACACTTACAAGTTCCGCGACGGCTGGGGAAGGGACACCGTAAAGGAGAACACCGACGAAGGATGGGACACACTTGATTTTTCCGAGGTAACCACCGACCTCACGTTCACCATCCACGCAGACGGCACGGTTTCCGTTACCGACGGCGCCAATTTTCTCGGACCGGCAGGCAGTATCGAAAGTCTGATCGACGGCCAGGGCGACGACACGTTCGTTTTTGAAGACGGCGCCGTGTTCAACGGGTCCATCGGCGTGGACAACCTGTTTTTCTCACTCCTGGGCTTCGATGCCGGCGGCGGGATGAACACGCTGGACCTTTCCGCCTACACGATTCCGGTCTCCGTGGATCTCGGGATGACCATCCCGGGCATTATCGAGGTCACGCTCCCGGCCTATGCCGATCGGCTCACCGAGGACGGCTGGAAGCCGCTCATCGGACTCTTCAGCAATGTGCACAGCGTTATCGGCGGTACGGCGAATGATACCATCTGGGGTACCTCTGATGACGATATCCTTGCCGGGGGTCCGGGCAACGACACCCTTTACGGCCGTGACGGTGTGGACGTCATGGAAGGCGGCGCCGGTAATGATCTGATTATCGGCGGCGTTGAAACGGGTGTGATTTACAGCCTGCTTGCGCTGAACCCCACCATTCTCATCACTGCATTCGGTGTTCCGCTGATTGAACACCTTGCTGAGGGCGGCAGTCTTGAAGACTTTCTGGCCGACTTTCTCGCCGGCGACAAGGATATCGCCTCCTATGCGACCGCAACAGCAGGGGTTACGGTGGACCTGGGAGTCGTCGGGTCGCAGAACACCGTTAACGCAGGCCTTGACACCCTTGTGGATATCCAGTCCCTCATCGGTTCCGACTATAACGATACGCTGACCGGTGATGCCCTGGGCAACATTCTGTTCGGCGGCGCCGGCGACGACAAACTCTATGGCGGCGCCGGATCCGACACCCTGGAGGGGGGTGAAGGAGATGACCTGCTGGATGGCGGCGAGCCTGCGGGCGTGAGCGGCGATCCCCGGGAGGCGGATTCCCACATCCAGGGCATGGATATCGCCTCCTATGCCTCGGCTGCCGGCCGGGTGGAGGTGAATCTGGGCCTGGCCGGTGCACAGGATACGCTCGGCGCAGGGAAAGATACCCTGATCAACATCGAAGGCCTTACAGGTTCGAATTACGATGACATCCTGCGAGGGGACGATTGGGCCAACCGCCTCGACGGAGGGGAAGGGGACGATATTCTGGAGGGCGGCCTGGGGCTGAACTTTCTCACAGGCGGCGAAGGCAGCGACACCGCCTCCTATGCCCATGCGAAAGTCGGGGTTACGGTGGACCTGAGGGACTTTTTGCCGCAAAACACCGTCGGCGCCGGCATAGACAAGTTATCTCAGATCGAAAACCTTACCGGTTCGGATCACAATGACACCCTGACCGGTGATTATTTCAATAACGTTCTTACCGGCGGGCTGGGCGACGATCTGCTCAACGGCAAGGAAGGGTCCGACACTTTTCTGTTTTATCCCGGCTGGAATTCAAATGATCAGATTATCGATGACAGCACGGTTGATCTTGACATCATCCCGGACGACAGCGTCCTGGGAGTAACCGACACCCTTGATTTCTCCAACATTACGACCGATCTCACCTTCACCATCCACACCGACGGCAGTGTCTCTGTCACCGACGGCAGCCATTCCCTTAATCATGTAAAAAACCTGGAGGCCCTGACCGGCGGCAGCGGCAGGAACACCTTCAAGTTCGAGGCCGGGGCTGTCTTTGCCGGCAGGATCGACGGCGGCAGTGGTGCGGCCAGCACCCTTAATTACGCTCTTTATAACACCGGCATTGAAGTGGACCTGGCCGCCACGGACGATTCGGAGTTCGGCAAAGCCGAAGGTACTGCCGGCGTAAAGAACATCCTCAACGTGATCGGCGGCCGGGGAGACGATGCCATCAGGGGAAACGACCTGGATAATGAACTCATCGGGAATGCCGGCAATGACACGCTTGAAGGCGGCGATGGGTCAGATACCCTCACAGGCGGCGAAGGCGACGATACCCTGCTGGGCGGTCAGGGGGATGATGATCTTGACGGCGGCCAGGGCAACGATACGCTCGAAGGCGGGGCCGACAATGATACACTTGCAGGCGGGGCCGGTAGCGACATCATAAGCGGCGGCCCCGGGGATGACACGGCCTCTTACTCGGACGCCGCAGCCGGGGTCAAGATAAACCTGAACCTCAAGAACCCGCAAGATACCGTCGGCGCTGGAATGGACACCCTTACCGACGTCGAAAACCTCATAGGTTCTCTATTTCAGGATACCCTGATCGGTGATTCAAACGATAACCTGATTCGGGGCGGCGCCGGGGACGACGAGCTTTACGGCGGCCAGGGCAACGACATACTTGCGGGCGGCGCCGGCGACGACATCCTCTCCGGAGGAGAGGGCAGCGACACCACCGCATACGACGATATCGAAAATGCATCGGAGACGGGCGTCGTTGTTGACCTTGATATTTTCGATGCGCAGGAGACCAGCGGCGCGGGCAAGGATACGCTGATCAGCGTCGAAAATATGATGGGCTCAAGGTACGGCGATGACTTAAAAGGAAACGACTATGACAATATAATCCTCGGTGGGGCCGGCGACGATACTATCGATGGCGGCGGCGGAGATGACTTGCTTGCCGGCGATGAAGGCGCCGATTCGATCAGCGGCGGCGCGGGTAATGATATTCTCGACGGCGGCGCCGGAGACGATACGCTCAGCGGCGGGGCCGGCGACGATATACTTGAAGGCGGCACAGGGGTTGATACACTCTCGGGCGGCACAGGGGCTGATACGGCATCTTACGAAGGCGATGCCGCAGGCGTCACGGTAACGCTCGGCGGGGCGGCAACAGACGGCGCCGGCGATTCCGATACGCTTACCGGCATCGAACACCTTATCGGGTCTGATTATGACGACACGCTCACCGGCGACGCGGGGGCCAATATGATCATCGGCGGTGCGGGTAACGATATTTTGGAAGGTCGTGCGGGCGACGACAGGCTCGAAGGCGGGGACGGCGCGGATATGGCCGGCTACATGGGCGACCCGGCAGGGGTCGAGGCCGATATCTCTCGCGGGACGGCCAGTGACGGCTATGGCGATACCGATTCTCTGGTCGCTATTGAAGGGCTTATCGGCTCGGACCATGCCGACATGCTTATTGGAGACGTGAATGACAACCGGCTGATCGGCGGCGCGGGCGACGATACGCTCTTAGGCGGAGATGGCGATGATATCCTCGAAGGCGGTGCGGGCGACGACACGCTCGACGGAGGCCGGGGGAGCGACACGGCCGCTTACGCCGGAGTGGTCGATGATGCGACCGATACGGGAGTTACGGTAACCCTGGGTGTGGCAGGCTTTCAGAATACCGGAAGGGCCGGGTCGGACAGCCTGGTTGGTATCGAAGACCTCACCGGCTCCGACTTTAACGATACACTTACAGGAGACGCCTCAGCCAATATTCTCACCGGCGGCGCGGGCGACGATACGCTCACCGGCGGGGATGGGGATGACATCCTGGAAGGGGGTGCAGGCGACGACACGCTCGACGGGGGCATCGGGAGCGACACGGCCGCTTACGCCGGAGTGGTCGATGATGCGACCGATACGGGAGTGATGGTAACCCTGGGTGTGGCAGGCTTTCAGAATACCGGAAGGGCCGGGTCGGACAGCCTGGTTGGTATCGAAAACCTCACCGGCTCCGACTTTAACGATACACTTACAGGAGACGCCTCAGCCAATATTCTCACCGGCGGCGCGGGCGAC
>ENA-OSEO01003250-OSEO01003250.1-sediment-metagenome-genome-assembly--contig:-NODE-3250-length-19782-cov-5.922761_pt1 | contig 19782 bp, 8 predicted proteins | sample MGYA00237883_ERZ534232 | MGnify/ENA metagenome assembly ERZ534232
GGTGGCGACGAGAATGGCCGCGAGTTTGATCATGTTCTCCGTGGGCCAGCCTTGCCAGAGGTTCGAGTAGTAGATCAGGTAGAAGAGCGTGGCTTTGCGCAGGAACTGCAGGGTGGGCCACCACTCGGCCACGATGGCCACGAAGTAGTTGATCGTCAGGAACGCGACCGCGACGCCGATGGCGGAGTACAGCCGTCCGAACAACGCGGCGCAGAGCAGGGCAAAAGCCCCGAACGTTCCGGCTAGCAGTCCGGCGTTGACCGCGATCCGGAAGAACAGGTCCAACGGAATCGGTTCGCTGAACTCGTAGATCTGCACGGCGGCCACCGTCCCCAGGAACATCACCAGGACCAGAGCGAACATCCCGGCGAGCGTCAGGATCATCGCGCAGAGGTAGACCTGGATCTTGGTGACCGGCCGGCTGAGGATCAGTTCCATCGTCCCGCGCTGGACTTCGCCGGTGAGCAGCCCGGTGGGCGTTCCCACGGCGTACACCATGTACAGGAACATGACGAACGGATGCTGATACCCGATGGTCAAGAGGGCCGACATGCTCCCGGATTGCAGCATGTCGCCCCCCAGCGCGGTCTTGACGATCGAGGGCAACAGGTTGAGGAACGACAGGAAGGTCCGCACGTTCGCGTTGTCGTGCACGATGGCAGCCACCGCGATCTGCATCAGAAAGATGATCGCGGCGATCCCGAGCCAGGCCGGCAGGATGCGAAGGAACCAAAACCACAGCAACGTCAGCGGAAACCGCGGACGGGACAAATGCCTCATGAAAGCGGCCCTTTCATGTCGTTGCCAGCCACTCCCGCTGGGGACAGGGGCGGACGATAGTACTGCATGAACGCCTCCTCCAACGAGGTCTGCGGCGTGGTGATCCGGTCCACCGGGAACTGGCCGATCCACTTCAGAACCGGGTCCGCCGTACCCTGGTAGGCGACGTGAAGAACTCCCGGCTGTCGCTCGACGATCCGCACGCCCGGCAGTCGGGCCAACGGCACGTCGGGATAGAGAGCGCCATCCACGAACCAGACCTTCAGGCGATGCTCGCCTTGCTGCACAATCTGGGTGATCGGCGCCATCTCGACCAGGCGGCCCGCGCGGAGGATTCCGGCCCGACCGCAGACGGCCGACACCTCGCTCAGATCGTGCGAGGACAATAGAACGGCCGCTCCGGCATTGGCCGCCTCGCGAATCAAGTCCAACACGGCTTGGCGCATGAGCGGATCCAGGCCGGCGGTCGGCTCATCGAGGATCAGCACCTCCGGCTGATGCTGGAACGCGCCGATCACCGCCACCTTCTGGCGATTGCCCTTGGACAGATCGCCGACGGGCCGATTCAGATCCAGCTCGAGCCGCTCAGCCAACACCTGGCGTCGGGTCGCGACACCGCGATCCACCCCCAACGCCGCGAGCACGCCCAGCGACCGCCTGGCCTTGGGGCGCCCCCAGATACGGAACTCCCCCGGCAGATAGCCGATTCTCGCGTGTTGTGTGGCTCGGCCGGGCCTGACACGTTCCCCCAGGATGCGGACTTGGCCGCCGCTCGGGCGCAGCAGGCCCATGAGACAGCGGATCGTGGTCGTCTTGCCCGAACCGTTCGGACCGAGGTATCCGAAGATCTCGCCCGGCGCGATCGCAAACGTCACGTCTTCAATGCCCCGTGCCGAGCCATACCACTTTGTCAACGATTCAACCTCGAGCGCTGCCATGCACAGACACTTGCCTTTCCACCACACGATGGTTCGGAGATTCGCTTTTGCACCCATCATATTGGCGCTCGCACGCCTAAGGCAAGATCAAAAGCGAGGTGTATAGATGGGGACCGTGCAGAAAGCGAGGATATGCCCTTGCAGGCAAGTTACGAACCAGTGCACTGCCATCGTGCGTCAACGAGATACACTCGCAGTGGTCGGTGAGAATGAGGAGCTGGCAGCTTCATCCCGCAACGTCTCGTGGACTGATCTTCCGTGAGGCGTCCTGAGGCTGTCCCGGCATGCCGGGATAACCACGCCAGCCTTCGGACAGTCCCTGCACGATCTTCGCCACGACGATCACATCGTCCGTCGCATCCCAGTCGAGCGGCATGATCGCGGGGCCACTGCTCTTCTCCGCCAGCGGCGCCAGCACGTTCCAGAGCGGCCTCGCCACCGCAACCACACCGGCACTGACCGCCGGCTCGGCGCGAGGGGTGGGCCAATGCGGAGAGGCCAGCCGAGCGGTGAAATGGTGAAACCGGTCGATATCCACCTGCAGGAGCGACAAGAGATCCGCCAGTGAGTGCGAGCCAATCCACGCCTTGACCGCCTGCAACGTGAACAGACACGTCAGATCAGGATAGGCGCTGCGAGGATCCAGGAGTTCCTTGGTGATGCACTCGGTCCACAGAACCGGCTGGAGGGCCAGCACGCCCAGAGACTTGCCGGACCGGTTCTCCAACGCCAGCCGAAAGGCTCGTGCCAACTGCTCTTCCCAGTCAGCCGCCAGAAAGTCGAACAAGGTCTCTCGATCCGACGGCGCGCTCGTCGCCCGGACATGGCTGGGCAGCAAACCAGGACCGGGTAAGAGACGATCGACCCAATCCGCAAGCGCAATGAGCCGACGCCCCAGCTCGTCGTCGGCGGCCGGATGGCCAATCCCGCCGGTCAAGGGCAGCGGCATCTTCGGGACGCGATCCATGAAATACGTGCGGCCCGTCCGCGGCAGAAGAGCCCAGACCAGACCGACAGCCACCAGCGTCAACCCCACCAGAGGAACGGCCCGCGGGATCGTCGCCTCGGAGACCACGGGTCCGGGCATCCCAAGACAGAAGATGATCCAGGCGAGCGCCAGAGCCGACATCCCTGCCGCACGACATCGCCAGACCGGAGGCCCCACGTGCTCCGGGGCCTCCCGCTCGGCAGCCACTTCGGGGTGTGTCTGCTCTGGACAGGCGACAGTGAAGACAGAGCCGACCGCTGCGGCCCCAGCCGACACCAGGATCGAGAGCACCGCAGCCAACGTCCATGCCTCGGGCCATAACGACCAGATCACACCGCCGAGACCGCACAGGATCAGTACGGCGGCAATGCGTCGTGCCTGCCGTCGGGAACGCTTGCGGTAGTGGGCGGCGCGAATCGATGCGGACGCCTCCTGACCTTCCCGCACGCGGTGGCGCGGATGGCGAACCCATCCGGTGGGAAGCGTCATGAGGACGGTCGCCGCCAACGAGAGCAGCCCTCCCGCGATCAGAGGAAGACGCCGGGCCGCGGAGAGTCCCGCCGCGACGCAGACCATTCCCACGATCAGAAGGACTATGCCCGCAAGGTATCCGTGCATACTCGCCGGCCGGTTTACCGTCACATAGGAGGCTTCCCCCTGCTCCGGCGTGAAACGATCCGTCCACCGCGTCCAGGGCTGCGACAGCCACTTCCGCATTGGCTCATAGGTCGTATCGTCCTGCCGGCGCAGGGTGTCCGCCGCGAAGAGCCGGATCCGCGTTCGCTCCCAGAGCCGCCGGCGGGTAAGCAAGATTCGCAATCTCGGCTGAAGGCATCGAAAGAAATGGCACAAGCTCACCAGCGGCTCACGCGAACAGACGTTTCTGACCGCCCTGGCAATCGCCTGGTCCAGGTCCGCACTCCCCTGCGGACCGGCGTCAGCACGTTCCCGACGTTCGCCGGGGGTGGGGTTCCGGGTCCGCGCGGTCTTTTCGTCGATACTGACGATTGCATTGACGAGCGACTGCGCCTGCTCCTCGACGCTCTCGAGCCAGCCGTCGCGCACCGAACGCCTGTATAGCTCCGCGAGATCTTCGCCGGCCACTTTCGCGGCGATCCTCTCGGCCACAACGGACAGATCCGCCTGGATCGTCCGACAGCCGAAGGAGCCGCACACGTTCAGCAAACCCTCGCCCAGCGCGATCCTGGCCCGCTCGCCCTGCCGGAGCGCGTCGCGACAGAGCAGCCCATGGTGCAGAAGGAACTCGGCGCCGAGCCGGTGCAGTTGTTCGGGTTTCTCGAACCAGATCTTGTCCGCGTCGCAGCCGTCGAGCAGGTACACCCGCTGGGCAAAAGGCTCATCCTGAAGCTCCGCGAGGAGCTGTCTCCAGACCTCGAACCACGCGCTGTCGCAGGTCGAGTCGGTCACGGCGGTCCGGGCCGTCAATCCCAGAACGGTGATGTCCAGCGCAGGGTCCGCCTTGCGAAGTGCCTGCAGCATCCGGGTGGCCGAGGGGACGACCGCCGGCTCGGATAGATCCAGCAGCAGATAGCCGTTCACCCGCAGGCGTCCCGGACTGCCTTGGTTCGAGACCGGACAGGCCGACCGTAGCCGGCGCAAGAGGAAGGAGACGGCCGTTTGGAGTTTGCCGTCGTCGTGCCCGACGGATTCAGACCGTTCGCGAAACACCGCGGGCTCGGGAATCCGGAAGTCCGACGCTCGTGACCAGTCGGACGTGAACAGGTCGTCGCCGCAGGAGTCCATCAGTGCCAGGCCAAACGGGCCCTGGATGGGCACGGCTACCCGACGCACCAGTTGGGAGAACTCCGCGAGCGTCTTCTCGGCGCAGGGTCCGACCCCGACGAGCAAGCTCGGCAGCGGTCCAATCACCTTCTTGTGACCGTTCTTCCCGCCCACGAATCCTCCTGTCATGTTCGATTGGCGATTCTCAATTGGCGATCGTTTCCCGGAACGTTCGCACCTCGCCGCGGCATCCCTCGAGCAGATCGCAGAGGGTCCGCTGCTCTTTCTCGGGCAGACCCGCCGTACATTGGTTGACGTTGTCGATCAGCGTGTCCATCAGGGTCAAGCAGCGCCCCAGGCCCTGGCGCACCGCTTCCGAGTCGGCCAGCGACAGGTTGTGGAGCATCAGATCGATGCGCGAGCTAGTGCCCCCGTGCAATTCCGCCATCCGGATGCCCACCTCCAGGTCCGGCAGCGACCGCATCTGGTCCCGCAACTGCTCGCTCACGGACGCGACGATGCGCCGGAAAGAACCCACTTTGGCGGCGTTGGCCTCATAGGTCCGTCGCTCCAGGGTATCCTTCTGCGCCCCAGCCTGGCTGTGCCATTCCGACAGGGCGCTCTGGTAGGAGACATACCAGCTCTTGTCAAGCCACAAATCCGAGTACTCGAACCCCATCCGCCGCACGTACTCGTCGGTGGCCGCCACGTACTTGCTGTAACGGCTGATCGCTTCGAGACAGAAGCCGTAGCGCAGACGCAGGATCTGGAGCCACTCCCCGGTGATGTGCCGGTAGTCGTCGTCCACGTTGGCTTCCCGCAGACTGATCTCGCAGTTGTGCGTCAGTAGTTGCGGGACACAGGAGCCGGGGACCTGCTGCGCGACGGTCACGTCGAGCGGCGCGGCATACTTGCGGGACTTCGACAGATCGATCTTCGGCTCGGCCAGCCGCCAGATCTCGCAGATGCTCCGATAGTACGGGTGCTCGTTCGTCGCCTGCTGTTCCCCCAGGCCGTCCCGGAAAATCTCCCAGCCGTGGCTCTCGATGTCCCGCAGGAACCGCTTCATGTCGGGAGCCAGGTGGCCCAGATACTGCGCCAACCGTTCCTCCACGGCGCGGACATCCGCCAGTTCCGGCTTCACTTCCCGGATCGACATCACGGCGCCAAAGAGCACCGGCTTGATCAGGCTCTGGCGCAGGTCCCGCATGCTGACGCTGTCCAGCGCGTTGGCGGATTCCAGCGACGCACACAGAGGCGTCGTAAAGAAGTCCGCCAGGCGGGTCGATCCATTGGAGCGTCGCGCCTCTTCCGCCCGCTGGAGTCGCTCGCCCCCCGCCCGGCGCTGCCAGGCCAGTTCGGTGAGGGCCTCCAGCGCCTGCCGGCGGATCGAGAACACTCGCAGCGTCGTCTTGATCGATCCGATCAGGGTCTCGTACAGCAGCGCCTCGGCCACGGCGTTCCAGCGCGCGCTCATCGTCTCGCTCACCAGCGGCGCGATATCCGTGCTCGTCCACGACAGCGCCGGGACTCTCAATTCCAGACTCTCCAGTCCCTGTCGGATGCTGGCGAGAATATCCGTGACAACCGCGTTGATCCTGGGCCCGGCGGACGATTGCCTGTGGCTGAGCACGGTTTCCAGCCCCTCCACCCAAGCCTCCAGGCAACCACCGACATAGCTGATGGGTTTCAGTTGCTCGGCATTGAAGAAGTCCCGGGCCAGCATCTCGTCGGCTGCCTCCAGCAGGCTGTCGATCGGGCTATTCGGGTCCTGGATTCTCTCGCTCTCCTTTCGCGCCGCCGGCAGCAAGGACGTCTCGAGATAACGCCGAACGGTCTGCACGACGTTGGAGATGACCTCCTGCGAGGTCCCCCGTCCGGGCGGGTCCCATCCGAAGGGCGCCGTCGGCTGGATGAACTCGCTGACGCCGGGGCAGTCGCCGAGGGCGCCGGCGATCCGCTTCTGAACCTCCTGGCGATACTCCTCACGGGCCTGCTGGCGATCGTCCCCGAGCGTTTCCAACTCCGCCAGGATTCGGGATTCAATGTTCGTCCGCCGGTGGCCGGGTGTTCCGCACCAGAGGCCATAGCTGGAGAAACACTGCCGGTGGTTGTTCACCGGGTCCCGCTGGGGCAGGATCTCCGCCAGCTTGTTGTTCGCATCCGATCGGACCTGCTGGCCGAGCGGCTCGAGTGCCATGGCGCGGATCGCACGGGCGATCAGGCGGACCAGATGCTTGCGATCGCCGCTGCCCATATCGACCTGACCGTTGAGCAGGTACAGGAAGTTGAATGGGCCGGTGTCCCGGCGGAAGCAGTCTTCTCCGGCGCGGTCGCTGCGGTATCGGACCCGGAGGTCCGGCCGGCGCTCGTCGCTGAGGAATTCGATCTGATCGAGCGTGGCGCTGGCGGTAGCTTCGAGCTTGGGCCGGAGCATGGGATCGACCCGGAAGGCGTCGGGCAGCAGCAGATGACCCACGATCTCGGCGGGCTTGGAGAACGACTCCCGCGACCACCACCGCAGGTTATACGCCATGTCGATGAGCATTCCCGCGCCGGTGCCGCCGCAGACGCTGCTGGCGATATGCACCGCCGGCGCCCCGTCGGAGGCCAGGATGAACTGGTCGGGCTGCTCTTCCACGATCTGCTGCGTGCTCGTCCGTAGGCTGCTGAACCGCGTGGCGACTGCCTCGTGGATGATCGACTCACGCAATTCGAAGAATACCAGGCGTCCCAGGCGGGGGATGCCCTGGCAGCCGTAATCGGCGAACGTCGCGTCCTCGCGGAAGCCACGCATCCAGTCCAGATGCGGATGGAACTCGGGAAACCGGACGTTGTCGCGCACGACCTCGCCGACGTCGACATGATGGAACAGGTTGATGAAGTCGGAGAGAATGCCCTCGGGTGGTCCGCCATCGTCGGAAGCATCGGTATCGAGCTTCAGGAACCGGATGAAAGACGGGATGTGCCCGAACAGTTCACGAATGTAATGTTCCGCCCACTGGCAGACCAGCACGCCGGTGCCGCCCAGTCCCACGATGAGCGTGGGTCGCACGACGATTGGATTGTTGCTCAGTCGCATTCTATGATCCCCTACTACTCTGCGGCGTCGTTCGCTGCATACGAACAGTTACGCGCATCGTTCTACCGACGCCATCCACACGATACGGCAGGTCCAGGTGGACCGCCTTGACTTGGCCTTCCTGCGGCAGGTGAGACGAGCCCTTCCCGCTGGACCACACGCGCCCGCCGCGGGCTCCCAGGCCGGTCCAGACGCACATCAGCGCGGTCCGCGCAGATCGGACGTCCCCGCGAGTCCTGGGGGTAACCGCCGTCCAGGCCCATCGACGCGGGTACAGCGCCCGACGCAGAAGGACCTGTCCGAGCGCCGCGAGCGGGGCCAGACCTCGCGCCAGGGCCCCTCCGTTCCAATAGCTCTTAAGATACCGGGCGTGCAGTTGCACATCCCGCACGAAGGAAGTCTCCTGCAGGTCCACCAGGACGGGGTTGTCGAGCCGCACGGGCTCCACCACCGCAATGTTCTCTTCCAGACGCACGTCCAGCGCCAACCGGCCCGGGCTGGGGACAGGCAGTCTCAGGATCGCAACCACGATGGCCACCACAGCGAGGGCCAGCACCGGCCACCAGAGCAGCGGCACGACCCACGGGGTGTTCAGTTGGATCGCGTGGACGTCGCTCCACTCGGCGATCATCCTGTCCGCTGGCAAGCCCGTCGCCGCGACAGGCACAACGGACGTATCCGCAGGCCGATAAACGACGCGGGCCACCAGGGAATACCGCTCGCGGGCGGGTCGCTTCGGCCAGCCGAACAGACGCAGGCGGGCAAGCGGAGGCATCACGCGCACTGCGCGACTCGACGCCACGTTGTCAACCTTGAAAGCCTGGATGTCCGCTCGCGCGTTGACCGGCACTCCCTCGCACTCCTGCAATCGCTCCAGCGCCCGGACATCGACCTGCCCGCTCACGGATTCGCCGTCCTTGTGGCGCCACAGGTAGACCGTCGATTCCGCGGCAACCCACTGACCTTCCAATTCCGGCGCCGGCCGAAACTGGGGACGTGCCCAGAGTTCGGTGGCCCCATCGAACACCAGTTCGCCGGCAGTCTCATCCATCGCGCCGCTGTCACGGGCACTGCTGAGCACCAGTCTCTCCAGAACCGGCGGGATCACGCGGATGTCGGGACACTCCCACCTCAGAAGATCGATCCCTTGCGAGGACACCTTGAACTGCACTCGGCCATTGGACAATCCTTGCGAGACCGGCAGAAACCGAGGGCCTTTGACCAGGAGCGGCTGCACGTCGGCCGTCTGCGACGAGATCGGTGACGTGGTTCCCTCCATCCACGTCCCGGTCTGTCCGGGCAGTTGGAACTGGAACGCTAGCGCCTGCGGGCGGCTCGCCTCGGCCGCCTCCTGATACAACATCACTTGGTATTCGAACGGCCACTGGCGAACCCGCGACGTCAGCCACGCGGGCGGAGCCAGCGCCGGTTTGATCTCGTGCGACTGGACCGCGGCAATAACCGGCGTCGTGAAGAAAACCCCGCGACGACCGGACTGCGGATCATATCCCGCCACTTCCAGAGCGTACTCACCATTGCCAGCGGTCTGGACCTCGCGTACGAATGAGCCATCTCCAGCCACGGCGCCGCCATCGGAGGACTCCGACACCCATGGGGCATCCGGGGCGTGACGGCGCAGCAGCCGGACCACCATGCGCCACGGTTGCGTCTGACCGCTTGCCGCCCAGCCGTCGCTGCGGACGTCCACCCGCAGGCGGGCGGAAAGCCGAGTCAGCGAAACGGAAGGTCCGACCTCGCCCGCGCACCAGCGGCGGGAGTCGAACAGAGATTCCTCACCGGTCGGAGTCAGCCGGTGAACCGCCAGCGATAGACGCGGCTCCTTCGCCAGCACATGGGCATAGGCGCGCCGGGGCGATGCTTGCGTCGTTCCCTGCACCGGCGGGCTTTCGGCCGTCACCTCCACCGACGCCCGGCCGGGAATGTTGGGGGTGTAGACGGCGCGGCCGGTCAACTCGCATCTCTTGGCCGCCCCCTGCGCGGGCGCGACCGCCGTCCACTCGATCGTGTCCGACACGTCCTGCGTGCTCCCGATCTTGGACGTGACCTTGACCACGCAGGACTTCTTGAACTGCTCGATGGCAGCGTCGTGACGCGGATTCGCGGCCGTGTACCCATTGAACACCGCGCGAAGAGGAATCTCGACCGGCTCCCAGGCATAGGCCGGAATGTCCGTCGGCCCCCCTTCGCCGGCCTTCAGATCATCGAGAATAACCCGTCGGTCCTCGGTGCGAAACTGCCCGCCCTTGAGCTTGATCTGCACCGGGCGATCAATGCCCGGTGGCTGCATCGTCACATGCACGTAGACCGGCACACTCTGATCGGCGGCCAGACCAGCCACTACCTGGTCGCGTTCCGTTTTCGCGGTTCCGGCCGTCACCGGCATGTCCACAAAGACCGGCTCGTTGGGGTCCGACGACGGAAACTCGAACCGAACCGCGGAGATGTTCTGATCCGCCCGCCACTCGGCGTGGAACTGCACCGGTTCCCCGCAGAACAACGTCTCCGCCGTCGCGCCGGGCTGGTTGACTCTCCATCGGAAGAGCCCTTCCGCCACGGGATCGACGACCGCGTAGGTCTTCGCACCCCCCACGAGGTTCTCCATCACCGGGCCCAGGTCGATCTCGAACCGATCAGACGGCGGGACCGCAATGGCGGATTCCACGAAGTACGTGGCGATGACCGTTCGTCCCTTGTACCCGCCGACCTGCGGCAGGTCGAGCACACGGCTCTCGGGGGCGGTCACCTGTGTCGTGCCGGAGCGGGTGTCAACGGTTCGAATCCGCGTCTGCCGCAGCGCATCCGGGAAACGACGCATGGTCGCATCGCGAAAACGGTCGAAGACCGGAAATACGGAGATGGCCAACACCTGCCGGTACAGCTCGCCCACCCATAGCGTCTCGCGCGGATCGTCGAACATGCACCCGACCTGCATCGGCGCCGGCAGGTAGACCAGATCGAAACGCGGCAGCAAGATGCGACGGATGCCCACATGGGTGCGAACGTCGAGCTCGGCTCGACCCGCGATCTCTTCCTCCCGCTCAATGAGGCGAACCGGCCCGGTCTTCAGCCCACTCTGCCCATCCTCTCTGCGGAACGGCCACTCGGTTTGAGACAGGCCCTCCAGATAGAGCGCACCCGACTGGGGCTCCGCGGCAAGCTCCCCCGTGCCCGAGACCTGGAAATAGACGTCCCGACCGCCCGGCAGACTGACGTTGACCGTTGCCCCGGCGGCCAGCGGCACCTCCTGCAGCACCTCATTTGTAGCGGCGTCCACCACCTTGATGCTCACACATTCCGAGTGGACGTACACGTCGCGCGCGGATTGCAGGATCGGGACGTTGACATCGCCGATCCCATGCCGCAGTTCGCAGACCAGCTTGTACAGCCCCGGCGCCCCAATCGTGAAGGGCTCGGTCTCATAGAGTCGCCCCGGCGCGGTCCAGCGTCCCCCGGCGACCAGTATGGAACTCGTTTCCTCCGACGCACCGGCCTTCATACGGACGGACAACCCCTGCCCACCAGCAGAGACCGCCGTCACCGGCGTGCCTGGGCTCTTTCTGTGTCGCTCCAGCAGACGCGCTTTCACCTGCACTTGCTCGTGGCGCCACCACGGCAGTTCGGGCCTGAGCTCCAGTTGTATGAGGAAGTCAGGAATCCGATAGATGTGCATCCCGGCCTGCAATCTCCCATCCGCAGGGCCAAGCGTCCATCTGCCCTCCCAAAAGCGATCGACGAATTCCGCCGCCTCGGGCCGACGAAGAATCGTCACCTGGCGTCCCCCCGAGGAGACGACGCTCGCGCGGATCCCCGCCGTCGCCTCCAGGGTGCCGTCCATCACCAGCGTGTGCGCCCCCCTCCCGGCCCCGCCGGTGGGCTCCACAAGCGCCGACTTCACCGCGTCTCCCACGGCGACAATCGCCCAGTCGTATCGACTGACCCGCAGATCGCTCCGCACCGGCATTCCCAAGCCAAAGATGTCCAGGAGAATATCCGCGAAACCCAGGTCCCGCGACAGACGATAGGCCCGGCCGCCCGTCATCGACGCGACCGAACGCATGAGGTCCTCGGCGGCGACTTCATCGGGAGAGAGCCGCGCCTGCCCCTCCGAGGAACGGACGAACGCGCCGTTGATCAGAATCGGATACACCTGGACCTTCTGGCTGGCGAGGCGTTTGGCCATGTCCAGCAGCGGGCCACGGCCGCGATCCAGTTCCCGCGCACTGTCGCGCGGATCGCCGTTGGTCAGGACGATCAGCTTGGCCGGACCCTGGCCGTATTCCCGGCGCGCGGTCTCGATCCGCCGGGCGGCCCAGTTCATGCTCTCGGCAATGTCCGCGCGGTAGGCCCCCTGGAACTCGACGGCGCGCACCAGGTTGCGGCAGGCCGATTCCGCCAGGAAGGTCTGCCCCCACGTCAGCAGTGGGCCAGTTTCGGCGCTGGGCAGCGCATACCGCACGCGATCGGAGAAGTGGGCCACGCCCACGCACAGATCGGACCGGAGATACGGCAGCAACTGCAGAAAGACCAACTGCCCTTCGTCCCGCAGCGTCCGGCTTCCGGCCCCCGCCTCCGTCGTGGGCACATCGCTGTTCTCCATGCTCCCGGAGGTATCCACCGCAATGACCACGTGACACGGCTCGGGTCGGCTGGGGCCCGTCTCCAGACTCTGCGCGCCGCCTGTCCCCACCAGGAACAAAACACCGGCCAACATCATTCTCAGCAACAGCGTGTCCATATCATCCTGCACGAGGGATAGGGTGTGCTGTGCACAGCATCCTACCCGGACTCGATGGGCCGGGCCCATCCAGACATCCTACATCCCTTTTTCTGGCGGGCGGCGCCCGCTGTCCGTTCGATCCTCTCTCAGCCGTTCGATCTCGTGAACGACGTGAGACTCCCGGACGCGGCATCTGGCCTCGTCCGACATCCCATCCACCCACGTCTCCAGACGGGTCAGCACCGGCCTCTGCACGTGCGGCGCATCTTCCGCGTGGTAGCTCGCCAGATAGAGCCCGGTCACCGCCCGCCGAAGCTGATCACGCGTGTCGAGCCCCAGGTTGAGAACCTCGGCATAGCCTTCCCGCGCCGCCTGCCACTGCGGAGGACGAGCATCGAGCCACTGCCCGGCCTGGGCCAGGCGTCGCGCCTTCTCACACGACTCGAGGAACAGACGCACGGGATTGCGCGGATCCATGCGTCCCAGCGGTTCCGCCGCCGGAATCGGCCAGCGATCGAGGCACATTTCGGCCAGTTCTCTGACCTCGGCGATCGCCTCGAGGTCTCCTCGATCCAGAGCAAGCGACAGGGTGGCCGCAGCGCACTCCCATAGCTGCACACATTTTGCCGCCCGGCCGGTCATCTGCTCCAGGACGCACTGGAGGAGCCGTCCGATTCGAGGCATGGTCCCTTCGGCATTCGACGCTTCGGACGCCCGGACTGACGAGTGGGACAGCCCGAACCGCGGCGCAATTGCCCGCCACAGGTCCGGCTTGAGGACCAGGGCCTTCGTGAGGTCCTCGCACACCTGTTCCCAAGAGTCCGGCCCTGAGGTCGGCCACGCAGAAAGGGCACGCTGCACGTGGTACTGCCCTTGATGCGCGTCAAGTTGCCCTTCGAGAGCAAGCCAATCATCGACCACGCACTCCGGATCGCCCTGACGGCACTGACCCAGGGCCTGGTACACCGACTCCGGGACGGGCGCTGCCCGATCCGTGGGCCAGTTCCGGCGCAGATGCCGCAGAGGGCCGCGAATCCCCCGGCGAATCTCCAATCGTTTCAGCCGGTACAGGTGATGATCCAGACGGTGGCTCAACTCGTCGAGCAGGACGGCGACTTCCTGATCATCCTGCGACTCCATGGCGGACCTGACATGCCGGACTCTGCCCATGAGATCGTCATATTCCCGCTGGGCCTGGCACAGGTCCGTGCCCTGGCAGAACCGTTCCACGCGCGCGATCAGTCCCGCGCAGGTTCCTTGGAAATCGAGCTGCTTGTGCTGCATTTCCAGATGCGAGATCCGCTTGAGCCGGGCATCGACGGACGCGAGCAGACCCGCAAGTCGCCCCGGACCATCGAGCGATAACAGAATCTTTCGCTGCACCTGGAGTCGCGACCGCGCCAGCTCGTAGTATCCAGGCAGTTCGCCGATGCGGTGCGCTGCGGGGGAAGACGTGAAACTCCTCATCTCGCGGGCCAGCCAAACGTCGATGTTCGCGAGTTCCTCGCGGACCGCCTGTTCTGCCCGAGCCAGCGGGCTCTCCAACCGCGCCAGGGACGAAGGAACCTCTTCGCGGAGGAGCAGACTCGCCGCCTCCGCACAAAACGCATAGCACCCGTCACTGGCAGGTTTCACGACGGCTCGGTGTCCTTCCCGGCCCGGGTCCGCGCCATTCGCACGACACTCCCATAGCGCCAGTCGAGAGAGGGTCGCCAACAGCGGTGATTCCACGCGATGTCGCACACCGGCGGTCCCCGGCCGGCCCGGTGAATCGCTGCCCGCCAATTGTCGCGCCTGCGAAGCCAGACGCGTGGTCAGCATGTTGAGCCGCCGGAACGTCGGATCGCGGAGGACGGCCGGCCCCCGGTCACAGTCCCCGGTGCGTCCCGGAAACGGCGGGAGTTCCGCATCTTCCTTCGGGACGTCGGGTCCCAGCCACCACGTACGCAAGTCCTCGGGAATTCGGTGGAAGAACTCGGTCAATTCCTCATCGATGACCGGCATGAGATAACCAGTCTCGATCGCGGTGTTGATGAGGTTGAGAAGATTGAAGCAGGCCGCCGGCAGACCACCTCCCGAGGGACGGGGGGCGGCAGATTCCGGTCCCGACCGGCCGTCGTCCCCTTCGGTCGTCGCGGGATCCGCGATCGCAGCGCGCGCCAGATCCAGGACCCCTTCGAGCCGGCCGAGACGGAGGCGCAAAACACCCCGGTTGTTGTAGGCGAGCAGTCGCAGGTGCGCTTCGCGAGACGATGCCTGGAGGAAAGCGTCGTAGAATTCCGCCGCCGTCTCCAGGCGATCCATCAGGTCATTGAGCCAGGCGGCCGTCCAGAGGAAGCGCGATGCAATGTGGGGATTCGGCCAGCGCCATCGGCACAGGCGCTCGACCTGGCGGCACAGTCCCTGCACTTCGACCGCCGATCCCGCAGGGCCGGCATGGGGATGCGGCCCGTACAGGGCCCAGATGCGGTGGAGAAGCTCGTCGCTCAACGCCTCATAATGCGGGGACTCGAGAGACTGCTCCAGAGACCGCTCGGTATCCGTGCCAGGACTCTTCGAGAGACTCTGCCGATCCGCTCTCCCTTCGAATACCAGCCGCGCCAGGGAAATCGGCGTCGTTTCCACCTCTCGACCGTCGATACGAACACTCAGCATAGCCTGTGGCCCACAAGTACGTCAGACCCTCGCCGGAGGGACTTTCTGGATATTCCCGCTCCGTCCATCGCAAGGAGGCCCCATACACTGGGTACTGCATTATGAGGACCCCCAGGGCATCCGCCCGACTCATCTCCTCTGCAGTTCCTTCACCTGCCTCCAGACGCGTTTCCGCGTCAAACGAGGGCAGTCACACCCTTATATAGTATTACCACGATTTCCGGTATCTGTCAACCCGCCCCTCGTTCGCCCCTCCGGGGCCTGAGTCCCGCCGCCAAACCGAAATCACGACGAATCTGGGCGGGTCTTTACAGCCGGGGCGTCAAACCGCCGAAGAAGAGCGAGGCAAGCTCTTCGACGATCCGTTTTTATCGGGAGTACCACGATGACCTGCAAATTCTGCTCGGTGAAGGAGGCAGCGGAACGACTCGACGCTACAGAGGACCAGATCGAAAATCTGCTGAGGAAGGGAATGCTCCGCGAATTTCGTGATGGGCCGCATCGGCTGCTGAGAACGGCCGACATCGGCGCGATCGTCATGGCCAGGAATCGGCGTCTCGAACGCCAGGGGCAGCCGCGGATGGCCCCCACGCCCCGGTCCTCCGCATTATCGGAGGGGCCGCGCGCCAGGACCCGCCGTGTAGACCCCGAAGTCCGCACACAATATCAGACCCTTTCCTTGCGGGAGTGGTTCTGGATCGGCCTGATTCAGGACAACCCGGTGGCCATCATCCTGCTCTGCGGCTTCGTCCTGCTGATGCTGTCGGCGCTGGTGGCTGGGGCCTACGCCCTGAAGGACGTCCTATGAGCGATGCACGGACGGCTTTTCTGTTTTCGCGCCGGTCCTAAAGGGCGTTCCCCGGACAACCGATAAGGAGGGCAAAGAGAGGGCCATCAGACCATGAGAATCATTGCGATTGTGAATCAAAAAGGTGGGTGCGGCAAGACCACCACGGCGGTAAACCTGGCCGCGGCGATTGCCGAGCAGCGGAAGAACGTCCTGCTGGTCGATCTCGATCCCCAGGGGCATGCCACTATCGGTCTGGGACACGATCCGGACATGCTGGAATACACCGTCTACGACGCACTGGTCAAACCCCAGGTTCGTCTGCACCAGGTGATTCTGCCCACGAAGATGGACCGCCTGAGTGTGGCGCCGGCCAGCATCATTCTCGCCAGTGCCGAGATCGAGCTGTCTCAGATCGCCGGCAGGGAGCTGATCCTGGCAAGTCACCTCAAGTCGATCCGCGACTTCTACGACGTGTGCATCATGGACTGCGCGCCCGCCTTCGGCATCCTGACGATCAGCACGCTCGTGGCCAGCACCGACGTGATCGTTCCGGTCCAGGCCCACTACTACTCGATGGAGGGACTGCGACGGGTCCTGGAAACGATCCGCCTGATCCGCGGGCGTTTCCACCCCTATTCGGCGGAGAACCTCAACATCCTGCTGACCTTGGTCGAGGATCGCACCACGCTGAGCCGGCAGATCCAGCTTCAGATGCGTGAGATCTTCGGGGCAGCGGTCTTCAACACGGTGATCCACAACAACGTCCGACTGTGTGAGGCCCCGAGCGCCGGGGAATCCGTCCTGCTCTACGCGCCGCGCAGCCGGGGCGCCCTGGAGTACCGGGCTCTCGCGGCCGAGATCCTGGGCGGCGCCCAGGACGTTGTGCTGCCCCGCACCGACCGGGCGCGACGCGGTCTCCAGAAGGACTTGTCCCTGATGTTCACGGGACTGCACGCCACGGACGGTCCAAGCACGCAGGTGCCCGAGAACCAGGTGGAGGACCACCGGACATCCGAGGTGTTCTCCTCTCGCGTGGAAGCACTACCGACCCCTTGAGAAAAGGCGTCACGGTCTTGTGGGGCCGGAGGGGGATCATGGATTCAAGAAAGAAGCATAGAAGTCCGGCCGTGCCATGAAAAGGACATCGAAGAGCCTCCCAACACCGAGAATCGACGGGAGCCGTCAGTTCGGCGAGTTACTCGTGCGCCGGGGCGTGATCACCCGCGAGGAACTGCTCCAGGCGCTGAACGAACAACGAGAGAAAGGCGGCCGCCTGGGCGAGGTGCTCGTTCGCCTGCAAATCCTCGACGACCTCACGCTCAGCAACACACTGGCGGAGCAGTTGTCGATGGAATATGTCAGCCTCGACGACCCCTCCAAGATCGATCCCAAGATCGCTCGTGCGCTGCCGGAAGGCATCGCCAAACGCTTTTGCCTGCTGGCCCTTCGGGAGGAGGGTGGCAAACTTGTGACCGCGATGGCCGACCCGCTCGACGTCGTCGCGATCGACACGGTCATGCTGAAAATGCAGCGTCCGATCAAGCCCGTGATCGGCATGGCGGGAGAGATCCGCCGGGCCATCGAGATGATCTACCATGGCTCGGACATCGAGGAGCGCCAGCTTCGCGATCTGGTCGCCGTCGAAAACGATCTCGAGGACGAACTGACCGAGAGCATCGCGGTCGAGGAACGTGCCGACTCCGACGCGGGCGAGGAAGCGGCCAACCAGGCCCCCGTCATCCGGTTCGTGGACCTCGTGCTGAGACAGGCAGTCAAGAACCGCGCCAGCGACATCCACATCGAGCCGCAGGCGGAATCGACCTCGGTTCGCATTCGGGTCGACGGTGTGCTGCGCGACATGGTTCCGCCCCCCAAGAGGATGCACGCGGCGGTCGTCGCGCGGATCAAGATCCTGGCGCAGATGAACATCGCGGAGCGCCGGCTGCCCCAGGACGGGCGACTGCGGATTCGCACGTCCGGCCGGGACATCGATGTGCGCGTCTCGACCATCCCGACCATCTACGGCGAAAAGGTGGTCATGCGCATCCTCGACGCCACGGCGGTCAACCACGATCTGAACCGGCTCGGCATGGAGTCCACCGCCCTGGTCGAACTCAAGTCCATCCTCACCCGGCCCCACGGCATCATCATCGTTACGGGTCCCACCGGCAGCGGCAAGAGCACCACGCTGTATGCGGCCCTGAACTACCTCAAGAATCCCGGGGTCAACATCACTACGGTGGAGGACCCGGTGGAATACCGTCTGGCCGGCATCAATCAGATCCAGGTGAAGCCGGAGATCGGATTGGATTTCGCGATGTGCCTGCGCGCCATCCTCCGCCAGGATCCGGACGTCATCCTCATCGGTGAGATCCGCGATAAGGAGACGGTTGAAATCGCCATCAAGGCCTCCCTGACCGGGCACCTCGGCTTGAGCACGTTCCACACGAACGATGCGCCCAGCGCCATCAGCCGGCTGATTTACATGGGGATCGAGCGGTACCTGCTGGCCTCCACGTTGAATCTCATCGTGGCCCAGCGGCTCGTCCGCAAAGTGTGCGAGAACTGCAGGCAACCCGTGGAACTGAGTGACGAGATCCTGCGGCGCACGAGAATCGACCATGAGCGCGCCGCCGGCGTGACGTTCTTTCAGGGCAAAGGCTGCCCGGCCTGCAACAACACGGGCTATCATGGCCGGCTGCCCATCTTCGAATTCCTCGCCATCGACGATGCCATCTCACAACGGATCATCGACGGTGACAGCGAGGTGCAGATCCGCGACGCCGCCCACCGCAAGGGCTATGGGGACCTGCTGGAAAACGGGGTCCGCGCCGTCTTCCAGGGCCTGACCACCGCGGAAGAGGTCATCCGCGTCGCATCCATGGAGGAGTGATCGATGAGAAGCTATACCTATGTCGCACGCGACGCCACGGGTGTCCGCCGGGAAGGAATGCTCGCGGCCAACTCGGCCAACGAAGCGATCGAAATCCTGCACACCCGGCAACTCACCCCCATCGGGGTCTACGAGACGCTCGCACAGGGCAAGAAGAAGCGCAAGACCGGCCATCGGGGCCGGATCCACTCCGCCGACCTGTGCGCGGTCTGCTGGCAGTTGAGCATCATGATCGAGGGCGGCCTGACGATCACCGCCGCACTCGACATCATCGCAGAAGACACCGACAACCTGCAGCTCCGTCAGGTCCTGCAGCAGACCGTCACGAAGGTCAGCGAGGGCCGGCTCCTTTCCGACGGCCTCAAGGACTTCCCCCACGTCTTCAACCGGCTCGCCCTGGCCATCGTGGTCGCCGGGGAGACCAGCGGCGATCTCGGCCAGGCCCTGCGCACGCTCGCGGAGTACTTCGAGAGTCGCGACCGGATCGCCAAGAAGATCCGCGGCGCGGTCTCCTATCCGATCTTCGTCCTGGTCATGATCACGGTCATCGTCATCGGCATCATGGGACTGGTCGTGCCGCGCTTCCGTGCGATCTTCGCCCAGCTCGGGGGCGATCTGCCGGCCTTCACCCGCACCTTCATGGGATTCTACGATTTTCTGTGCCATAACGTCATCTATGTGATCCTCGTGGTTGCCGGCACGGCCGGCGGACTGGTGCTGATGGCCCGGACCAAGGACGGTCACCGGGCCCTGAGCCGGATCCTCCTGCGCCTCCCCCTGTTCGGCAAGCTGTTCTCGGAGGCGTTCATCGCCACGTTCTGCCGGACGATCTCTACCCTGCTCGAGGCGGGCGTCCCGGTGCTCGACGCCTTCGAGATCGTGCGGGGCATGAGCACCAACGACGTGATCGTCTCGGCGATCGCGCGGGTCAAGCAGCATGTCACCGGGGGTTCGAACGTCGCGCTGGGCATGGCCGCCGCCGGCTTCTTCCCGAACATGGTCATCAAAATGGCCCAGGTCGGCGAAGAAAGCGGCTCGCTGGCCGTCATCCTGCGTAAGACCAGCGATCACTACGAACGCAGGATCACCGCGACGATCGATGCCATGACCGGACTGCTGGAGCCCGTCCTGATCACAACGATCGGCGCCATCGTTCTCGTGGTGATTGTCGCCCT
>ENA-OSEO01003251-OSEO01003251.1-sediment-metagenome-genome-assembly--contig:-NODE-3251-length-19770-cov-15.519931_pt1 | contig 19770 bp, 16 predicted proteins | sample MGYA00237883_ERZ534232 | MGnify/ENA metagenome assembly ERZ534232
CCTTTTCCGGGTGGAAACGGGTCAGCGGCGCTTGTAGGTTCCCATGAGCTGGGCCTGTTCCAGGATGTGCCCTTCCATGGCGGCCAGAAGCTCCTTTTTGGTTGCAGACGCCCCGAGCCCGAGGATCGTGTCGAGGGCATAGAGTTTGAAAAAATAGCGGTGGGTGCCGCCCGGAGGGCAGGGGCCGCCGTATCCGAGTTTTCTGAAATCGTTCTTTCCGTGGGTGCCGCCCGGGGAGGGCTTCTCATCGGGGCGGACGGCTTCCGGCAGGCCGCCGGCCTCGGCCGGGATGTCGTAGTAGACCCAATGCACCCAGGTTCCCATCGGGGCGTCCGGGTCGTCGCAGATGAGCGCCAGGCTCTTCGTCCCTGCCGGCACCCCGCTCCATGTCAGAGGGGGTGAGACGTCAGGCCCGTCGCAGGTGTATTGAACGGGGATAGGTTTGCCTTCTTCAAAAGCGATGCTTTTCAGTTCCATGGCTTGGACTCCTTGGCTCTCCAGAAAGGTTGGCAGAAAGAGCGCGCCCGTAAGCGCGACGACAGCCGCCAGGGCAAAGGTATACAAGCGGTGCATGTTTTCCTCCCGTTGCAAATGTCTTCCGGTTCGACTGCATCCCGCAGCGTAGACTTCATCATAGCAATCTTTCAGCGGAAAATGAAGAAAAGCAAAGCCGATATCGGATCCGGCCTTTGCGGCATGCGATGCGTGATGACCGGCGCGCGGGGTCAGCGCGCGGGGATCGACAGGATCCGGTCTTTGAGCACCCGCTCGCGGTAGGCCTGCAGCAGCTTGTCTTTTTTGAGAACCCCCAGGACATGGCGCGGTGCTCCCGGGTCGGTTACCGGGAGCAGGGAAACCTTGTGGTCTTCGAAAAGGTAAAGGGCCTTTTCCAGGTTGTCTTCCGCCGACAAGGATATGACCCGGGTGGTCATCAGGTCGGCCGCTACAACGATGTCTTTGAGCTCTTCCAGTTTGTCGAGCGTCGATTTCAAGTCCCGCGGGCTCAACATCCCCACGAGGGCGTCCTGCTCGTTCAAGACGACAAAATGGGGATACGAGGATTGCATGAACCTTTCGATGACCTTCATGATCGGGGTGGCATCCTTCAAACTCTCGAATTTCCGGTCCATGAACTCCCTTGTCCGCAGGCTTCGCAGTATCCCCACATCATGACCGCGTACGATGTTCACGCCCTGTTTGAGGAGTTTCATCTCGTAAGCCGAGTATCCGAGGAAGTACTTCACGATCAATGTGCTGCTGATACAGGCGGCCATCAGGGGGAGCATGACCCGGTAATTGTAGGTGATTTCGAAAATGGTCATGATGGCGGTGATGGGCGCCAGGGTGCTCCCTGCGACGAGCGCGCCCATGCCTGCGAGGGCATAGTTGCTCGGACTCAGTCCCAGTCCCGGGAAAAAACCGCTGAGGGCGAGACTCACGGTTGTGCCCAGAGTCGCTCCCAGGACGAGGGAGGGGGCGAATATCCCACCGCTCATACCGGAGCCGATGCAGAGGGAAGTGGCCGCCATTTTGGCAGCGAGGAGGATGAAGGCCATCTTCAAGCCCAGTGTCCCGTCCAGGGTTGCATTGATGGAGTCGTAACCGACGCCCATCACCTCCGGGAGTTTGAGAGCGAGGCAGCCCAGGAGCAATCCGCCGAGGGCCGGCTTGGCCCAGTCCGGAATCGGAATCCGTTGGAAGGCGGCGTCGGCAAAGGTGATCATACGGACGAAGCCGATTGCCGCAAATCCCGCCAGGCAGCCGAGGAGCAGGTATATGGGCAGTTCCCATGGGTGGGAGGGATGGAAGACCGGCACGTTGAAGGCCGGAAATTCCCCCCAGAACAGGCGCGAAAGGACGGAGCCCGTCACGGCCGATATGACGATGTGGCTCAGGTAGACGATCTCGATATCCAGCAGAATGATCTCGACGGCGAACAAGGTGCCGGCCATCGGTGCGTTGAAGGTCGCGGCGATGCCCGCGGCCGCGCCCGCAGCCAGGTAGGCGCGCCTCATTTCCGGCCCGAGTTTGAAAAGCTGCGCCATCGATGATCCGACCGAAGCGCCGATCTGAGCGATGGGGCCCTCCCTGCCGACCGAGGCGCCGCCGCCTATGAGCAGGCTCGTGATAACGGACTTCAACAGGGTGACCCTGTGACGGATGGTGCTCTCCCGTGCTGCGACCGAAAAGATGACTTCCGGTATGCCCGTTCCCTTGATCTCGGGTGCGAGGAAGGTGATGAGGGGGCCTGCGAACATACCGACGGCGGTGGGGACCAGCAGCTTCAGCCACCAGGGGGAATGGATGAGCTTTTCGAGAAAGGTCGTTCCGGAGGCCCAGAAGAGATTCTGGAAAAGCTCGATGAGGGTCCGGAAAAGGATGGCGCCTGAGGCGGCCAGGATGCCGATGACGACTGAAAAACCCAGGAAGGTGATATTTCGGAGTTTTTCCTTACGCGCCTGGTCCAAGTCTCCCCCCGTTTCCCGCCTTCCGTTCTCGGGTTTGGACAGGTCCCGAGCGGCGGCTTTTCGAATGAAGGGTTCGTTCAGACGTCACCGCAATGGACGATCCCGTGCCGGACCGCCTGCGTCTGCTAAGGCGATGGTTCTCCGCGCACCGAAGCGGTAGCGGCTTCGGAGAGGGTAAGCGCCCTCCCCCGGACCTGGCCGGGACAAGTTTAAGGACCGGAATCTTCAGCCATAGGGCGGACAAATCAGAATCTGCATTGCGGCTGAGGTGTGCCGGGCCCGGCCTTGGTCATGACGATCTGCCAGAGCTGAATGCTGCGCGAGCGGAACGCGCCGGCGCAAGAGAGCAGGTAGTATTCCCACATGCGCCTGAAGCGGTCGTCGTACCGGCCCTCCAGCTTCGGCCAGGCCCGCCGGAAACGCTCGTGCCATGCCATCAGGGTGGCGTCGTAGTGGGGGCCGAGATTATGCCAGTCCTCTACCACGAAAAGACCTTCCGCGGCCCGGGAGATCTGCGCGATGCTCGGCAGCATGCCGTTCGGGAAGATGTAGCGGGTGATCCAGGGGTCGCAGCCGATGCGCGACAGGTTTCCGCCGATCGTGTGCAGCAGGAAGATGCCGTCATCCTTCAGGCAGCGGTAAACCGTCTTCATGAAGGTGCGGTAGTTCTTGCGGCCCACGTGCTCGAACATGCCAACCGAGACGATCTTGTCGAAACGCCCCGTGATGAGCCGATAATCCTTGTCCAGAAAATGCACCGGGAGACCCTGGCAGAAATCCCTGGCGTACCGGAGCTGCTCCCGGGAGATATTGACGGCGGTGACGGTGCACCCGGTGCGCTCCGCTGCGAACCGCGCGAGTCCGCCCCATCCGCATCCGATGTCGAGCAGATGGTCCCCAGCGGTCAGGTTCAGCTTTCGGCAAATCAGGTCCAGCTTTTTCCGCTGGGCCTCGGCCAGGTCCCGGGTGTTTTCGAAGCAGGCGCAGCTGTACTGCTTGTAAGGATCCAGAAAGGAAAAAAAGAGGTCGTTTCCGAGATCGTAATGGTGTTCGGCGATGATGCGGGAACGCGCTCTGGATTGCAGGTTGAAGAGCGCGGCCGGGACCGCCAGCATCAGGGAGCGCAGGTTGCTCCTGATCTTTTCCTCCGTGCCTGCGCGCAGGAGCCGGTGGAACATCTCATCCAGGCGGGGGCAGTTCCACCAGCCATCCATGTAGGACTCGCCCAGCCCGAGGCTTTGCTCCCGCCAGACCCGGCTGTACCAGCGCTGGTTTTCGACCTGGATATCCCATGGTTCGGGGCCGTTGACCGTAATACCGGCCTGCCTCAAAAGGCCCTGCACTGCATCGGCTATCATGGCGGAACGCCTCCGTCGGAGCTCGAACAGCTCACGGTATGTTGATTTGGCGGGTGTGATTCATTCGCATCGGCGCAACGCACCCGAAAATCCATTAAGTGAAAGCAAAGACGAATGCCAAAATGAAAAACCCTGCCTTTTTCTATTGACTATACGGATCAATGGGTATAGGCCAAGCATGTACTTCTATATCGTCTAAGAAATGTTTGCTGTCAATATTCTTTTAGATTCTATTGCTTGCCATTGAAAAAAAAGAAATCGCTCTGTCGTAATGGAAACGAAATAGGTTGATCCTTTTAGGTGAATAATCTGTTCGGCATCTGTTCATAGCGGCAATTACTTTTCAAACGAATATCTTTTCCATCTGAAAACCACGACGCTCTTATCACCTCCGCTGGCCAGACCAGCGGGATTTTCTGCGGATTCCTCGTTTTTGAGGGGGTAGGCACAGTAAATGCATGTTCATCTGCAGCCGGTCGGGCGGCTTTTCGGTATTTCCGGGTGGGCTCGGCCTTATGTTCCTGCGGTTACACAGGGTGTGTCCTTCGGCGGACACCGCCGTCTGCTTGCACAGAAACGGCGGCAGGCTGACAGGATTTCCAGCTTCGTCGGTCTTTTCCCGAAGGGGTGCATGCTTCTCAGGCGAGAATCGAACAAAGGAGAGATTCGATGATCGAGATGCGTTTTCACGGCCGGGGCGGGCAGGGGGCGGTCACCTCGGCGGAGTTGCTGGCTCGGACGGCCATCCATCTCGGGCGGTATGCCCAGGCCTTCCCGAGCTTCGGCCCCGAACGAAGAGGTGCACCGGTGGTGGCCTTTTGCCGGATCGACGACAGGCCGATCCGTTTACGGACCAATGTGAACCACCCCGATCTGGTCCTGGTGCTGGACCCGTCGATCCTTCGTCTGGTGGACGTCACCGCCGGGCTCAAAGAAGACGGGGTGATCGTGAGCAATACGCGCTACACGGGCATGGAGATCCGGGTGGAGCTGGGCATCCTGCATGCGATCGCCACGGTCGATGCCACGCGGATCGCCCTCGAAGAACTGGGGGTTCCCATCACCAACACCACCATGCTGGGGGCTTTGTTGAAGGCCGATGAGATCTTTCCGCCGGCGGAGCTGACCCAAGCCCTCAGGGCGCGCTTCGGCCGGGTGTCGGAGAAAAACATCCAGGCCCTGATGCGCGCCTACGAGGAAACGCAGGTGCTGCCGTCGGCCTTTTCTCGGAAGGAGGCCCGCCATGGTTGAATCGGAGAGGGATCTTCGCTGCGGGGATCTGGAAGTGGGGTGCGTCGTGCGCGAGCCGGGCAACGCGCGCTTCTACAGGACGGGGGACTGGCGCTCCTTCCGGCCGGTGGTGGACCGGGCGAAGTGCATCGGTTGCGGCGTTTGTTACCTGTTCTGTCCGGACATGGCGATCCGCAGGCGGGAGGACGGGACGTTCGAGGCCGACCTCTATTACTGCAAGGGGTGCGGGATCTGCGCCGCGGAATGTTTCACCGGGTGTATCCAGATGGTACCGGAGGAGGAATGATGGGCAAGCGGGTCGGTATCGAGGTATCCATTGCGGCGGCGGATGCCGTTGCAATGGCCGATGTGGATGTCGTGGCGGCTTATCCGATCACGCCGCAGACCCATATTGTCGAGCACCTCTCGGAGCTCGTGGCCGATGGTCAGTTGACGGCCGAGTTCATCCCGGTCGAGTCGGAGCACTCGGCGATGAGCGTCTGCTGCGGCTCTTCCGCAGCGGGCGCGCGCACGTTCACCTGCACGAGTTCCCAAGGACTCGCCCTGATGAACGAGATCCTTTTCATCGTCCCCTCCATGCGTCTGCCGGTTGTCATGATCCTGGCCAACCGGTCTCTTTCAGGCCCGCTCAGCATCTGGAACGACCACACGGACGTGATGTCGGTGCGCGACTGCGGTTGGGTGCAGCTCTTCGTGGAAAACGGCCAGGAAGTCTTTGACCATGTCCTGTTTGCGTTCCGGGTGGCTGAAGCGCGCAGCGTCTCCCTGCCGGTCATGATCAATATGGACGGGTTCATCCTGACTCACGTCATCGAGCCCATTACTTACTGGGACAAGGAGGCGGTCGAGCGCTACCTGCCCCTGTTCGAGCCCGTCAACCGTCTGGACCCGGACCGTCCGATGACGATGGGCGCCTTTGCCATGCCGGGGATCTATACGGAGGCCAAGAAGGTCCAGAACGACGCCCTGATCGCTGCCATGCCGGAGATGATCGAGGCCTGGGAGGAGATGGGGGAGTTGACCGGAAGGCACTACAGGCCGGTGGAAACCTATGCGGCTGAAGGTGCGGAAACGGTCTTCATCACGATGGGGAGCATCGGGGAGACCGTCTCTATGGCTGTGGACCGGCTTCGCGGGCAAGGATACGCAGTCGGTCTGGTCAAGTTGCGGCTGTGGAGGCCTTTTCCGTTCGATGCCCTTCGGGAAGCCCTAAAGGGTGTTCGCCGGATCATTGTCATCGACCGGGCGGTTTCGTTCGGGGGCCCGGGGGGACCGGTTGCGGCGGAGATCCGAAGCGCCCTTTACGGGGTGGAGCCGAGGCCGGCGGTTGTGAATATGATCAGCGGCCTGGCCGGCCGGGATGTCACGCCTGAGGATTATATCGCCATGTACGAGACCGCCATGGCAGGGGACCATTTCAAACCGGAGGACTATGTCGTCTTCGGAGCGAGGGAATGATGGAAGCCTTGAATGTCTATGCCTCACGGCTAGTTACGCAAAAGGAGTATTTCACCCCCGGGCACCGCGCCTGCCAGGGGTGCGCCGAGGCTCTGGCGGTGCGGCTGGTGGCCAAGGCCCTGGGGCGAAATGTGATTGTAGCCAGTGCGACGGGATGCATGGAGATCATCTCCTCTCCCTTTCCCTTTACGAACTGGGAGGTTCCCTGGATACACGTGGCCTTCGAGAATACGTCCGCGGTCCTGTCCGGCGTCGAATCAGCCTACCGGGTGCTGGCCGCGAAGGGCAGGATTCCGGATAGACGCCCCGTCTTTCTGGGGATGGGCGGGGACGGCGGCACCGCCGACATCGGGCTGCAGGCCTTGTCCGGCGCCTTCGAGCGCGGCCATGACTTCGTCTATGTCTGCTATGACAACGAGGCCTACATGAACACGGGCATTCAGCGCTCCTCCTCGACGCCTTTCGGCGCGGCCACCACCACGTCGCCGGCCGGGAGGATCAAGGCCGGACAGGTCACCCGGAAGAAGAACATGGTGGAAATCGCGGTGGCGCACGGGATTCCCTACGCGGCGACGGCGTGCCCGAGCTACCCGTTCGACCTCATGGAAAAGATCCGGAAGGCCGCGAGGACCCCCGGGCCGGCCTATGTGCACATCCTTTCCATCTGCCCGACGGGATGGCGGATTCCAACGGACCAGTCGATTCACATCGGTCGGCTGGCGGTGGAAACCGGCGTTTTTCCCCTTTACGAAGTGGTGGACGGGAGATACCGCATGACCTGTGAGGCCGAGCCTCTGAGGCCCGTCGAGGCATATCTGAAGCCGCAGGGGCGTTTCCGGCATCTGACCCCCGAGTTGACGGCCCTGATCCAGGATGACGTCGACAGGGAATACGCGAAACTCAAAGAGAAAACCAGGCGTTGAGGGCCATCGTGATGGAGTCGAAGATAAGGAAGATCTGCGAGAGATACGAGGCGGACCGGTGTTTTCTGGTCCCCATCCTTCAGGACGTGCAGCAGGCGTTGAACTACCTCCCCCGCGCCGCTCTCGAACAGGTGGGTGTTGAACTGGGAATCCCCCTGAGCCGGGTGTACGAGGTGGCTACCTTCTACCGGGCCTTCAGCCTGCAGCCGAGAGGTCGTACCCACCTCAGTCTGTGCACCGGCACCGCCTGCCATGTCAGGGGCGCGCCTCTCGTGCGGGAGCACCTGGAGCGGCGGCTGGGGATCCGTGCGGGGGAGACCACACCGGACCTGGCCTACACCTTCGAGACCGTCAATTGCCTGGGGGCGTGCGCTCTCGGCCCGATCCTGACGGTGAACGGGGAATACCACGGCCACATCACCATGGCAAAGGCCGATAAAATATTGAAAAAGATGGAAAAAGGGGTTGAGACGGATGAACAGGATTGATTCGCCGGCAGCATTGCAGACCCTCCGGGACGAGATTCGGTCTGCCAGGGACCCGGAGCGGCCCTGCATCACGATCTGCGCCGGGAGCGGCTGTCTGGCCTATGGAACCAGGGACCTGGTGGACCATTTCAGGGAGGAGATCGGGCGGCACGGCCTCGAAGGGCTGGTCGAGCTGCGCACGTCGGGATGCCACGGCTTTTGCGAGCGGGGTCCGATGGCCGTCATCGACCCGCAACGGATCTACTACCAGCGCATCGGCCTCGAAGACGCCCGTGAAATCATCGAAAAGACGATTCTGGGCGGCGAAATCATCGATCGGCTGCTCTACGAGGATCCGCTGACCGGTCAACGAATCGTCCGCGTCGATGACGTGCCGTTCTACAAGAAACAGCTCCGCGTTGTATTCGGCGGCAACGGCACGATCGACCCGGAGAAGATCGAAGACTATATCGGCATCGGGGGCTATGAAGCGCTCGCCAAGGTCCTTTCGGCGATGAAGCCGGAGGAGGTCGTTCGGCAGGTCGGCGAGGCCGGCCTGCGCGGGCGCGGGGGCGGGGGGTTCCCGGCCGGCCGAAAGTGGGCCGCCACCCGCCAGGCGGCGGGTTCACCCAAATATGTCATCTGCAATGCGGACGAGGGGGATCCGGGGGCCTACATGGACCGAAGCCTTCTCGAAGGGAACCCGCATTCCGTTCTGGAGGGGATGATCATCGGCGCTTACGCGGTGGGTGCGGGCCTTGGCTATGTCTATGTGCGCAACGAATATCCGTTGGCCGTTCGGAACATATCCCAAGCCGTGGGCAAGGCCCGGGAGTGCGGCCTCCTGGGTGCGGATATCCTGGGCAGCGGGTTTGGCTTCGACGTGCTGATCACCCGCGGGGGCGGGGCGTTCGTCTGCGGCGAGTCCTCGGCCCTTTTCGCCTCCATCGAAGGGCGGGCGGGCGAGCCGCGGGCGAAATACGTGCACGCGACCGATAAAGGCCTTTTTGACCGTCCGACGTGTCTGAACAACGTGGAGACCTGGGCGAACGTCCCCCTGATCATCCGCAACGGCGTTTCATGGTATCGGAACATCGGCACGGCCGGGAGCAAGGGAACGAAGATCTTTTCGCTCGTGGGGAAGATCAACAACACGGGCCTCGTCGAGGTGCCCATGGGCACGACCCTCCGGGAGATCATCTTCGATATCGGCGGGGGGATCCCGGGCGGCCGCCGCTTCAAGGCCGTCCAGACAGGCGGGCCTTCCGGCGGATGCATCCCCGAACAGTTTCTGGACATGGCGGTCGATTTCGATGCCCTGACCGAGATCGGTTCCATGATGGGGTCGGGCGGGATGATCGTCATGGATGAACGGACCTGCATGGTGGATGTGGCCAAGTATTTTCTTAGGTTTCTGGAGGAGGAATCCTGCGGCAAGTGTACGCCCTGCCGGGAGGGGATCCTGCAGATGCGGCGCATCCTCGATCGGATCACCGAGGGCGAGGGGAAGATGGATGACCTCGAGACGCTCACCTGGATGGGGGCCGCGATAAAGGACGGGGCCCTCTGTGCCCTGGGGCAGTCCGCGCCCAACCCGGTGCTCACGACGCTGCGTTATTTCCGGGAGGAATACGAGGCGCACATCCGCGACAAGCGCTGTCCGGCCGGGGTGTGCAAGGCCCTGATTTCCTACGTCGTTGACAGTGAGGCATGCACCGGCTGCCACGTCTGCGCGAGGGTCTGCCCGAGCGGCGCCGTTGAGGGCGAAAAGAAGGAAGTCCACCGGATCGATGCGGCGATCTGCATCCGCTGCGGGGCGTGTTACGAGGCATGCAAGTTCGACGCGATCAAAATCATCTGAAGATCGAATCCCGTTTGAAAGGAATCGGTGAGCGTCCCCTTTGATGTTGGGGCCGGCCCGTAATGTGTGCGGACACAGGCCGCTGATGAAGAACCCTGCTGCACGGGGATGGGATGCCGGGGTGGAATTGCAGCTTGGTATCCGCATGACGAAGAACCCTGCTGCAAGGGGATGAGACACCTGTTCTGCCGGAAGGAGCGAAGCGATGACGGAAGTGATCACTGTGACGATCGATGGTCGGAAGATCCAGGCCGCCCCCCATACGACGATCCTGGAAGCGGCACGCGGAGCCCATATCGACATCCCGACCCTGTGTTACAACGAGTCGTTGACGCCTTACGGGGCCTGCCGTCTGTGCATGGTCGAAATCACCGAGGGGAAGCGCACCCGCCTGGTCGCCTCTTGTATCTACGAGATCTCCGAAGGGCTGGTGGTCGAAACGGATACCCCGCGCGTGAAGAACGTGCGCAGGCTGGTTATGGAGCTCCTGCTGGCGCGCAACCCCAAACACCCGGCGCTGCTTGCCATGGCGTCGCGAGTCGGGGTCTCCTCCTCGCGCTTCCCGGCCGAGGTGAAAGGATGCATCCTTTGCGGCCAGTGTGTCAGGGCCTGCCGTGAGGTCGTAGGCGTCTCCGCCATCGGGTTTGCAGGCAGGGGGGTGCACCGCAAGGTGACGACGCCGTTCGGTGAAGCGCCGCCGGACTGCATCGCATGCGGTTCGTGTGCGTATGTCTGTCCGGTGGATGTGATCCGCATGGAGCAAAAGGACGGCGTTCGAAGGATATGGAATACGGACTTCGAGATGGTCCGGTGCGAAGACACCGGGCGGTATATCGCACCGAAAAAACAGCTGGAGTACGTTTCCAGGATAACCGGGCTTTCCGTGGAGCATCTGGCGGCCCGACACTGTAGGTGAACGTCCCCCGGTAGAGCGAAGAAGGGGGCATCAGCAAGACAGATTTTTTCAAAAAGAGGGGACAGGTTTATTTTTCGTGAGCGAGAAATAGATCTGTCTTTTTTTATGCGCTTATCGTCCTTCTTGATTCTGTTTGGTGAATAGCGGTATAGTGCCCCTATGATGGGGAGCAGACATGGGGGCCGATGTCCACAAAGAGGAGAAGGGCATGGTGCCCCTATGATGGGTAGCAGATACTTACGGAGGCTCACGGCTTGAGGATACATTCGAAAGGAGGCACAAAGGCGAGTTCATGCCGATTGCTTTTAAAAGAATCAAGGACTGTATGCGGCTGAAGAACCCCTTCAAGGGGTTTTCGATGGATGAAATCCCTTTCGAGATTCGCTGGGACCCCCTGACGGGCCATTCGACGCGAATCTTCGACCTGCCCTACCGGCCCATTCAGAGGCCGGATTTCGATGAACTGGTCAGAAGATCGCTCGAGGCGCCCTGCCCCTTCTGTCCGGAATCGGTCGCGGCGTCGACGCCCCTCTATCCGGATGAACTCCTCCCCGGAGGAAGGATCCGCGAAGGGGACGCGTGGCTGTTCCCGAACCTTCTGCCCCTGGACCGCTATGCCGCGGTGTGCGTCATGGGGAGGGACCATTATATCGGACCCGGGGGCTTTACCCCCGCGATCATCAGGGACGGGTTCACGGCCGCGCGGAGCTTCGTTCGAAGCGTAGCCCGGCATGACCGGGATGTTCGGTTCTTCTCGATCAACTGGAACTACATGCCGCCTTCCGGATCGAGCATCGTCCACCCGCATCTCCAGGTGAACTGCGGACAGATCCCCACAGCGCAGCTCGGTGCGCAGACCGCGGCAAGCCGGGTCTATCTCCAGGAACACGGCCGTCTGTTCTGGGATGACTTCATGGAGGCCGAAAGGGCCTCCGGCGGGCGTTTCCTGAGGGAGATCGGCCCGACCTTCTGGACTTTGAACTTCGCCCCCCAAGGTGCGTTGCCCGATCTGTGGTGCATTTTCAAGGAGTGCCGGACCCTGCTGGAATGGAAGGATGAGGAGCGTGATGCTTTCCTGGAAGGGCTCGTAGCCGCTCTGCGGTATTTCGATCACGAGGGCCTTTACAGCTTCAACGTGTCGGTGTTTTCAGGCAGGGAAAACGAACACTTCCGCGTGAATGCCCGGGTTACGCCGCGCCTTCTCCTGCGGGAGATCGGGAACAGCGACCAGACGTACACGCAGGTGCTCCATCGGGAGCCCTGCTCCCTCCGGCCGCCGGAATCCGTCCGGGACACCGTGTCGCGCGTTTTCGAGGAGGCCCTTTCCGGGCTGTGAGATCATACTGAAGCGTCGGGAGGAGGAAGCGCATATGTTTTTCGAACTGCGTCAGTACCGTATCAAGGATGGCAAGCGGGAGCGCTGGGTCCGGCTGATGGAAGAGAAGATCATCCCCTTTCAGGTATCGAAAGGCATGGTCTTCGTCGGCAGTTTCGTGGCGATGGACGAGCCGGATCTCTACATCTGGATCCGCCGGTTCGAGAGTGAAGAAGAGGCCGAACGCCTCTATGAAGAGGTGTATCAGAGCGACTACTGGAAGACGGAGATCGCCCCGCTCTCCAAAGAGATGCTCGACCGCGACAGGATGGTGATCACCCGGATGAACGCGACGGACAAGTCCGTCATCCGCTGAGAAAGACGCGATAGGAAGCCGGGTAGCACCGGGCATTCCCATGTCCATGCGCATGGGGATCCGGGGCGCTTCGAACTTTTTTAGAGGAGGAAATCCTTGTGACTCCGATGGCCAACGAAGCGTATGCCTCCCTCGATATCTCCGATGCCGATGTCATGGAGGCCATGAAGGCGATGCAGGGCTATATCGACATCACCCCGGCCGATTTCAGGGAGGTCTACCGGGTGGCGTACAGCCTTGCGAGGGATCGTGTCATGAAAGGCTTGAAGGCCGGGCAGATCATGAGGACCCCGATTCATGTGATCGAGGAGGATCAGGGGCTGGCCGATGCGGCGGCCCTGCTGGCCCGGGAAGGGATCTCGGGGGCGCCCGTGGTCGACCGCGACGGCCGGGTCGTCGGCGTGGTTTCGGAAAAAGACTTTCTCCGAAACATGGGCGCGGAGCCCGGGGGGTCCTTCATGCAGGTCATTGCCCTGTGTCTGCAGAACAAGGGGTGTGTGGCCGCTCCGATGCTCAAGCGGACCGCGGGGGAAATCATGACGTCGCCGGCCGTTACGGCCACGCTGGATATCTCCATGGCGGAGATATCGGTTCTGCTGAGCGAGAAGGGCATCAATCGGCTCCCGATCGTAGGGGGCGACGGCAGACCCGTCGGCATCGTCACCCGCTCGGATCTGGTCGAGGCCTTCTGCAGAATCGAATAAGGGATGGGGAAAATGAGCTATTTCACTAAAATGCGCGGGCATACCCAGAGCCCCCCCGCCGTCGGTCCTGCAGAGATCCTGTGGTCCTGGGTCGGCAGTTTCCTGGGGATCTCGGCGGTAGGGCTGATCCACTACAAACTCCTGGACCAGACATCGCTGATTATGATCATCGGGTCCTTCGGGGCCTCCGCCGTGCTCATTTACGGCGCCATCCGCAGCCCGCTCGCCCAGCCGAGGAACTTGATCGGTGGTCATGTCCTGTCGGCGGCGATCGGGGTGACGGCCTTTCAGTTTTTGGGAGGAGAGACCTGGCTCTCGGCAGCGGTCGCGGTTTCGACGGCCATTGCGGTGATGCATCTGACCAAGACCCTTCATCCTCCAGGGGGCGCCACGGCGCTGATCGCGGTGATCGGCGGCGATTCCGTGCATGGGCTGGGCTATCTCTACGTACTCGTACCGAGTGCGTTGGGTGCGGCGGTCATGCTGGCCGTGGCCATGATCGTCAACAATATACCCAAGAACCGGCGATACCCTGAATTCTGGATGTGAAGCTCGAAGACGGACAGCATCGGAGCCTGAAACCTTAACCATGCTGGTATAAGGGCAGCACGAAGGAGGTTTGATGATGCACAAGAGACTCATCAAGGAAAAGATCTATTGGATGGGTGCCATCGATTGGGACAGGCGCCTTTTTGACTCGCTCATCCCGCTCCCGGACGGCACGACCTACAATGCCTATCTGGTCGAAGGCAGCGAAAAGACCGCTTTGCTGGATACGGTCGATCCACCCATGGCCGATGCCTGGGCGGCGCTCCTGGAGGATATCCCGAAACTGGACTTCATCGTTTCGCATCATGCGGAACAGGATCATTCCGGCAGCATCCCCCTTGTGCTCCAGAAGTTTCCCGAGGCGAAGGTGGTTGTTTCTCCCAAGGCCAAACCCCTGTTGATCGATTTGCTGAAGATACCCGAAAGCGCCTTCTTGACGATGGAAGACGGGGCGACCTTGTCTCTGGGGGATAAGACGCTCCGGTTCCTCCACACGCCCTGGGTGCACTGGCCGGAGACCATGGTGAGCTACCTGGAGGAGGATCGGATCCTTTTCAGCTGCGATTTTTTCGGATCTCACATCGCGACGGCCGATCTGTACGTCACCGACGAGGGGCGTGTGTACGAGGCGGCCAAACGGTATTTCGCCGAGATCATGATGCCTTTCAGGAACGTGATCGAAAAGAACCTGGAAAAGCTCGCCCCGTACGATATCCGGATGATCGCCCCCAGCCACGGGCAGATATACGATCGTCCGGCCTGGATTATGGATGCCTACCGGCAGTGGGTGAGCGGTCCGCCGCGCAATCTGGTCGTTCTACCCTTTGTATCGATGCACGGGAGCACGAGGCAGATGGTCGATTATCTGGCCTCGGCCCTCGTCGAGAAAGGGGTGCGGGTGGAGTTGTTCAATCTGCCTGTCACCGACATCGGAAACCTGGCCATGGCCTTGGTGGATGCCGCCACCGTCGTCGTGGGCACGCCGACTGTCCTGGCCGGTCCGCACCCGCTTGCGGCCTATGCCACCTTCCTGGCCAACGCCCTCAGGCCGAGGGTGCAGTTCCTTTCGATTATCGGCTCCTACGGGTGGGGAGGGAAGACCGTCGAGACCCTGGCAGGGATGATCCCCAATCTGAAGGTGGAGGTATTGGAGCCCATTCTGGCCAAAGGGCTTGTTTCGGAGAGCCACATCGAGTCCTTGGAGCGCATGGCCGATACCATCGCCCGGAAGCATCGAGAGAAAGGTTTCGTTTGATCCAGGAACGGCGTTTCTTTTGAAAGAAGATCGCGGAGTCCGGGCGGTTTCCAAAAACCTTCCGGGCTCGGGTCAATGGGCTTCCACTCCAAAAATGCGGATATATTGCGGATACCAGCGAGTCTATGGCATTTTCCCAGCCAAGATCTTTTCTAAGACGGAGCGCAGGGGGCCTGCAGTCGGGTTCGGCCCATGCAGGGGATGAAGATGCAGAAAAATGAAGGATTCCTTTCGGATGCCCTCCTCTCCATGGGTTATGGGGTGATTGTCTGCGACAGGGAGGGGAGGGTCGCCAGCCTCAATGCCCTGGCCGAATCGCTTACGGGCTGGCCTGCCGCGCGGGCGGCCGGATGCCCCGCAAGTGAGGTCTTTCGAATCGTCGATCCCGATACCCTCGCTCCGGTTGATGACCCTGTCGCGCGGGTAATGCGCGGCGATGCTGTCCGGGAATGGAGCGGGCGCCACGTTCTCGTCTCGAGAGAGGGGCGTGAGTGCCGGATCTCCGGCAGCTGCGCTGCCGTCTGTGAGGGGGAGGGTGTTATCACAGGGGCTGTGTTGATATTTCGCGATACAACCGACGAATACGAGCGCCGGAAGGAGGCTCAGGAAAACGGGCGCTTTTTGAGAGCGGCCATCGACGCACTGTCCCACCCCTTTGCCGTCATCGATCCAGAGAACTATCGGATTGAGATGGCGAATCAAGCCTATGGCGGATGGACCGTGGTAGGGAAAACCTGCTATGCCGTGTCCCATCATCGGGAAAGCCCTTGCAGCGGGAAGGACCATGTGTGCCCTGTCGATGCGGTTCGCAGGACACTGCATCCCGCTACCACGAGACATACACATTACGACGGGCTGGGGGAGGTCCGTCAAGTCGAGATTCATGCGCATCCTGTCTTTGATGAGCAGGGGCGTCTGATGCGGATTGTCGAATATTCGCTCGATATCACTGGGCGGCAGATTGCAGACGAACAGCTCAGGAGGAGCGAGATCCGGCTCAAGAGTCTTGTGAGGATATTGGAGGATCCGTCGGATACGGTCCAGGAGTTTCTCGACCATGCCCTGCACGAAGTCGTTCATCTCACAGAAAGCAAAATCGGATATATTTATTTCTATCATGAAGACCGCAGGCAGTTCGTCTTGAATACCTGGTCGAAGGACGTTATGCAGGAGTGCAGCGTCGCCGATCCGAAGACGGTCTACGATTTGGATAGGACGGGTATCTGGGGCGAGGCTGTCCGGCAGCGGCGGCCGATCCTGGTGAATGATTTCCAGGCGGAGAATCCGCTCAAGAGGGGGTATCCCCCGGGTCATGTCCATATCGAAAAGTTTCTGACTATACCGATCTTCAGGGGAGATCAGATTATCGCGGTGGTGGGTGTGGCCAACAAGGCCGCCGACTATGACGAGTCGGATGCGGTGCAGCTCAAGCTGCTGATGGATGCGGTATGGAAGTCGATCGATGTCAAACTGGCCGAAGAGGCCCTGCGGGAAAGCGAAGAGAAATACCGCCTGCTCGTGAATCATTCATCCGATTTGATATGGAGCTTGACGCCGGAAGGCGTCTTCACCTACGCTTCGCCTTCATGGCTCAAGATAACGGGATACGATCCCGCCGACGTCATCGGAAAATCGTTCCGTTCATTCGTTCATCTGCAAGACATCCAAATCTGCGCCGAATATCTTTCCCAGGTCATTGAAGGCAAGACGGCTCTCCCCCATCCGGAATACCGGGTCAGACACGCCGACGGATCCTGGCATTGGCACAGTGCCGCAGGCAGCCTCGTAACCGATGAGAACGGTGCCTTCAAGTCTTTTGTGGGCGTCTCGAGGGACATCACCGAGCGTAAAAACGTGGAGCAGGCTTTACTGGAGAGTGAAAAGCGTTTCAACAAGCTCGCCGAGCAGAGCAGGACGGTCACCTGGGAGGTCGACGCCGAGGGGTTGTACACCTATGTGAGTCCTCTGACGGAAAATATCCTGGGCTACAAACCCGAAGAACTGGTCGGCAAGAAGTATTTTTACGACATCTGCCTGCCTGCCGACCGGGAAAAGGTCAAGGAATTCGGCCTGCGGGTGATGCGCCGCCGGGAGTCGCTGACCAACTTTGAAAATCGGCTCGTCACGAAGGATGGGCGGCCCTTTTGGGTGATGCGGAGCGGCATGACCTTGGTGGGGGCGGAAGGCGAAGTCCTTGGCTTCAGGGGTTCGGATACGGATATCGACGAGCGGATGCAGTATGAGCGAAAACTTCTCAAAGCCAACCGCCAGTTCGAGGAGGCGACCGCCCGCGCCAACGAGATGGCCATGCACGCCGAGACCGCGAATCGAGCCAAAAGCGAATTCCTTGCCAACATGAGTCATGAGATTCGAACCCCTTTGAATGGAATCATAGGGATGACCGGGCTGCTGCAGGATACGGAACTGACAGAGGAACAGCAGCGATACGCAGAGGTGGTGCGTGAAAGCGGGGAGTCGCTCCTGACCCTCATCAACGACATCCTCGACTTTTCGAAGATCGAAGCCAACAAACTCGAATTAGAGGAGGTCGACTTCAATTTGGTCGGCCTGCTGGATGATCTGGCCGCCAACCTGGCTGTGCGGGCTCATGAAAAAGGGCTCGAGCTGCTTTGCAGCTGGGAGGAGAAGGTTCCCAAGATGCTGCGAGGCGACCCGGGGAGGCTTCGCCAGATCATCACCAATCTGGCTGGCAATGCCATCAAATTCACTTCGAGGGGGGAAGTTTCGATCCGCGTCAGCGTAGACTCGGAGTCGGATGAGGAGACGACGCTGTGCTTCACGGTGCGGGACACAGGCATCGGGATCCCGGAGGACAAACTGGACGTCATCTTTCAGAAATTCAGCCAGGTAGATGCTTCGACCACGCGGCTTTACGGCGGCAGCGGTTTGGGGCTGGCGATAGCGAAGCAGCTGGTTGAGAAGATGGGAGGGAGAATAGGGGTAAACAGCCGGGAAGGCAAGGGATCTGAATTCTGGTTCACGGTGGACCTGCGTAAGCAGCCGGAGGAAGTGCAACAGGAGCCGCCCGTTTATTCCGACCTGCGGGGGATAAGGGTCCTGGTAGTGGATGACAATACCACCGGACGAGAGATTCTGACGGGACGGTTGACCTCCTGGGGTATGCGGCCAGAGGAGTCGAAGGACGGCCCAGCGGCCATGGAGGCCCTGTTTCAGGCCAAGGAGGAAGGCGATCCGTTCCGTTTGGCGGTTATCGACATGCAGATGCCGGGCCTGGACGGCGAAACATTGGGCAAGATGATTCTGGCCGATGAACGGCTGGCTGATACCCGTCTGGTGATGCTCACCTCTCTGGGGAGCCGGGGAGATGCCCGGCGCTTTGCGAAGGCCGGGTTTGCCGCCTACCTGACCAAGCCCGTTCGCAACGAAGAGCTGCAGGTGGCGTTGTCTTTGTCGTTGATGGAGCGGTTGGGGGCGTCTGTGAAACACCGGCCTATCACCACGCGGCACTCGGCGCGTGAAGCGCTGATGATTTTTGGAGATCGTCCGGTGCGCATCCTGTTGGCCGAGGACAACACTACCAACCGGCAGGTGGCTTTGGGCATCCTTAAAAAGCTGGGGCTGAAGGCCGATGCCGTTGCCAATGGCGCCGAGGCGATCGACGCCTTGGAGCGTGTCCATTACGACCTGGTGCTGATGGATGTCCAGATGCCGGTGCTGGACGGCCTGGAGGCCACCAGGGCGATCCGCAGCTCCAGAAACCTGGCTGGCCCGAACACAGTGCCCATCATCGCCATGACGGCCCATGCCATGGCGGGGGACCGGGAAAGATGCCTGGCCGCCGGCATGAACGACTATGTGGCGAAGCCCGTGGGGCATTTTGCCCTGGCCGAAGTCCTCGAAAAGTGGCTGGCGGATGACGCGAGCAGGCGGGCAAAGACGCCGTCAGGGGAGGAAGCGAAAGAAGCGGGAAAATCGTCCTCTTCTGAGATGTCCGTTTGGGACAGGAGCGGCCTCCTGGATCGGTTGATGGGAGACCACGATCTGATGGAGGAGATCGCCGAGGCCTTTTTGTTGGATGTGCCGCAGCAGATTCAGCATCTTGGAACGCTTCTCGAAAGCCGGGACGGTCCCGGTGCCGAGCGGGCGGCCCATACGATCAAAGGGGCTGCCGCGAGTGTAGGTGCAGAGGCGATACGGCATGAGGCCATGGAGATCGAAAAATCCGCTGGCCGAGGTGATGTGGACGCGGCACGGTCTCGATTGCCGGTGCTCGAAGATCGGTTGCGGGAAACGAAAGCAGTCATGGAGGGTTTCTTGAGTGAAAGATAATCGAGCTCTTACTCCTTGCCCATGAGAGCTGCGGCCGGATGGATGCGTTGGCCAAGGTGTCCTCGCCCCTTATCCCCTGCCCATCAGGTGCTGCGAACCATGGGCGGCTGTATTCGACGCCCCCCGTTTCGTTAGGGCTCAGGCCCTTCGCTCGAGAAAATCGGAGCTGAATCCGTTCACTGGTGCTTCCTCCGATTGGTTCCGCTCCTGGAATGCCGCAAGCCTTTGTTTCCAACCGATCGTGGCGTTGACGAAATCTTCCATCATCGATTCGAAAAGGCGTCCGTCAACCGCCGCGATAGGTTTCTTTGCGGCCAGGATGATTTGTTTCGATGGTTTGTCGATGCCAAAGGTAGCTCCATGGGTCCCGCGGAAAAAGAAATTCGCTTCGAGGAGCATCTCGCAGAGGGCTTGGCGATCCGTTTCGGGCAGGTCTGCGATGCAGGCGTAAAAGAAGAATTCCTCCGAGCGTGGGGCGAATTCGATGTTGACGATGTGCCCGTCAAACTCCAGGCAGCAGTACCCGTCTTCGTCCAGGTCGAGATCGGGAATCCCGAT
>ENA-OSEO01003252-OSEO01003252.1-sediment-metagenome-genome-assembly--contig:-NODE-3252-length-19768-cov-13.743639_pt1 | contig 19768 bp, 7 predicted proteins | sample MGYA00237883_ERZ534232 | MGnify/ENA metagenome assembly ERZ534232
CACTGCTTCGACGACCAGTGCCTGATGCACTTCTCGATGGACCTCGAAGCCCTCGACCGCCTGCCGCTCTCCTTCTGTCCGACCTGCAAAGCCCTCCTAAAATAGGGCCTGAACGCGCTCCGTTACCGATGAAGTCTTCTGCGTCTCATGAAAAGTACGGCAGCCGCGCTCAGCAGAATCACGAGAATCCCGGACCCATACCAGCCGATAGCCGGCACTGGCTTGGGAACGGCCGGTTCGTCATGATTTGTTTCAAATCGAAGGACGGGGAAGATGATACCCTCCTTCTGTATGCGCGGAGATACGGCTCCGCTCGGATGCTGGATGCGGTTTGTTTCGAGCGAACCCTTCCAAACTCTCTTGACAAAATAAACGTTTTGTATTATAAGTGGTTCAAATATTGAACAGCGCTTTTGGCAGGTTATCTCCCCCGGCAGGGGGTGACCCCGATGCTGATGCCGTCAAGAGCCGCTGTGCATCCACGTACCGATATCCGACTCAATTCAGAATGCTGCTCGTTCCGAGGCTCGGTGTCCCTCCTGCGTCAGGGGAAGGGTCCGGCAGTGTCCTGCGCCTGCCCGTTCGTTCTCGGACTCCGGGTGGGTCCTCAGGGTCTTTGGAGCGAACCTCTGTTTGGGGGCAGGTGATATGGACAGTTCAACCAGCGAGAAATCCTCCAGATTTTCCCTGCTGGTCGTCGATGACGACCGGGTTGTGCTGATGCTCCTGAAGGAGATTTTCGGCTCTCAACCTTACGAGGTAATGACCTGCGAAACGGGGCGGAAGGCCTTGAGGATGCTGGCTTCCCATAGCTTCGACGCCGCGCTTGTCGATTTGGGCCTGCCGGACATGGACGGGCTCACGCTTCTCAAGAAGATCCGGATGCTGCATCCGGAGACCGCTGTCATCATTCTGACCGGGATAGGCGGCGTCAAGGAGGCTGTAGAGGCGATGCAGGCCGGCGCTGTCGATTTTGTCCAGAAGCCCTTCACTCCCAACCAGTTGCTCGAGCGTGTAGCGAACATCGCCAAGTGTGCAGCCACCGAAGAGGAGCGCCGCAGTCTGGAATCAGAGGCCTCTCCCCGCTTCGATTTCGCTCCCCTGGTGGGCCGGTCCGTTCCCATGCTGAGGTTGAAAGACCTCATCGCCCGCGCAGGTCCGACCGACGCCACTGTGCTCATCGAGGGCGAGACCGGCACGGGCAAGGAACTCGTGGCGAAGGCGATTCATCATCACAGCCAACGGGCCGGCGAGGTCTTCGTCCCTGTCGACTGCGCAGCCATCGGGCAGACCGTCATCGAAAGCGAACTCTTCGGCCACGTCAAAGGGGCCTTCACGGGCGCCCACAAGAGCTCCGAAGGGCTGATTCGATCCGCCGAAGGAGGGACGCTCTTCATGGACGAGATCGGTGAACTCGCCTTGAATCTGCAGGCGAAGCTCCTGCGCACGATCCAGGAGCGGCAGGTTCGTCCGATAGGAAGCAGCCACAGTCATCAAGTGGATGTCAGGATCATCGCCGCGACGAACCGGGACTTGAACGAAGAGGCGGCCCTCGGCCGTTTCCGCGATGACCTGCTCTACCGCCTGAATGTTGTGAATATCCATGTTCCGCCCCTTCGGGAGCGGCGTGACGACATCCCGCTGCTGGCGGATTACTTCCTGGAACGCTTCAAGACAGCCCGCTCCCCTGTCAAGTCCATTTCGAAGGATGCCCTCGAGCTCCTCGCACGGGAGGAGTGGCGCGGTAATGTACGGGAGTTGGAAAATGTCGTCCGGCGCGCCGTTGCCCTCGGCAGGCATGCGGAGATCCGACCGGTAGATCTGGATTTGACCGGCGCAGGATCGGATGCGAACGACGGGAATCCCCGTGAGCAGGTCATGGGGGATACCTACAGCGACTATGAAAGGGCGGCGATCGAGAATGCCCTCGAAAAGACCATGTACAACCGCCGAAAAGCGGCCAAACTGCTGCAGATCGGCGAGGCGACGCTCTATCGCAAGCTCCGGAAATTCGACATTTCTGCCGTCGACTGATGTTTGGGGATATTTCCTGCCTTTTCGTGTAAATCCGCCAGTGTGAAAACCCTTTCCGAACGGATGGTTCGGCGGCGTTTTCCTCCCGCTCGGCCCCTCTGCTGGCCGCAGCCGCGATAAATGCGGCCGGGGGCGCCTCATTCGCTTCCATCCGGAAATGCCCTCATTGGCCCATCTTGGCGTGAATTTGCCCCTCTGCTTGTGCGGTGACCGGCAGGTCTTCTCCGCACAAACGCTTGATTTCCGTCAGGAGCATCAAACTGTGTTTACGTTGCTCAAACGGTCAGTCGGGAGTGGCGTGCACAAAGCTGGAAGGATTGCGGCATGATCGACGGCAAACACAGGGCCCGCAGGGAAGCGGTGGAGCTGAGCACCCGAAGGGTGCGCAGAAAACCCTCATTTTCGGATGGGATCTAATGGGTTGCTTGGTTGATGATACGCTGCATCATGTTCTGGAAGTCGATGTCCACGAACTCGGGAATATTGGCGGCCTGCTTTTCGCCCGTGAGGTGGTCCAGCAGGACGGGCGGCGTATCTTCGCCGTGCTCGTCGATATGGGTCAGCCACAGCTGCGTGTATGGCCCGTTCGCCTTGGAAGAGAACACCAGCCAGCGGCTGTCTGGAGACCAGCTGTGCCACGAGTTCATTCGCCCAGGGAAGTTGCACTCGAGGCGTCTGGCTTCGCCCCCCTCCGCTGGAATGATGTAGAGCTCACTGTCCAGTTGGTTCAGCATGAAGCGCTTCGCCTTGCAGAACACGATCCATTTTCCGTCCGGGGAAACCTTGGGGAAAAAATTGCTCATCCCGTTGTGAGATCCTCCCGGTAAGGGTTCGGCGACTGTGTCCGGCCCGCCTTCGAAGGGGACGCGGTACAGATCATACTGGTAGGTGGAATCGCCCTGGATGAAGCCGTTCATCATCGACCGCAGTTCGGGGTCCGGAAGCGCACGCGCACGGGCGAAAACGATCCATTGCCCATCTGGGGTGAAAGCCGGGTTTGTCTGGACGAACTGCGGATCATCAGCTCCGCGAATCGGACGAAAGGTTTTCTCTCCTCTACGATAAGCCACAAGAATACCGCGCACCGGGAAGAAAAGCTGGCAATAATCCAAATCATCGATATACCTGAACACAGCAAAGTCGTTGACCGTGCTCACGGCATGCCTTCCGCTCGGTGAAACCGTGGAGAGCAGTCCATAGGTGGGCGTTTTCGATTCTTTGTTGAAGCTGCTCCAGGTCATGACGTTGTTCTTTTCGAAAAGCACCTGGGCGCCGATCTCTGCGATGACATACGCCCCTTTGTCGCTGCCGAAGTCGACATCCATGCCCAGAGTGGTTCCATCCCTTGAGAAACTGTGGCAGTTGCCGCAGTCCGTCATGCCGGTGAGGACCGTGCGCGGCGCAGCGATCCCGATCGAACCCAGCCGCCACTCGATCGACGGCAGGTTGCTGCGTGCGAAACGGGCCGGCAGGGGAACCGCCCGATAGAATATGGGAGCCGAAACCGGGAGGCTGGAGATCGTGAATTCAATGGTGCATTTGGCGCTGTTCAGGGTTTCCCCGGACGGCGGGATGCCCTCTACGGAAAGGGTCAAAGGCTTGTCGAGATGATTCTGGCCGATCATATGCCATTGTTCGTCGGTCAACTGCCATTGCGGCTGGTCGACGACGGACTCCAGGAACGGCTCGCCCGGAGCGCCAAGAATCGCAACCTGCCACTCGACCGCCCCGCTGCCGTCACTCCAGCGAATCTTCGGGGAAATGATATTTGCTGGAAAGAGTGTCTTATCCTTCGGGTAAACAATGGAGAGGCCTACCTTTTCAGCCTTCCCGCGCTCAAGTACTTCAGCGGACGATTCCGCGGCGATCCAAGCCAGAGACACCATGCAAAGCACGAACAAGGCCAACCATCGTGCGCTCGACGTTCCCCTTTTCGATCGGGAATTTTTCCTCTGCTCTTTTCCCGGCGGCATGGCGCTGAAGCGAAATGCGGAACCCATGGTCATGGCAGGCTCCGGCTGCTCCGCTTTCTGAGCATGATGATGACCGCTGTGATCATGCCGAGCAGGAGGATGCCCATTCCGATGTGCGACAGGGTCGGAACAGGGAGGGCGGCAGGGACAGGAGAGGGTTTGTCACCGGCCCGGCGGAGAATGGTGCCTTCTTCACCGGCAATAATGACGTCGCTCCCGCCATCGATTGCCGTCAGAACGGACAATCCTGACGGGGCATCGGGGTCGGATATCCATTCGCCTCCGAACGATTGAGCTCCTGTTGGCGTGTTCTCAGCGCGGCCTGACGTGCCGGGAATGAACGTGCATATCTGGCCGGCTGCCATCATGCCTTGAAAGCCCACAGCCGTCTCTTGGTAGATTTCTGAAAGATAGAAGTTTAATGGGACAAGGGTGGTGTTGTTTGACGTCGGCGTATTGCCAGGGCTGTACCAGAGAATAAAATTCTCACCTCCTAAAAAGAAGACATTCGCGCTTGGATAATAGCTTATAGTCTTAAGCGGTGGCAAGTCGGTAATGGCAGAAAAATCGATTGGAGCCCAAGTGCTTCCCCCATTTGTCGAAAAAATGCCGAGCGCAGAAATGCCGTCTTTTGAGCCCACTGCGACGATATTTCCGCTGCCGTCGCCGTCGACGTCGCACAAGCATGACTGCTGGTATGAATCACAGGTGTATGTCTGACTCCAGCCGCTCGGTGACGTAGTGGAGCCGAGAAATACGGCAGCTTGGGCCTGGGTGGAATTCGTGCTTGGCGGACTTTCACCGACGGCGATCACCGATGCTCCCTCTGTGTACAAACCATAGAGGTTCACGGAACTGTCGGGGGGACCCATTAAATCCTTCCATGGCGCCGCATTGTCACCCGTAATTTTATGGATCTGGCCAAACATCCCCACCGTGAATACGGTCGAACCACTTCCGCCGATGCGGCTGATAGGCGCATAAATAGAATCGAAAGAGACTTGAGACCAGACTCCATTCAGGTAGTGGTACACGATGTCCGGATTTTGAATATTTTTTGAGGCAGTTTGCTCAAGCGGCGGGGAAGAAGGGGTATTGGAGAAAAGAACATAAAACTCGTTGTCGGACACCTTGTGGATCGATCTGATAGTACTCTGTTCGAATCCTTCAGGTGGATCGACGGGGGAGTATTGCGTATCTGGGTCATCCGAATATGCGTGGTGTTGATGGAGGGGCAAAAGCAGTAGCGCGCAGATCAGGGCAAGAATGGCAGCAATGGGATTCAAACGCATCGGGATGTCCTCCTGTTGGGAGTTATGGCTAATGATTCTATTGCCTCATTTATGATTCAGGCTGGCAATCGCTGTCTCCTTCTCAAAAGTTGCATCGGCTTCACATTGATCAGGAGCTGATAATATTACTCAGCTGCTGCACTGATATAAAAATAATTTTTTTAAGTCAAGGAAAATATAGAATGAATCGAGCATGCATTGTTTGTCGTAAAACATTCACACTTGATTTCTTTAGAAAAGCCTTGAATGGGAACGACTCTTTTTTCAGGGTTCAAACGGTTTAAATGTGGATGGAACTGCTGCTCGAAGAGCAGCAGCAGTCGTTGTCTTTTTTGTATGAAAGGACATTTGCGTCAGGCAGGACGCCGCACACAGAGGGTTTGGTTCCGGTGCATCATTCATGCAGCCGCCGGGGCGGGCGGGGAAAGAGCCGATGAGACCCGAAGGCCTCATCGGCTCTTGAACGACATTCAGCAGGAAATGCTTCAGCTCTTTTTCGATTTGCGGCGCAGGGCCAGAACCCCGAGTCCTCCCGTCAGCATGGACAGCAGCATGAGTCCCCAAGGTGAAATCGTCGGCACGGGCAAGGCGGGCCGGGGGCAGAGCCCCTGTGTGCACACGACGCCAACGCCCATGAATTGCCCACCCTGATCGATGCACTCGGCCTCGTGGAGTCTGTCGACACAAGTCCCGTCAGGCAGGCAGCAGGCCCCCAGCCCCTGCGCAATGAAACAGTCTACGCCATCGCACGATTGAAGCGTGCCGTCAAAAATCCCGTCCTGTTGAGTGCACTCCTGTTCGGTGAGAATGACGCACTGTCCGTCAGGCAGGCAGCACACTCCTATCGCGGCGACGATGGTCACCGTGTCCTCGTTGGAGATGATGGTTTGCTCGTCGTACTGACCTGAGGCGGTCGCTGTGTTGGTGACGGACCCGAAATCGAGATCATTCTGGGTGATGGTGTAGGTCGCCAAGCAGGTGATGGAGCCGCCCGGAGGCAGGTCGCCGGCGGGGCAGGACTCTTCGGTGGCCTTGTCGTCGTTGATGGTGATGGGTCCCTTGATGGTGACGTTGCCGATGTTGGTCACTTCGAAGGTATAGGTGATTACTTGGTCAATAGCTCCATATTCCATGGGGTCGGCGCTCTTGACGAGATCGAGCGCCGCGCCGGTCGTCATGGGTTGCGTGTCATCGTCATCGTCGCTGACGTTGGGGCCGCTTGGCGGCGTGCCAAATGCCGTTGCGGTGTTTTTGAATTCCCCGGCGTCGATGTCATTCTGAGTCAGGGTGTAGGATCCCGTAAAAGTCATGGTGTCGGTTTCACCCGGAGCCAGGGAATTGATCGGGCCGCCGTTGACGGTCACTTCGGGGATGGCATCGCTGATGGTGATGTTGGTCAGTGTCACATTCCCGGTGTTCTTCACCCTGAAGGCATAAGAAATTTCGTCGCCCGGGTTGTACACGCCGATCGGATTGTTGTCGATGTAATCACCCAACTTCTGCAGTTCGATGGCCGGGGTCTGGGTCAGGGTCTGGGTGTCGTCATCGGTGTCGGTGACGTTTCCACCGCTTGGCGGGGTGCCCGTAGCCGTGGCGATGTTGGTGAAGGTGCCGGCGTTGATGTCGGTCTGGGTCAGGGTGTAGGATCCCGTAAAAGTCGTGGAGTCGGTTACGCCCGGAGCCAGGGAGGCGATGGGTCCGCCGGAGACGGTGATCTTCGGGTCGGTGACCGTGACGTTGGTCAGGGTGACGTTGCCGGTGTTTTTGACGGAGAAGGTGTAGGAGATGGTGTCACCGGCGCTCACGCCCGGGGTGCCGTCGTTGTCCTGGAGGGTTCCGGTCTTTTGCAGTTCGATGCTCTTGCTCTGGGTCAGGGTCTGGGTGTCGTCATCGTTGTCGGTGACGTTTCCACCGCTTGGCGGGGTGCCCGTAGCCGTGGCGATGTTGGTGAAGGTGCCGGCGTTGATGTCGGTCTGGGTCAGGGTGTAGGATCCCGTAAAAGTCGTGGAGTCGGTTACGCCCGGAGCCAGGGAGGCGATGGGTCCGCCGGAGACGGTGATCTTCGGGTCGGTGACCGTGACGTTGGTCAGGGTGACGTTGCCGGTGTTTTTGACGGAGAAGGTGTAGGAGATGGTGTCACCGGCGCTCACGCCCGGGGTGCCGTCGTTGTCCTGGAGGGTTCCGGTCTTTTGCAGTTCGATGCCCGGGGTCCTTATACCGGGTACGGTCACCTGGTCTTGGTTGGAGGTTACGTTGCTGTCGTTGTAAGTAGCGCTCGCGGTGGCTGTATTGGTTACGGACCCGATGTCGAGGTCGGCCTGCGAGACGGCGTATTGAGCCGTGCAGGTGAGAAACGCGCCGGGAACGAGTGGATCGGGGTTCTGTGGACAAGTGACGGTGACCTTGTTGTCCGAGACGGCATAAGGAGGCTGGAGCTGGACATTCCCGCTGTTGGTGAGCTTGTATTGGTAAGAGATGATATCGCCTGCCCCGTCATAGGCGGCCGTGGTGGTGGTCTTGTCCAGCGTTAAACCGGGGGCGGGGCAGATGATCCCGGCATCGATGTTGGGGTTGTTCTCTCCGGGTTTGAGGAAAAATAGATCGGTCCGGCCGTTCGAAGAATTGGCATCCGAGTTGACAGGGCTGTCGATGCCTGACCCATCGGCGTTCTTGGTGGTGAAGAAGCATCCGTTCGTAGCCGTAAATTCCACGATGTAGTTGCCCGTCAAGAGGCCCTTGAATTCGTAGTAGCCGGGGTCTCCACCTCCGTCATCGGCGGTGAGGGCCGTGGCGATGGGGTTCCCCCCCGCATCGAGCAGTCGGACGGTGAGGTCGTTCAGGCCTGCTTCGCCGACGTCCTGCAGTCCGTTGCCGTTCGTGTCGCTCCATACGAAGTTTCCGAGGCGCCCGAACAGGGGGGTCCTCGCCTCGAATCTGACCTTGGTGCCGACGGCGCTGGCTAGGCCGGTGTTGATGATTTCCGAAGTTTCGGAGCTCAGATTCTCGAAGCTGTCAATCGTCACCTCGAAGGTGATTTCATAGGCCCCCCCGACGGGAAGGGCCGTGACATCGTCGAGAATCCGCCCGCCATCATCCAGCGGAAAGGCCGTTCCGACTCCGTCATCGGAAATTTGATTCGTATCTCCCGAGGCGTTCTTGAAAAAGGTGCTTCCGGCGACATACGTCGTGTCCTGCGGCAGATTGTCGATCAGCAGGATATCCGGAACAGGCGCGCGGCTGATGTTCGTGATGAGGATGGTGTATTTCAGGACATCGCCGGGGCTGATGAAACCGTCCTGGTCGTTGTCGGTTTCCAGTGCAGCGCTCTTGCTGACATCGAAGAGCGGCAGAGGCGGTATCCCGGTGCCCATGTCCAGGCCCGGCTGGCTGGCGCTTGCCTCGAGCGGATCCTCACCCCAGGCGGCCGCCAGCTTGACCCCTGGCTCGAAGGTGTAGACGAGGGTCCGGGTCTGGTCGCGGTCGGCGGTATCGTATATTTTGGCTGTTTGAAGTTCACTGAGGCTGATGGAAGTATCATATCGATTGCCGTTTGGGTCGGTGTTCGGCCCCGTCGTAGGGTCCGCGTCGAAGTCGATGTAGATGGTGACGGGTGTGTTCCCGTTCCCGATCGGCGTCACCCAGATCGGGCTGCCGTTTTCAGTTGGAGCCTGGCTTGATGTGGGGTCCCGGCCGATACCCAGGCCGATCAGTACCTGCGGGGTGAGGGAATCCTCCGGCACGAGCGTGAACCCCCAATCCCATACCCGGTTGCCGGAGTCGTTCCAGTCGTCTCCGTTGTCGGAATCGGTGGAATCGATCGTTGTCAGGGCGTAGAATACTTCGCCCGAATCGTTGTAAAAATGGGCGCCGGTGCCGTTGGGGATGATCTGCTTGAGATATCCGCCTGCAGGAACAGTGAGGTCGCTGGTGGTCAGGCTGCCCCCGGATCGCCGCTGGTACCGGACGGTGATGTCGAGCGTGTGAGGATTGTAGAGCCAAACGGTTGTGCCCGTGCCATTGTAACCCGAGGTGCTAGAGGGTGTTGAAACCGGCGTGTAGGAACTGCTGGACCACAAGGAGACAGGGAGAAGTCGAAAGAATCGGGCTTCGTAGCTGCCGTTTATGTCACCTGTAATCAGATCGATTTGCACCGGGCGGTTCGATACGACCCTGCCTCCCACGTTGATGCCGCCGTCGATGAGGTGGCCCTGCCCTTCAGCGAGTGGCACAGTGGCTTCAAAGCTTCCATCGTCGTCGATATCCAGTTGGACAGTGGCGCCCCCGGGGCCGGCCATAATGACCATGCCCGTGTACTGGAACATGTCGTACATCTGATTGGTGGGGATGTCTTCTCCCACAGGCACCCGGTACTCCGTGCCCCAACTGCTCGTGTCAAACACCTCATTGGCTCCGGCGAGCAGGGTTCGACTTTGCGATGCCCAGCCGGCGCGGCTGACGGCGATCGTCTTGGTCGCTGCAATCTTGTCACGTCCGTCGAAGTCGATCAGAGTGAGATTAGTCGTGTCGATCGCGTTGTTCAGAAGAATGACGTCGCCGGCATCGATGATATCATCCGAGAAGCCGGGGGGGATGCCATTCGATGGATCGTTGTCCCCCCAGATCTGGGTACCGCCCAAGTTTCCGGCGCTGTACATGCTGGTGGGATTGGCGATGTCCAGATCGTAGCCGTTCTCCCACTGGTCATAATAAATCAGTGTGTTGTCGGCAATCGCGGCGATGGAGACGTAGGTTTGAACCGGGTTCTCCGGTTCGTCCCCAGTGGATTGAAGAGATTGGAGAGCCGTCAGCAACTGGTCCTCCGGTATGGGGATGTAAAAGAGTTGCACCGGCGCCGGGTTGGCGGCCCAAGCGGAGGCATTCACAGCAAAACACCACGACAGAAAAGCCGTCGCGAAAATCGCCCTCCACATCCTTGACGCAAAATGCGCGGCAAACCATTTTTTCATGACCTTCCTCCTCGCTTCAGGACACCAAAATGACACCAATCTCCCATCCATCCGACACCGAAAAAACGCATGGCTGCTCAGTGGAAATTTGGATTTATCGCCGAAAAAACGTTGACTGAGTCAGCCTTATCATCTGAGGTCCATGTTTGTACTTGAATTTTCAGCAAAATTGCACGAGAACGCTGCCCCCCCCAAAAAAAAGACTGCCTGAATGATGCATTCAGGCAGTCCGGCGGTCTTGAAAGACCCGTAACTTTCCGCCCCGGCCTTGCGGCAGGTTCGGCTTTTACTGAATAGCGCTAAAGCTTCGTTCAACAGGCAGCGTCAGAGGCCGACACCGCTTCCCCTGACACGGACAACGCACTCCTCCAAGGATGATCGAACTGATTCCTCAGGCCAACAGTTTTTATCTAAATATTTCAGAAGGAGTTAGGCAGGCGAAAATAGCCAAACCGCCCCCCTGCGCAGGCAACTCGGCTGTCTCATAGAGATCCGTAGCTTTCCGTCCCCATGTTGAAAGGGGGTTGGCTTTTTCTGCGTTGAATGAAATTATGAAGTGAGTTTCACTTTCTATTAGCAGATATCATAGGCCTGATCAAGAAAAAAATTCAAATTATGCTCTCTTGCTTGAACATTCAAACAGGTAACCGCCACGTTGTGCTGTCGGGAAAATAGTGTACACTACAAAACTATCCGTTTATGACAGATCATATCAAAATACTACGGGATCCATCGTGCTGGACCCCCAAAAAGCCCGGGTGCAGCGCGCCCTCTCGCAACACATTCCCATGCCTTGGAGGTTGATATCTTCCGCCTACTGAGATAAAAAGGAAAAAAAGAATCGAATCTCCGACTTTTATCGAATCTTCGACTTTTAGGTGCAAAGGGAACAGAGCGGGTCGCCAAGGACGTAGACGAGAAACCAAACCAATGGACCTCGGGCGTTTTCAGGCCCTTTCGGCGCCACACCGGCAATAAAGGCAAACGGTATGCAACACACCGATGCTGTTCCTTCCAATTCGAAGAAGACGGCGACCCGTGTCATCTGGGCCCTCGGCATCTGCTGGGTGTTCGCCCTCGGAGCGTCCCTCGCCTTCAACTGGGTCCAGATGAACCGCTCTCTCATGCGCCTCGCCCAGTCGGAGGTCGTGAGTTCCTTCAACAAGGATGCCGTTTATCGGAGATGGGCTGCAATGCACGGGGGTGTATATGTCCCCCCTACGGACAGGACGCCTCCGAACCCGTATCTGAGCTTTATCCCGGACAGGGATGTGACCACCACCGGCGGCAAGCATCTCACCCTGATGAACCCCGCCTACATGACCCGACAGGTTCACGAACTGGGCTTCGAACAATACGGATTGGTCGGGCGCATCACGAGCCTCGATCCGCTCCGTCCGGAGAACGCCCCGGATGCATGGGAGGCGGAGATGCTCTTGTCTTTCGGCCGTGGTGAGAAAGAGGCGTTGTCGGTTGAAACCATCGACGGGCAGCCCTATGTCCGGTACATGAGGCCGTTTGTCACCGAGACCTCTTGCCTGAAGTGCCATGGGCACCAGGGCTATGAAGTAGGGGACATCCGCGGCGGCATCAGCATTTCTGCGCCGCTGGCGGCCTACAAGTTGGCGGGTGCCGAGCAGCAACGGTCGCTCCTCATGGCCCACGGCATCATAGGCGGCCTCGGGCTCATCGGCCTCTGGGCGGGCGCCGGAGCGCTCCGCCGCTCAGGCCGGCGGATGGAGCAAAAGAGTGCGCAATTCCAATCGCTTTTCATGAATTCTCCGGTTTCGATCATCGTTCATGACCCAGAGACCGGGGCGATTCTCGACGCCAATGCCCGGGCCTGGGCTTCGTATGGATTTTCTTCCCTGGAGGAACTGAGGGGCAATGCATTCTGGTTGGAGCCTCCTCATGCCTTCGATAACGCGTTGGCCTGGATTCGGAAGGCCGACCGGGAAGGCCCTCAGCAGTTCGAATGGCTGAGCGGCAAGGCTTCGGGAGAGCTCTTCTGGGAGTATGTCCACCTCGGCCCCATCCTCATCAATGGGGAAAAGAAGATCATGGCGGTGTCGATCGACGTCACCGAGCGGAAGCAGGCCGAAGAGGCGCTGATCCATTCCCGCGATCTTCTGCGTTATATCATCGACCATGCCAACAGCGCCGTTGCGGTTCATGACCGGAATTTGCGGTATCTCTATGTCAGTCAGAGCTACCTGGACCAGTATCACGTGAAGGACCGCGATGTAATCGGCCGTCATCATTACGAGGTGTTCCCGGATCTGCCGCAGAAGTGGCGGGATGTCCACCAGCGGGTCCTGGCGGGCGAGGTCCTGCGCGCAGACCGCGATCCTTACCACCGGGCCGACGGTTCGGTCGACTGGACGCGTTGGGAGTGTCGTCCGTGGTATGAAGCCGACGGATCGATCGGGGGCCTCATCGTCTATACCGAGGTCATCACCGAGAGGGTGATGGCCGAGCAGGAACTGCTGGAAAGGGAGGCGAAGTACAGGCTGCTCGCCGAGAATACGGCTGACTGCATCTGGATGATGGACATGGACCTCGTTTTCACCTACATCAATCCGGCGATAGAGAAAATGATGGGGTTCGAGCCGGACGAGTGGATCGGCAGCCGTTTGAGCGACCACTGCTCGCAGGAGCGGTTCGAGCAGATGTCGGGACTGGTGATGGAAGCCCTCCAGCGTTTGCCCGAGGCGACCCCGGTCCTTTTCGAGACTGAAATGCTGAACAAAGACGGGAAGGGCGTCCCCCTCGAGATGCGGTCGAAGTTCGTGATGGACCAGGACGGCAAGCCGATCGCCCTGCAGGGGGTGGCGCGCGACATCTCGGAGCGGAAGAAACACGAGGCGGAGCGGGAAAGGCTGCGCACCCAACTGACGCAGGCCCAGAAGATGGAATCCATTGGGCGCCTGGCGGGCGGCGTTGCGCATGACTACAACAATATGCTGAGCGTGATCAGCGGGTTCGCTGAACTGGGCATGGAGAAGACCGCGCCTGGCGACCCGTTGCGTGCCGATCTCGAGGAGATCCTGCGAGCCGCGCGGCGCTCAGCGAACATCACCCGGCAGCTTCTGGCCTTTGCGCGGCGTCAGACCATCAGCCCGCGGGTGATCGATTTGAACGACACCGTCGAGGGGATGCTGAAGATGCTGCGCCGGCTGATCGGGGAGGACATCGACCTGTCCTGGCAGCCCGCCCCCGGCAGACACTATGTCCGTATGGATCCATCCCAACTCGATCAGATCCTCGCGAACCTCCTCGTAAATGCCCGGGATGCCATAGGGGATGTCGGCAAGGTGACCATCGAGACGGGCCGTGTGCGGTTCGACGAGGCCTACTGCGCCGAGCATCCGGGATTCATGCCGGGCGACTTCGTCCTGCTGGCCGTGAGCGACGACGGCAGGGGGATGGACCGGCAGACGCTCGACAACCTGTTCGAGCCGTTTTTCACTACCAAAGGGGTGGGAGAGGGGACCGGTCTGGGGCTCTCGACAGTCTATGGCATCGTCAAGCAGAACGAAGGCTTCATCAACGTGTACAGCGAGCCGGACAAGGGCACAGCCTTTAGGATATATCTGTTGCGTTACCGAGGGGAGACCGAGCTGGACGTCCCCTTCGATGAGGAAGATGCGCCCCGCGGGCGCGGGGAAACCGTGTTGATCGTCGAGGATGAGGCTCCCATCCTGGAATTGGCCGCAAGGATCCTCGAAGAGGCGGGTTACAGCGTGCTGAAGGCATCCGGCCCCCTCCGGGCCCTGGCTCTTGCCGAAACGTACAAAGGCGGAATCCAACTCCTCATCACGGACGTCGTCATGCCCGAGATGAACGGTCGGGACCTTGCCCGAAAGCTACAGGCCCTGCACCCGGACCTGAAAGTCCTGTTCATGTCGGGTTACACCGCCAACGTGATCGCCCACCATGGTGTATTGGATGCCGGCGTGCATTTCATCCAGAAGCCCTTCTCCAACCGCGGCCTGATGCAGAAGGTGCGAGCGGCGCTGTAAAACCGAGCGTGAGACGGTGGCCCGCCTCCTGGAAAGCGTGCGCTCATCTCCCAGTAATCTTCAGGATAGGTGAGCTGCTCGATCAAAGGGTTTCGCATGGTTGAAATGTTTGCTTACAGGAGAAGTAGCGATGTCTGATAAGATTGTTTAAGTTTCACTTATAGGACAATTTTTATTTGACTTGATGAAAAGTATCTGCTATCGGAAGCTGCAGTTGTAAGCGAAATTTTTTGGGGCTCGTTTAGTCAAAACAGCAGGGTGGGGGAAAAACATGTCGGTGAAATTTCTTGTTTCCGTTCTGTTCTTCTTGCTTTTTATTCTGTCATCTTCCAGGGCCTATTGCGAGACGATGCTTCAAGAAGAAATCATCGAATTCTGGAACTCTCTTTTCAACAAAGAATTCACTGCCCCCGATTGTACTCTGACCATGCATAAAGAAGTCCTTGCAACCTCGGATCAGGATGAATGCTTCAAGGATGTCGGCGTCCCTTACCCTGCCGGGCCTCCCTGCGGCGAAGGTCAACCCAAACTGAACCAGGCTTATCTCTTCAGCATGGTCAAGAGCGGGCCGGACATCTGGTTCGGGACAAGTGCCAACCAGTTCTGCACTGTTCTGGGAACCTATATCGCAACCATCAACCAGATGATTCCCATCGAGGATTTCGCTCTGAAGACTGAGTCTTTCGTTTGCGAATTCGGATTCAGCTCATTCAGAGATCAATTCGTCCCGACCAATCCAAACCTACCCAAGCTTCCTGATTCGCTCGGCGACTGGCGGCCGCCGAAAATTTTCGTTTACAACACCCAAACCAAGCTTAGAACCGACAAGACCCCCAACGACCCGCTGGTCCAGGACACTCTTGGTATCCGCGCCTCCGGCGCACTCGGCAATATCGTGATCCTGGGCGGCCCCAACCTTATCGCGAGTTTTTTTCAGGGTGACCCGAGCCTCGTCGAATACGCCGCCATCAACCTGTTCGCGTTCAAGGCCGACACAGGCGAATACCTTGGGTCCAAGGCGTTTCCGGAGTATCTGGATATCCGGAAGTGGATCGTGTTCGGCGATTGCCTTTACTCGGCCGTCAGATCCAAAGATGGAAAAGGCCGGGTACTCAAGTGGATCGGAAATTCCAATTCGACCGACATCAACGAACTCCTGAAGTTCGAGGAAGTCGGCCGTCTGGATGCAGAAGGAGCGGAGTTGACCGTTCTGGACGGGCGCCTGTTTGTAAGCACATGGGCCACTCCGACCGATGAGGCGATATCCGGCATCTACATGAGTCCGTCGATACCGCCTGGAGGCCTCACCGGTGCGGATATGGAGAGTTGGACCAAGATCTGGGGTGCCGAGAACTATGAGCCCGACCCTGTCCTGGCCAGAGCCTACTTCATGGGCGCCATGACCGCCTACGACGGCTATGTCTACTGGGGCACCATCAATTTCCCTCTGGTTTCTTTTCTCACCCATATGATGGTCTATGAACCGACCGAGACCGAGGACCTTATTCTCGCGTTTCTTGGAAGCTGGCGGAATATCAGTATCTTCCGCGCAAAAGGTTTCCCCGATAACCCTGTGATAGAGGTGGTCAACGGTCTTGACATGCTGCCGGCCTATTCACCTGAGGACAAGACGTGGAGCCTTCAGCCCAACCGGACCGGCCCCGTGCTCTATGGCCTTTCGGGCTTTGGCAATATATTCAACAGCTACACCTGGACCATGGAAGCCTATGGCGGCCAGTTGTACGTCGGGACCATGGACTGGAGTTTCATGGCTTATGATGTCGGCAAAATGTTGTTCGATACCATCTTTGATGACTGCGAGGAATGCAGGGAGAAGGTCACGGACTTTGTCGAAGGGTTCCTTGCAGACCACCCTGAGATCGAACAGAACGCGGACCTGTTGAAGATGTTTCTTGGTGCCGATCTGTGGCGGTTCTCCCGGTCCGATGCACACGCTCTGCCCGAAAGCCTGAACGGCCTGGGGAACTATGCTGCCTATGGGCTCCGCAACATGCTCGTCGATGACGGTCTATACATCGGGACAGCGAATGTCGCTAACCTGCTGGCGGATACATCCGTCATCCCCCATGGGGGATGGGAGCTGATCCGCCTCACGGAGCTCGCGGTCGCGGTGGAGACTGACAAGACGGTCATCTCCGCCGACGGATCGTCCACTGCAACCATCACGGCCCTCGTGACTCACGGCGACGGTATCCGGGTGCCGGATGGGACAAGCGTAACCTTTACGACGGATCATGGCTCCTTTGCTTCACCATCCATTACAACCACCACGGTCAACGGTGTCGCTACCGCGGTTCTGACCTCCGAGGCGAGCGGAGACACGCTCGTGGCGACCGTCATCGCACGGGTATGCGGTGTCCGGAACGGAGTGGCTGTCTTTTTCATCCCGGAGGGCACTCCTGGCGGCGTGGATGACGTTCACACCGCGGAGATTATCGGCTCCGGCAGCACCGAGGACACGACTCCCGGGATTAGCAAAGTATCGGTCAAGAGCCTGCTGCATACATTATCTCACTACGTCACGACTGCCGAATACACCAGCAATCCGTGCAGCGGTCCTCTGCCAAACGCCCAAAGCTACTGGGACGTACACTTTGACGATGTGCTCGAATTGGAAGAGGTCAAAATAACATTCAGCCCCGCCCAACGCGGCGACAAGATCTATTACTGCGGATGCTCCGGCTGGCGCCTGTGTTCATCTCAAACCTACCGAAACGGCGCGATCGAGGTGACGATCAACCCCTGTACGAACCCCGATCTCATGGCACTTTGGGGGCTGCCTTTCGCTTTGGCAGGGTCGACCACCTCTCCCTCTGTGCCTGTCCCCACGATGACCGGTTATGGCCTCGTGCTCATGGCACTGCTCGCCGCCGGTCTAGCCTGTTGGAGCCTGCTTGCTCGCCGTTCCAGGCGAGAGAGAAGAGCGCCCTCCCTGTAAGGAAAGCGTGAGCGGAAAATGTCGCTGATGATCCGCTCCCCTTCCGGCCTTTCGAAGTGCGCGGTCCCGAAGGCTTTGCGGCTAGCTGGGACCACCCGCTTCAGGAGGCCGGTATGCCGAGCAGCTCCGGCCCGATTTCCCTCCAGCTGACAACCCGTTTGCCTTTCAGGCGGTAGCTCTTCCCGCCGCCATAGACGAGCGTCGGGTCTGTGGCTATGTTACCTGCCAGGGCCGTCCATTTATCGATGCTGGAAAAGAACTCACGCGTGGCGGTCTTGCCCGATTTGATCTCGAGCGGCATGATCCGCCCAGCCCTCTCGATCAGCACATCGACCTCGACGCCGTTGCTGTCCCGCCAAAAGGAAAGCTGCGGCCTTTCACCGCGGTTGAGGAAGGACTTCATCAGTTCTGCGACCACAAAGGTTTCGAAGAGGTTTCCGCGCAGCGGGTGGGTCTCCAGTTGATGGGGCGCTTCGATTCTCAGCAGCCACGCGGCAAGCCCGACATCATAAAAATAGAGTTTGGGGGTCTTGACGAGGCGCTTGTTGAAGTTGGCGAAATGCGGCCGCAGCTGAAACAAGACGTAGCTCGTCTCCAGGACCGATATCCAGCCTTTGGCCGTGTTGCGGCTGATGCCGCAGTCGCCGGCCAGGCTGGAAAGGTTCAGAAGTTGCCCGCACCGCCCGGCGCACAGACGCACGAAACGATGAAAGGCCTCCAGATCCTGGACGTTCGAGACCTGCCTCACATCACGCTCGAGATAGGCGGTGACATAAGCGTTGAACCAGGCGCGCACCGGCACCTCCCGGTCGTAAAGCGGGGGATACCCGCCTTTGAAGAGCATCTCTTCTAGTTTCAGAGGCTGCTTGCCTGCCTTCGACAGTTCCTTTAGGGAAAAAGGCATCAACTCCACAAAGGCGGTTCTGCCGGCGAGGGATTGGGTGATGCCGGAAAGGAGGCCGAAATGCTGCGAACCCGTCAGCACATACAGCCCCATGCGGCCGTCGGCGTCTACGAGGGACTGAAGATAGGAGAAGATCTCGGGGCAGCGCTGAACCTCATCCAGGACAGCCCCGTCAGGGAAACGCTCCAGAAATGCCCGCGTGTCCTCGCGTGCAAAGAGTCTTACGTCCGGATCCTCCAGAGACACATAGGGCTTGTCTGCAAAAACCGCCTTGGCGAGGGTGGTTTTCCCTGACTGCCGGGGTCCGGTCACCGTCACGATGGGGAAGCCCCGGAGAAGGGATCGGATGATCTGTTCGGCCTCGCGTCGTATCATAGGCTCGAGGATAGTGTTTTTTAGGCTGAATGGCAATCAATAAATCGATTTGCATGACTGTCGTAAATGACCCATCCTGGCGTGGCCGGGACCCATAAGGATGTGGAGGGAGTACCCTGTTCGTTGGTAGGAAGCTGGTTGCGGCGGGAGGCTGCCCACGGAGGCGTTGAGGGACTTCAAACTCTATGATGCAGGCGGCGCGGCTTCTCCAGCCGGTGGCGCCAGGCTCCGGACCTCGAAGGCGCAGAGGTTCCGCTCCCTGCGGCTGAACTCGATGCCGATCAGATGGATGGGCCGGCGCAGGTCCAGGTATTTGTCGGCGTAGCGCCGGGCCAGGATCTGCTCCAGGGCCCGTCCCTCGGGCTCCTGCTCCACCACCTTGAACTCGAAGACGAACACCCGCCCCTCGAAGAGTACCGTCATGTCCACCCGGCCGCGGCTGGTGGCGTCCTCCAGCCGGATATCCAGCCCGAGGGCCGCGAAGTGGCTGTAGAACACACTGGCGTAATAGCCTTCGTACTCGCCGATCGTGTTCCTGCGGTGCCAGTCGGCGGGGATGGCGGCGAACAGGGCCCGGAAATGGGCCTCGAGGGCGGCGAAGTCGGCGGTGCTCAACACATCGTACAGCCGGCTTACAACGCTTTCGGCCGCTCCGGGATCGGCCAGCAGGGATTTGAGCAACACATCGTTCAGGGCGCTCTGCACCTCCAGGTTGGGATAGCCCAGCCGGTACTCGGTCCGGGCGCCCATGCGCCGCGTCCCGGCGAAGGTCAGATATCCGGTCTGGAAGAGCAGGGCCTCGATGGGCATGGTGTCCACGTCGAAGGTCGAGAGCAGCATCTCTGAAGCCACGGTCTGGTCCAGGCCGGGGGTGAAAACACCCCGCTCCAGCAGGAGCTTGACCAGAAAAGTGGGGGTGCCAGACTCGAACCAGTAGGCCCCGAAGGTGCGCTTGGAGAAGAGCAGCAGCACGTCGAAGGGGTTGTAGACGCTCTCCCCCAGCCAGTTGTAGCCGTCATACCATTCCCGGATGGCCGCCCGGTCGAGGCCCGGGAGCTCCGGGGCGAAGACCGTCTGGAGGTCGGCCTCGGTGTAGCCGCAGATGGCCGAGTAGGGCGCTTCCACCGTGATGTCCCGCAGGTTGTTCAAACCGGAGAAGATCCCCGCCTTGCTGAACTTGGAGACCCCGGTCAGGAAGGCGAAGCGGATGTGGGCGTCGTTGTCCTTGATCACCGAGTAGAA
>ENA-OSEO01003253-OSEO01003253.1-sediment-metagenome-genome-assembly--contig:-NODE-3253-length-19763-cov-10.122727_pt1 | contig 19763 bp, 20 predicted proteins | sample MGYA00237883_ERZ534232 | MGnify/ENA metagenome assembly ERZ534232
TATCACAATAAACAAAAGGAGGCCCAAACGTCTCCGGGACGCCGTCTTCTTCATGAAAGGCTCCTTCCCAAAACCTTAACCGCCAGTTCCCTGGAGAAGACCTCCGTCTCGGCTTGAAGAGCCGTCCGAGCCTGGCCGATCTCCTCAATTATTTGAGCCTTGATCCTTTCCATGTAAGCTTCCGCCTCATGGCTGACCCCGCCGACAATCTTCTTCTCTTCTTCCAAGCCCTGCTCTTTGATCTCATCCTTTCTCAAAAAGCCTTCCTTCTTGGCTTCGCCCAGACGGGTCTCGATCTCCTTCAGCCGATCCTCGACCTGTTCCGCCAACTGATCAATGTCGTTCTCGAAACCCGCTATCTTTTCCCGGCGCTCTCGGATGACGCTCCTGATGGGTCGATAGAGTAAAAAATTAAGGGCGATCATCAGAAGCAGGAAATTGAGGATTTGAATAAACAAAGAGGCGTTAATCTCTATCATTTCGGATTCGACCTCGAATTCACAAACTGACTATGGATTACGACGGAATTCTTGATTAGCCTCGGCTAGTTAAAATCGCATTGACCAATTTTTGTCCGTTAGTGCTTTTAGTTACAGGCAAAATTTATTACCCTATCCAGCCATGAGATGTCAAAGGTTTTTTTAAAAAAATTTTCACAAAGTCAAGCAGAATGTATTATATTGATATTTATATAACTTCTTGATCGACCTTGCTCTCGCCTTCCTTGGTGATCAAGGTGATCTTCTTGTCGAAATTGCCGCCCGCCTCAGCCATCTGGCAATGGCCCTCGAAGACGACCCCTTCATCAATAATCACGATCGGCGAGCGAATATTTCCGAAATGCTTGGCCGGCGCATGGAATTCGACCCGATTCCTGGCCAGGATGTTGCCATGGACCTCGCCGCTGACGACCACGGTGTCCACATCAATCTCGGCGGTTACATTGGCCGTGTCGCCGATGATCAGGGTTCCTTCGGACTTGATCTTCCCGGAAAAACGGCCGTCCAGACGGATGACCCCCTCAAAGTTCAACTGACCTTGAAAGTCGGTGCCCAGACCGATAAAAGCACTTATTTCGCTGCCGGAACCCCAGCCGCCGCGTCGTCGTTTTTTCATTTAACCTCCTAATCCCTATTGAACTCGGATCAGGACTTCTTTTGTGGTCTTAGCAAATTTCGAACGCGGGCGCAACCCCAAAGGTCTTCTTGGACCATCTTTCTGTTAAGGAGAAAAATGAAGCGCCTTTTAAACCATTTTGTCGATCAACTTCCGGGCGGACTCCAGGGCTTCCCCGGTGAACCTCCTTTTGACCGCAACTTTGATCATCTCCGGACTGAGAATTCGGTTCATCCCGGCCAATACGGCCAAAGCGGTCAAGGCCCAGTCGTCACTTTTGATTTTTTGCCCGCGGAAGTCCGCCCGGCCGACCTCGGCCCGGGTAGGGGAGAGGTTCAGACCCTGGGCTTGGATAATCAAAGTCTCGGGGCCAAGTTTTCCCAACAAGCCGCTCCGGCGGTGCGCTCCTTCCTGTCCCAAGGCCAGAACCACATTGGGTCTTTCCAGCCCGGTGAAACCGATCTCCTTCGGGGAAAGAATGACCTCACTGATCGAAGGGCCCCTCAACATGGCGATATTATATTCATTCTTTTGGGTGACCCTCAGCCCGGCCGTCAAACCGGCCCGGCACAAAATTTCGCCGGCGGTGATAATCCTTTGCCCGGTGTCGCCCAGAATCAGCATCTCGCTCCGCACCTTTTCCGGCGGCTCGAGGGTTTTATCGGTAGGCGCGGACCGCCGCCGATGGCCGCCGGATTTCCGCCGGTTTTTTTGCTTGACAGGCCTCTGATTTGGGTTTACAGTCACTTTATAGCTATGTTGTAGTTAACTCAACTGATGGCGGTCGGCTGGGCCGTGACAAACATTTTACTTTAATTTCAATTAATTAATTCCATAGCTCGCTCCCTGAAGGGTCAAAAATGGCCAAAGAAATTTCAACCGATAACCGACAAGTTCCGCTCGCCGACGAAGATCAGCTCGGTAAGAAGGCCAAGTTTGAAGTCTACGGGGAAGAAATGATCGAAAAAGTGGTGAAACTCAGCGGCAACAGCGGTCGGGTCTATCTGCCCCCGGACTGGGTCGGCAAACACGTCAAGATCATCCGGATCGACTGACCAATGCCAGCAGATTTGGAAATAAGGTCCATTAAACCCGAGGACCTGGAAGACGTGGTGCAGATTCAAGAGGCCATTATCCGGAAGAAGGTCTCGCCCGACTGGATCAATGTGGTCAAGGTCCAACTGACCAAGTCCGATGGCATCGGTTTGGCGGCCGTTCACCAGGGCGAAGTCATCGGTTTTTTCTTTGGGGAGATCAAACACGGGGCTTTCGGCTTGGAGCATTCCGGCTGGATCGAAATGTTCGGGGTCAATCCCAAGTTTATGGGCCGGGGCGTGGGCCGGTCCCTGGCCCAGGCCGTTTTCGACCGTTTTCGGGAAAGAGGCATCAAGGATATTTACACGGCGGTCCGATGGGATTCCGGAGACCTTTTGGCCTTTTTCAAGGAAATCGGCTTCACTTTAAGCAATTTCATTAATCTTAAAGCCAAGTTGAAGTGATGTTTCATCTCAACTCGTGGAGGACAACCCCATGATGGAGATGTTCCCGGAATAGTATGAAAACCGGCACGAGCCTGGATTATGCGACGGATTGGTCCAGAAAGCGCTTGAGTATCAAACAACTAACTGAATGGTAAACCACCACCGACCTTGTCGGGGGCTTTGAAGAGGCCGACGACTCCTGACAATGTCATTCACCGTCGTCCTTCCACAACCGGAGCTGTTTTTACTTAATTTGGTCATCTTGCTGTTTTTTGACATAATTTCTGACGGTATCTCGATCAATGCCAACAGTCCTGACAACTCGCGCCCCTAAGTTGATTCCCCGATATTTTTTGCCTGGTTCGGGAAATTCTTTGTTCAACCGCTCGGTACTGCCTCAAGCTGGATTTTCAAGGTCCACGTTTTCCAAGGGCTTCCTAGACCGGCGGCTTTGAGAAATCGAGGAGCGCTTCGGGATCATCCCTTGAAGCCAGCGAGGACAACCATATCGCCCAGGGCGAGTATAGAGGGTAACCAATGAGATATGCGGAAACAGGGTTTAATTTAGAAATCGATCTATCCCGGGGAAACATCGAGAGGGTGGAAACCGACCCCAGAGACACCCAGCTTTATTTGGGGGGGCTGGGGACTAACACCAAGATATTGTGGAACGGGGTTGGCCCTGAAATTGAACCCTTTTCTCCTGATAATCTGCTGATATTCGGCGCCGGTCTTTTAGGGGGCACCCCTGCTCCCGGGGCTAATCGGACCATTGTTTCCACCCTTTCGCCTCAGACTTTGCTGATGGCCTTTTCCATGATGGGGGGATTTTGGGCCCCGGAATTGAAATATGCCGGTTATGACAAAGTGATCATTCGCGGCAAGTCGCCGCATCTGGTTTATTTGTGGATCAACAATGACCAAGTCGAAATACGCGAGGCCGACCATCTCCAGGGAAAAGGCGCCCTTGAAACGGCGGAACTGATTCAACAGGAGTTGAAGGAGCCGAGGGCCCAGGTGGCGGCCATCGGCCTGGCCGGTGAAAACAGGGTCTATTATGCCTCCATCGAGCACAGCAGGTCCAGTGCCAGCCGAGGCGGCATAGGCGCCGTTATGGGGGATAAAAAGTTAAAGGCCATAGCGGTCCGGGGAACCAAGGACATCCATATTGCCCGACCGGAGGAATTTATAGGGCTTAGCGACGAAGTGCTGAAGTATATCCAATACCGGGCCAATAATCCCATTAAGGGGGTCCCGCCCATCTTGGCCGGGATCGGTTCGCCCCAAGAGATGGCCATCCATGACGAGAAATGGCACACCACCAATTTCGCCTGGGGAAATGCACGCCACCGGAGAAAAGATTTTTGGACCAAGGAAAACGAAACGAGGTGGAGGGAAGCTCAGGAAAACGCGGTGGAACGATTAATAAGTTGCCACAACTGTCCGATGAAATGCGGGGCCACCATTTCCTACCCCGGACAGACCAAATACATGATGAAATGTTACTCGAAACTGACTTATGTCATGGGGGCCATGGTGGATGACCTGGAATTTGGTTTTAAAATCGCTGGACTTGCTCAGGAGTACGGCGTAGACGGGTACACGGCGCCCCAGGTCATGGCCTTCGCGGTTGAGCTCTATGAAAACGGCATTTTGACCGACCAGGACTTGCCGGGGATGCCGTCCGATAACGCCGAAAGGTTTTTCTGGCTGCTGGAAAGAATCGTCCGGCGGGAAGGGATAGGAGATGTTTTGGCCAACGGCGTTTATTGGGCGGCCCGTCAGATCGGCCGGGGGGCGGAGGCGTACGATCGGAATACCGTTAAGAAACATGAACAGATGCCCATCAAGCTGGGTATGCTGAATCCTATGTATTTCCTGATGTATGCCACCGGCGAAAAGATGAACATCACCCAAATCGAAGGGCAGATGCCCCAGATGCCCTTTGAAACGAGAGAGGAAAGAGAAGAGTTTGTAAAGGATTGGGTCCAGGCTCCTAATGAGAAGTTTAAGGAATATTTTTTGAATTGGGAACTACGCGGAGAACGGGCCTTTCCATTTTATCCGCCCCCTCAGGCAACTTGTGAAATTGTTGATTGGCAAGAAACGATGCACTACATTGATGATGCCACCGGGATCTGTGCCGGTTTGTCGTCATTTCCCATAAAACCTCCGTACCATATTCATAATTTACCGATTTTGATCTCACTGGCGACCGGGATGGATATCGATGAAGCTGAACTATGGAAAATAGCCAGGAGGAACCGAACCCTGGTCAGGTCCTTTAATGTAAGAAGAGGCATGCGAAGAAAAGATGAAAAGCCCCCGCAGGACCATTGGAAGCAGAGATTCCCGGAGCTTGAAGCCAAACTCCTGGATGAGTACTACAAATTCAGGGGATGGAATAATGAGGGCGTTCCTACTAAAGAGACTTTACATGAATTGGGTTTGGATTACGTATTCGAAGACTTTGTTAAGAGGGGGATATTGCCCGATCATGAAATGACTCCTTCTAAAGAGACTATAGCGGAAAAAGATGATAATCGGTTGGAGGGAGCGAACAGTGAAGGTTGAGAAAAAAACAAAAATAATTAAAACAATAAAGATTGATGCTGATAAGTGCAATGGCTGCCGGGCCTGCGAGGTAATCTGCTCCTCCTTTCACGCCACCCCGAAATACAGCAGCAATAATCCGGCCAGGTCCCGCATTCGGGTGATTCATGAACCGCTAAAAGACATATACATTCCTGTCCACGCCGGTGAGTATGTTCAAGCCGAATGTACCGGCAGAGACAAATACACGATTGGCGGAAAGGAATATGAAGAGTGTGCCTTTTGCAGGGCTTCCTGCCCGTCACGGGACTTTTTTAAAGAACCCGATTCCAGCCTCCCTCTGAAATGCGATATGTGCGAAGGCGAAGAAGAGCCCTTGTGTGTTAAGTGGTGCCTGGCTGACGCCCTTACTTACGAAGAAAGAGAAGAGGAAGTCGAAGAAGAAGAGGCGCTGGACGAGATGGAGATCGGATTGGAAGCCTTGGCGAACAAATATGGCTTGCAGAAGATAATTGACGCCGTGGCCCGAATGTCAATGTCAAAGAAGAGATAGAACATCAAGGCGCAAGAAGGGGATCAGGAAAGACCGTGGAGAATGTGGCCGAGTTCAGGGAAATCATAGATCTCATAAAATCCAAGGGCGGAGAAGCCTTCAAATTATGCTATCAATGCGGATTATGCGACACCGTTTGCCCGTGGAACAGGGTTAGAATTTTTAGCATACGCAAAATAGTCCGTCAGGCTGCGTTCGGCCTGACCGAGATCGAAAATGAAGATATCTGGCGTTGCACCACCTGCGGCAGATGCCCTCAGAAATGCCCCCGGGACGTAAGACAAATAGAATCCGTGGTCTCTCTGCGCAGGATCGCCACGGAATATGGGGTTTTTCCGGCCGCCGTCCGTCCGGTCCGCACCGTGAGGGCCAGCCTGGCCGGCCAAGGCAACCCCTTGAATGAACAAAGAAAAAACAGGGCCGATTGGACGGAAGGTCTTTCCGTCCCGACGTTCACCGAGGGCATGGATATTCTGTATTTCCCCGGCTGCTACCCCAGCTATGACCCAAGATTGAAAAAGGTGGCCAGGGCTACGGCCGCCATCCTCAACGCCGCGGGCGTGGAATACGGAATACTGGGCCCCAAGGAAAACTGCTGCGGGGAAAGCATCCGCAAAACGGGCGATGAGGACCTGTTCAAACGCCTGGCCCGGGAAAACATCAAAACCTTCATCGATCACGGCGTCAGGAAAATCCTTGTTTCCTCCCCTCATTGCTACCATACCTTCAAAAACGAGTATCCCGAATTTATGGCCCACTTTGAGGTGGTTCATATATCCCAATATTTATTTGAACTTCTAGACCACGGAAAGCTTGAGATCAAAAAAGAGTACGGGAAGAAAATTACTTACCATGATCCCTGCTACCTGGGGCGGCATAACGGCATATTTAAAGAACCCCGAGAAATTTTGAGAAAGATCCCCGGTTTGGAGCTGACGGAGATGCCTGATTCGATGGAGGACAGCCTCTGTTGCGGGGGGGGAGGGGGCAGAATCTGGATGGAAACACCAAAGGGTGAAAGATTCTCCGACCTCAGGTTGGAACAGGCTCTCGGGGTCGGGGCGGAAGTGCTGGTTACTTCCTGCCCGTATTGCATCGCCAATTTCGAGGACAGCAAGTTAAACTTGGCGGATGGTGAAGACATGGCTGATAAGGGTCCTCGCTTCATTGAGATCAAGGACATCACCGAGATTATCCAGGAAGTGATTTAGGGAACCGCAGCAACCGGATGAGGGCCTAGAGAAGTGGAAAAAGAATCCGTCGACGGACAGAATTTCATTGTTCCCGCAGACCGCAACTTTGGCGACGTTATGGTCGTCGGTGGAGGGATCAGCGGTATTCAAGCCGCTCTTGACTTGGCCACCGCGGGGTTTAAGGTCTATTTGATAGAAAAATCGCCGGCTATCGGCGGCAAGATGGCCCAGCTCGACAAGACCTTTCCCACGAACGACTGCTCCATGTGCATTGAATCTCCCAAGTTTATCGAATGTGCCCGCAATCCCAATATAGAGATCATGACCTACACCGAAGTCGACGGTGTGGAAGGGGAATGGGGAGACTTCCAGGTCACCCTGATTAAAAAGCCCAGATACATTGCAGAGGACAGATGTACGGGTTGTACTACCTGTGTGGAGTACTGCCCGGTCAAGGTCCCGGACCCCTTCAATCAAGACTTATCGTCGAACAAGGCCATCCATATCTACTTCTCCCAGGCGGTTCCGCTGGTTACTTACATAGATGAAAACTGCCTTTATCTTAAAGACAAGAAATGTACTATCTGCCTGGAAGTCTGTAAGAATGACGCCATCGATTTTCTTCAAAAGCCGGAGAAGGTGGAAGTAAAAGTCGGGGCGATAGTCCTGTCTCCGGGCTATGAGACCTTCAATCCTGATTTGAGGGGCGACTACGGCTACGGCAAAATGGAGAACGTGGTCACCAGTCTTGACTTTGAACGGCTGTTATGCGCCACCGGGCCGTACGAAGGCGAGATAAGGCGCTCTTCCGACGGCAAGCATCCCCATAAAATAGCCTGGATTCACTGTGTCGGTTCCAGACAGGTCATTCCGGGCGGCAACAGCTATTGTTCCGCGGTCTGCTGCTCGTATACCCAGAAACAGGTGATCTTGGCCAAAGACCACGACCCCGAGATGCAGGCCGTGATCTTCCATAACGATATTCGGTCCTATGGCAAGGACTTCGAACGTTTCTACCAAAGAGCGGAAAAACTGCCCGGAGTTCGATTTATAAGGAGCTACGTATCGATAGGAAAAGAAATCCCCGAAAGTAAGAACATCACTATAAGATACTCCACCACCGACGACGGAGTAAAAGAGGAGGAATTCGATCTGGTGGTCTTGTCCGTCGGATTGAATCCTCCGGCTGAGGTGAAGGGCCTGGCCAAAAAGTTCGGCGTCGAGCTCAATGCCCACGGATTTTGTAAAACCAATCCGGTTAATCCCATCGAGACTTCCCGCCCGGGTATTTTTGTAGCCGGAGCCTTCCAGGGTCCCATGGATATTCCCGAGTCGGTGGTGACCGCCAGCGGAGCCGAAACCCTTTGCGGTCAACTCCTTGATTACCGTCGGGGAAAGCTGGCCAAGGAAAGGATATTCCCATCGGAAAAAGATGTCTCGGGACAAGAGCCCCGGGTGGGCGTCTTTGTGTGTCATTGCGGAGCTAACATCGGAAGAGTGGTCAATGTTCCTTCCGTGGTTGAATATTCCTCGACCTTGGACCATGTTGTTCACGCCGAAGAAGGCCTTTTCGTATGTTCCACCGATGCCGCTCAGCAAATAGCCGACACCATCCGGGAAAAAGGGCTCAATCGCGTGGTGGTCGCCGCCTGCACGCCCCGGACCCATGAACCGCTGTTCCGGGACACGCTGCGGGAAGGCGGAATAAATCAATATTTCTTTGACATGGCCAATATAAGGGAACACTGCTCCTGGGTCCATGCTCGAGAAAAGGAAGAGGCCACCCAAAAGGCCAAGGACATAGTCCGGATGTCGGTGGCCCGGACCGCCTTTTTGGAACCCTTGCAGGAATTTGACCTGCCGGTCGACAAAAGGGGGTTGGTGGTCGGCGGCGGCTTGGCCGGGATGATCAGCGCCCTGAGCCTGGCCGACCAGGGCTTTGAGGTTTACTTGGTGGAAAAGGGTCCGGACCTGGGAGGCATGGCCCGACGACTTCATTACACCTTGGAAGGACTGGATGTTCAACCATATTTGCGTGACCTTGTCCGCAAGGTCTATCAGCACCCCTTAATACATGTCCTAACCGAGGCCGCCGTTACGGAGGCTTCCGGTTATGTGGGAAATTTCCTAACCAAAGTGACCTCTGGAGGAAGGGTCAAGGAGATACGCCACGGCATAACCATCATCGCTACCGGCGCCGAGGAATATAAACCCACCGAATATCTTTATGGGCAAAATGACCGGGTCTTGACCTTGTTGGAACTGGAGGAGCGAATCGTCAAACGAGACGAAAGGCTGATCAACTCCCAGAGTCTGGTAATGATCCATTGTGTAGGGTGCAGACAGGAAGACAGAAATTACTGCTCCCGGATATGTTGCAGTCAGTCTATAAAAAACGCCTTGAAATTAAAAGAGCTAAACCCGGCGATGGATATCTACGTCCTTTTTCGGGATATGAGAACTTATGGGTTCAGAGAGGATTATTACCGGGAAGCGTCAAATAAAGAAGTAAGGTTCATTCGGTATGAGCCGGAGGATAAACCCAAGGTGGAAGCGGTGGAGGAGGATGGGCGGAGTATTTTAAGGATCACCGTGACCGATCCTATTTTAGGTCAGCGGCTGGCCATAGACGCCGATGCGCTGGCCCTGGCGGCCGCCGTTATTCCCTCGGCCGGTAGCCAGGAAATAGCCCGATTATTCAAGGTGCCTTTGAGCCCGGATGGTTTCTTTCAGGAAGCCCATGTCAAATTAAGACCGGTTGATTTTTCCACGGAAGGCGTTTTCCTCTGCGGGACGGCGCACTATCCCAAACATTTATCGGAAACGATCAGCCAGGCTTACGGAGCCGCCGGCCGGGCCATAACTATTCTCTCCCAGGATTCGGTCACCGCCTCCGGCTCTGTCTGCGCGGTGAATGAGAGTAAGTGTATTGCCTGCGGCGCATGTGTCTCGGCTTGTAAGTACGGCGCCATAGACTTTCATGATACTCCCCAGGGCAAAAAGGCCAGGGTTAATCCCGTTCTCTGCAAAGGAGACGGCCTCTGTAACGCCAAGTGTCCGACCGGGGCTATCTTGTTGAAGCACTATACCGATGAAGAGGTCTTTTCCCAAATTGACGCGGCGTTTCCAGACTTCCGGCAGTCCAATCAAGAATAAAGCAGGACTTGCCGCCTTAGGAGGGGTCTAAGATAGAATGGGTGCCGGGCTTGAGTTTAAACCGAAGATTTTAGGATTTTTATGCAATTGGTGCTGCTACGCGGGGGCGGACCTTTGCGGAGTCTCCCGCTTTCAATACCCCCCTTATATAAGGGTGATAAGACTGATGTGCTCGGGCCGAGTCGATCCGGCCTTTATAATCCGAGCCTTTCTAAACGGAATAGACGGAGTGTTCATCGGCGGTTGTTGGCCTGGCGAATGCCATTATGTTACCGAAGGAAATTACGATGCCTTAAACCTTGTCCATTTATGTAGAAAATTGCTGGAGCACATCGGGGTGAACCCTGAAAGATTAAGGCTCGAATGGGTGTCCGCCTCTGAAGGAATCCGTTTCGCCGAAGTTATGCGCGACTTTGGCCAAAAGGTAAAGGAGTTGGGACCGCTCGGCCGGGGCGAGGGAATAAACGAAAATGAATTAAAGTCCAAACTTGAAGAAGTGGCCAGGCTGATCCCCTACATTAAGATAGTGAAAGGGGAGAAGCTGGCCTTACATCTTGATAAAGAAGAAGAATATCAAGAACTTTACACCAAGGACGAGATAGACGGGTTATTTCGTGACGTAACCTCGTACTATATTGATCCGGATAAATGCCGGGCCTGTATGATTTGCCTTAGGAAATGCCCGGTAGAGGCGATTGCCGGCGGCAAGAACAAGATACATGTAATAGACCAAGAAAAATGCATAAAATGCGGAACCTGCCTTGAAGTCTGCCCCCCTCGTTTCGGGGCGGTCAAGAAGATTTCCGGCGAGCCTGCTCCGTCTCCTATCTCGGAAGAAGATAGAATTATAGTCCGAAAAAGCAGACCATAATGAGTGAAACCCCTTGAGCGGCTATTCTTAATAATTTTTTTCGAATCCTGACCTTTGTTTGCTGTCTTAATATAACCAGCTTAAATAACATATAATTTTTAACTTTTAAAAGCATGGCTCTATAACGAGTGTCAACACAAACCCCTTTTTTCCGTTTATTATCCATAGTAATACAAATTAAGATGAACTAGGTCGATTGGGGGCCAAGCAGACCGAAGAACAGCGCAATCCTGCCAAAGGAGGATCAACCATGCTGACCGCCGGCATTGATATCGGGGCCAAAACCATAAAAATCGTCATCATCGACGGCGATAAAATAGCAGCCAAAAACCTGACCGCGGCCGGTTACGACGTTCAGGAATCCCTGAAAAAAGCCTGGGCGGACATCGAGGCGCAGTCCGGCCTCAGGTTGGCTGACATTGGGAAGGTCATGGCCACCGGAGCGGGCCGGAAAGACACCCTTTACACTTCGGACACCATCACTGAGATATCGGCGGCGGCCAAGGGGGCTGTCGCCCTGAATCGGGACGTGCGCACGGTGATTGACGTCGGGGCTGAAGAAGGGCGGGCCATCAAGTTGGACGCCGGCGGCAAGGTCTTGGATTTCGCCATCAACGAAAAGTGCGCGGCCGGGACCGGGACTTTTACCGAAGCCATGGCCAGGGCCTTGGAGGTCCCGCTGGAAGAACTGGGCCCCTTGTCTCTCCAGAGCACCCAGGCCGTGGTCATGAACGCTCAATGCGCGGTTTTCGCCGAATCCGAGTTGGTCACCCTGATCCACAACAAGACGCCCAAGCCGGATATGGCCAGGGCCATCCACGACGCCATCGCCGACCGGATCGTCTCCCTGGTCCTCCGGGTCGGTCTGGAAGAAAAAGTCATGCTCATCGGCGGCGTGGCCAAGAACATCGGCTTTGTCACTTCTATCAAGAGGGAGCTGGAAACCGAGGTCATTGTCCCCGAAGATTGCGAGTTTGTCGGCGCTTATGGCGCGGCCCTGGCCGCGGCCGGCAAGTAGTCGTCTGTGATTTTTCAGGAAGTTAGATAAGTTAAGGAGAAGGACAAATGGCGGAAGAATACTGGAGGTGGACGGAGTCCAGGTGGACCGATCTCGGCCTTTCCTGGAAAGGCGGCGAGATCATCACCGCCGGCGTGGACGTGGGCTCGGTCAGCTCCCAGGCGGTCATCATGGTTGACAGCCGATTATACGCCTACGCCAACACCAGGACCGGCTCGGACAGCCCCAACAGCGCCATCAACGTGATGAACTGGGCCCTGGAAGACACGGACGGACTGACCCTGGACAAAATTCAATACACGGTGGGCACCGGTTACGGCCGGGTCAACGTCCCCTTCGCCCAAAGGGCCGTCACCGAAATCGCCTGCCATGCCCGCGGGGCCAATTTCATGTACGGTCCGACCGTCAGGACCATCCTGGACATGGGCGGCCAGGACTGCAAGGCCATCCACTGCGACGACAAGGGCAAAGTGACCAACTTCCTGATGAACGACAAGTGCGCGGCCGGCACGGGCCGGGGCATGGAAGTCTTCGCCGACCTTCTGAAAGTTTCCATCAACGATATGGGCGAACTGTCACTCCAGGTCGAAGAAGAACCCCCGCCGGTCTCCTCGACCTGCGTGGTCTTCGCCAAGTCCGAAGCCAGCGGCCTGCTCCGGGCGGGCTGGCCCAAGGAGAAGGTCCTGGCGGCCTACTCCTCGGCCATGGTCCACCGGGTCGTCTCCCTGCTCGAACGCATCGGCCTGGAGGAAGACTTCGCCATCACCGGCGGCATCGCCAAGAATAAGGGCGTGGTCCTCCGTTTGGAAAAGGAACTCGGGGTTAAAGCTCTCGAACCCAAGTACGACACCCAGATAGCCGGAGCCTTGGGCGCGGCCCTCTTCGCCAAGGCCCTGGTGGAAAAGGAAAAAGGCAAGAAGAAATAGAATCAAGCTGGGGGAGCTCCGACTTCCTCGCCCGCTCCAATAGGAAGGACCCATGATCGCCAATTACGGGTACAAGGACGGTTCCGGAGATTTTTTCATCACCATCGACACGGACAAGTGTGACGGCTGCGGGGCTTGCGTCGAGGCTTGTCCGGCCCAGGCCTTTGAAGTGGGGGAAGACCCGAACGACCCTTTGCGGGAAGACCCGGCGGCCTTTATCGTCGAAGCAGTCCGCAAGAAACTTAAATATGCCTGCGCCCGGTGCAAACCCGTAACCGACCGGCCGCCTTTGCCCTGTGTCCAGGCCTGTCCTGCTGAGGCCATCAGTCATTCCTGGTAGCCCGGCCTGTGCTTTGGCCGGGCGCTTCGATGGGGGCGCCGCCGAAACATTATCAATTAGGAGTTTAAGGGAAACATGGAACAAAAAAGCCCACGGGACGCCGCGCTGACCGCCGCCGGCTGGACCAGGCAGTTCGCCACCAGCGAGCCCCGCCTGTCCGAAGCCGCGGATGAGTATCGGGAGCTGGGCTTCGAAGTGCTGATCGAGCCGGTCGACGTCTGCCCGACTGACGGGACCTGCACGATCTGCCTGGCCGAGAACCCGGATTATGTCAAGGTGATTTACACCCGGCCCAAAGAAAACTTGTCCTGATCTTGGTGAAGATGGTATCATTATGGCCAGTTAAACGGGTCGACTTTACCATGAAGCGTATCTTCACTCCGGACGAGATAAAGGAAATCCTTAAGAGGCACAGACCGCACACCGACGACCATCAACCCGGTCTCCGGCCGGCTTCGGTCCTGGCTCTTTTCTACCCCGACCCCGCCGGCCTGTCCTTGATCTTCACCAAAAGAACGGAAAGACCGGACGATCAGCACAGCGGCCAGATATCCTTTCCCGGGGGTATGCGAGAGCTGGTGGACCCGAATTCAGAAGCCACCGCCCTTCGCGAGACCCAGGAAGAGATCGGCGTTGACCCCCAGGACGTGGAAATATGGGGCCGGCTCAACCAGGAGGCCACCATCTCCGGTTTCTCGATCGCCCCCTTTGTCGGGTCTATTCCTTTTCCTTACCGATTTCATTTAAATACCGAAGAAGTGGAACGGCTGATCATCGTTCCCTTTGACCATCTTATCAGCCCGTCTTTCTTCAAGGAAGAATTTTTACCCTGGAACGGTCGCCAATATAAAACTTACAGATTTATTTACAAAAATGATGTGATCTGGGGTGCGACCGCCCGCATGCTCCATAATTTTCTCAGCCTGCTCACCACCGGCCGTGAACCCGAAGACCCTCGTTTTTTATACGATCATTGAAGCCGAATTGAAGTTATTTCCATCGGCCTTGAAATTGTGAAAAAAGGGATTATAATTTAATCAAGGTGATGGACGCTTAAAAACGGCTTCTTGAGCGTGCGTGGCAGAGCTGGATCGGCGGATCCGTCAAGTAAGAAAAAGGATTTAAAAGGGTTTCCGGCCGACGGCTCACGGCGCATCGGGAAGCCGTCCAAAGGCCGCCGAAATATAATTCGGCGGCCTTTTTATCGTAAGTTAATCATTATAATTCTGTTAACTTATTGAATAAGTTGGTTATAGTTTAACTTTCGACTGGGATATGTAGTCACTAATTTTTGAAAATATATCTTGACATAGATGTTTTTATATGATAATTAAGTAGTCATGTATATCACGGTCATTAAATCCAAGGGCAAGAACAAGACCTACCAAAGCGTCCTGCTTCGGGAGTCCTATCGTGAAGGGGGCCGGGTTAAGAATCGGACCATCGCCAATTTGTCCCGCTGCCGGCCCGAGGAAATCGAAGCCATTCGGTTGGCCCTCAAGCATAAGGACGATCTGTCGGGGTTGGAGCAAGTCCAGCCTGGCTTAGAGGTGAGGGAAGGGCCAAGTTTAGGGGCCTTATGGACTGTTTATGCTTTAGCTGGGCGGCTGGGTCTGGAGAGCCTGGTGACGGTGACGGCCGAAAACCGGCGGATTAAGGTCGAGGTGGATGAAGAATACTTCGGCGAAATAGCCGAACTGGACGGCTGTTACGCCCTCAAAACCGATCCACACCTACGGGATTAAGAGTGAACTTCCGTTATAATCATCTAGTTTCGCTTCAGCACCTATCTGTCCGCTTTCCTCATAATCCCTCAACCCCCAATAAGGCGGGCTTGTGACACAACAACGAAAAAAGTTCTCAGGCATGTCTTTGAGAACTTTTAAAGCATCGCCAACAATTATTTCGCACCCCTCCGGTTTCCTAAAAAATGGGAGCCTTGATGGAGTTTCCCCGGAACCGAGTTGTTTCATGATTCTTTCTCTTGGCAAATGAGGGGTTATTTAAAAAAATTATTAAAATTATGATAGTTATCACTCATGGCTATATTTGACCCCACAGAGTTGTCCATGTATATCCCGAAGAAAATCATATCCATCTATAATTTTCTTGTCGAGAAAAAAGAGACGCTTAAGGGGGGCTTCAGCCATCTTCAGGATTCGCCGACCAAAATCGCCCGGCCTCTTTTAAGATGGTCGCTGTTTCCTGGGGCGACCGCCAGATCACCTCGGGCTGGGCTCGAAACCAGGTCAACTGGCGCTTGGCGTAACGCCGGGTCTGTTTGATGATCTCGGCCTGGGCTTCTTCCAGGGTCAAGCGGCCCTGAATATACCGGACCACCTGCCGGTAGCCGATGGCCTGCATGGGCTTCAGTTCGGGCGAGTAGCCCCTGGCCAGTAGTTCTTCCACTTCCTTGACCAGTCCCAGCCGGAACATCTCCCTGGTCCGGGCTTCGATCCGGGCGTAAAGCTCGGCTCGGGGCAGACCGAGGCAGAAGAACAGGACCTGGTAAGGCCTTTCCCTCAAGGCGTGCTCGGCTTGGAAGACCGACATCGGCCGGCCGGTCGATTCATAGACCTCCAGGGCCCGGATGATTCGGACCAGATCATGGGGATGGACCCGGCCGGCCGTCTCCGGGTCCGCTTCGGCCAGCCTGGCGTATAAAGCCGCCCGGCCCTGAAGTTCAGCTTCCCGATGAAGCCGTTGCCTGATCTGTTCGCTTTGGCCCGGTCCTGGAAAAAGACCCCGGAGCAGGCTGCGCAGATAAAGGCCGGCCCCGCCCACGACCAGAACCGGCGTTTTCTTTTCGGAAAGTTGAGAGATTAAGGACCTGGCCAGCCGGAGGTACAAGGCGGCATCAAAATGTTGGTCCGGATCGACCAGGTCGATCAGGTGGTGCCTGGCCCGGGCCTGTTCTTCCAAGGTGGGTTTGGCCGTGCCGATGTCCATGAACCGGTAGACCTGCATGGAATCGGCGTTGATTATTTCCGCCCCGCATTCGCCGGCCAGGCTTATGGCCAGATATGTTTTGCCCACCCCGGTGGGTCCGGCCAGGACCACGACCCTGGGGCGGGTCGGTCGGTCCGGCCGGAGCGGGGTGGAATCTAGGGCAGACACCACTCAGGACCGTTTGAACTTTTTTTCGAGTTCGGCCAGGTTCAGGTGGAAGATAAGGGGCCGGCCGTGGGGGCAGTGGGTCGGGACCCTGGTCCGGTCCAGGTCGGTCAGAAGCTGTTCCATCTCCGGGCGGGTCATTTCATCCCCCGCTTTGATCGCCCCGTGACAGGCCAGGGACTGAAGAAGGGTTTCTTCCAGGTGTTCCAGGCCGGTTTCGGGCCGATGGTCTTCCATCTGGTCGAGGATAGCCTCGAGGGTTTTCGGGCCGTCCCGTCCGACCAGGACAGTAGGCACGGTCCGCAGGACAAAGGTCTGGCCGCCGAAAAATTCCAGACTGAAGCCGAAACGGGTCAGCACCGTGGTGATGGATTCGAGCAGAACGGCCTGGGTCGGGGAAACCTCGAAGGTCTGAGGCCAGAGCAGGCCTTGGCCGGCCAAAGAGCCTTGGTTGAGTTGTTCGAGCAATCGTTCGAAGAGAATCCGTTCATGGGCGGCGTGCTGGTCGATGATGTAAAGCCCTTCCGGCCCCTGGGCCAGAATATAAGTCCGAAAGAGCTGGCCGATGGGCCGAAGGCCTTCCTGTTCCGGCGTGAGTCGGGGTTCGGACCGGCTGTCGGGTGAGACCGGGGCCGGCTTTTCCCAAGAGGCTCTGGCTGAGGTTTCCCAGCCGGCGGCCTCGGTGACCAGCGAAGGCCGTTGGGGGAAGGATTGGTCTTGATAGCTGATCGGGGCGGGCTTAAGGGGCGGTCGATCCCGGCTCAAGGCCTGGGCCATGATTTCGGCCGCGGCGGCAAAGACCCGGCCCGGCTCCCGGAAACGGACCTCGGCTTTGGCCGGATGGACGTTGACGTCGACCTGGCGGGGGTCGATTTTAAGAAAGATGACGGCTATCGGGTAGCGGCCGCCGGCCAGTCGGCCCCGATAGGCCTCCAGGACGGCCCGGGTCAGCAGGCGGTCGGCCACCGGGCGGCCGTTGACGAACAGATACAGATTACTGGGGCGGGCGCGGTCCATTTCCGGTCGGCCCAGGAACCCCGAGACCGATATATCTCCGGCTTCATCTTCAAAGGGAGACATGGCCCGGGCCGTTTCCCGGCCGAGCACCCGGGCCAACCTGGCCGGCTGGTCTTCCTGGGGGCTGGTGGACAGGACTTCCTGGCCGTCGGTCCGATAGATCAGCCTCAAGTCGGGGCGGCTCAAGGCGAAGCGCTGGGCCGTTTCCAGCAGGTGGGCCGCTTCGGTCCGTTCGCTTTTGAGGAACTTGCGGCGGGCCGGGACGTTGAAGAAGAGGTCCCGGACCTCGACGGCGGCGCCGCGGTCACGGGCCGCCTCCTCGACCTTGATCATCCGTCCGCCGGACAGGACGACCCGGCGGGCTCGGCCGTCGTCCCCAGGGGCGGAAGTGATGGTCATCCTGGAGACCGAAGCGATGCTGGGCAGGGCCTCGCCCCGAAAACCCAGGGTGTTGATTTCGAGCAGGTCAGTTTCTTCAGCGATTTTGCTGGTGGCGTGGCGTTCGACGGCTAAAAGCAGGTCGTCCGGGGACATGCCCTGGCCGTTGTCGGCCACCATGATCAGGCGGCGGCCTCCGGCCTCGACGTCGATGTCAATCCGGGAAGCCTCGGCGTCCAGGCTGTTTTCAATGAGTTCCTTGAGGACCGAGGCCGGGCGTTCGACCACCTCGCCCGCGGCGATGCGGTTGATGAGCTGTTCGGAAAGCAGCCTGATGGAACCCAAGGTTTAACCGCCGTGCGCTATCCGGGAATCAATTTCGCGGAGCGTGCTCCGCTTGGAAATAAAGCCCCGCCTGCGGGATGGTTTTGGAAAAGCCGCAGGTCTGGGCTTCAGCCGCCCTGGTCTAGAACTATAACATATCCGACAAAAGCTTGCCAAGCCGGCCGGTCCGGACCTATACTGGAGTTCAGGGAGGGCTCAACCGGGTTCTTCCTGACCAGGGAATCGGGCCGAGGGCCGGTCTTGCAGGTTTTACGCCTTCTTCCTTTCCTGGAGACCTTTCCAGGCCCTTTTCCCCGGTGGTTTTGGATTTGGACGGCCGACTTTTTCAAGGATGCCACGATGACCGAACGAACCTTAGGCTGGTTTCTGGGCCTGACTCTGGCCATCATCATTTGCTGGCTTCTCAATATTTTAAAATTCGTCTTTCTACCCATGGTCATCGCCGTCTTTATTTCTTTTCTGCTTGAACCCATGATTCAGTGGCTGATCAGATTCAAGGTCCCTCACGGCCTGGCCGTGGTCCTGACCATGACCGTGGCCCTGCTGCTGGTCTACCTGGCCGGGACCATCGTCCTCAAGAGCCTGGTGTCGTTCAAGGATGAATTCCCGCGCTATGAAATCCGCATCCAGCAGATGACCACCCAGGCCAAAAAATTGGGAGACCTGGAGATCGGGCCCTGGGACAGCGCCCCCCTCCGGGAGTTTTTGCGCAGTTTCTCCCTCAGCTCTCTGGTCGCCTCGACCTTGAACCGGGTCCTCAGTCTGACCTGGTACACCTTTTTTGTTTTTATTTTCGTTATTTATATGCTTTGGGGCCGCCCGAAGCTGCCGGGCAAGATAGTCCGGGCCTTTTCCGAAGACCGGTCCCGCCAGATCATCGAGGCCTTTGATAACATCAACCAGCAGGTTCAAAGATATATCTGGGCCAAGACCCTGACCAGCATCATCACCGGGGGGATGGTCATCATCGTTTGTCTCCTCTTCCAGGTCGATTTTCCCATCACCTGGGGTTTTTTCACGTTTCTCTTGAATTTCGTCCCCACGGTCGGGGTGATCATCGCCGCCATCCTGCCCACTTTGGTCGCCCTGGTCCAGTTCGGCCCCTGGACCGCGTTGTGGCTCCTGGTCGTCTTGACCGGGGTGCTGATGACCCTGGGCAACCTGATCGAACCGAAAATCTTAGGGGAAAGCGTCAACCTCTCCCCGCTGGTCGCCCTTTTGGCCTTGATCTTCTGGGGCTGGCTCTGGGGGGCCGCCGGCATGGTCATCGCCGTGCCTTTGACCGCACTGATCAAGTTTACTTTCGATCAGGTTCCCAGCCTGCGCTGGCTGGGAGTGATGATGGGCAGTGAAAAATGAGGCGTCCGAGCTGCGATTACCATAATATAATTGATTTGGCGGAGGTTGACCGTTGGACAAAAAGGAAGAACTGATCTTAAAGGCCACCAAGGAAATCGTGGTGAAATTCATTGAAACCGGCCGGGTTTATCCGAGTTCCTTTGAGGATAATTATCGTCTGGTCAACCGGGTCGTCCGGGAATCGATTCGGGACGAAGACCAGGTCTCTCCCCAAGAAGAATGATTTCCCAGGCCCGGCCTGGGTGGTTTTTTCTATTAATATTGAGACTCCTCGTGCCCAGGCTCTGCCTGGGCGCGGCCTGTCTTCGAGGCTCCGCCTTGTAAGACGCGCCGGTCATGGAAC
>ENA-OSEO01003254-OSEO01003254.1-sediment-metagenome-genome-assembly--contig:-NODE-3254-length-19760-cov-3.417416_pt1 | contig 19760 bp, 14 predicted proteins | sample MGYA00237883_ERZ534232 | MGnify/ENA metagenome assembly ERZ534232
AAAGGCGGGGTTTGCCTATTTCTATATCGGCCAAAAAGTGACCTGAGAGAGAATTGCACGGGAGGACCTACGGTCTAGTGGTGCACTCCCCTCTCCCACACTTCCCAATTAAGCCGGACTTCCTCATGAGGGAGCGTTTAAGTCCCCCTTTTTAAAGGGGGATTTAGGGGGATTTTAACACGGTCGGCTAAAATCCCCCCTGCCCCCTTTAGCAAAGGGGGAAAATACCTGCCATTTCCCGGGTTCTTCGCTGCAAATGTAAGTTGTGTAAATATGAAAAATAACTCCAGCATGGAAATGAAAGGCCGACAAGATCGGGATAACCCCCAGGTTTCCTGGGAACGGCTCCGGGATCTGCCCCTGGAGAAATTCCCGGACCTCAAGGTCCTGGTGTTGGGGGACTTCATGCTGGATGAATACATCTGGGGCCGGGTGGAGCGCATCTCCCCGGAAGCGCCGGTGGCGGTGGTGGACGTGGAGCGGGAAACCCGGACCATGGGGGGCGCGGGCAACGTGGCCAACAACCTGGCGGCCCTGGGAGCCCAGGTGGAGGTCCTGGCCCTGACCGGGGAGGACAACCCCGCCGGACTCCTGCAAGAAGAGCTTAACCGCCTGGGGATTGACTCCCGGGGGCTTTTTCACGATCCTCAGCGCCGCACCACCAGGAAGACCCGGGTCGTCGCCAACCAGCAGCAGGTGGTGCGTATCGACCGGGAGACCCGGATACCCGGGCCTGCGGCCTTCGAGACCTGGGCCCTGGGACGCCTGGAGGCCCTCCTTCCTACTCTTAACGCCCTCATACTCTCCGATTACGGCAAAGGCACCCTGACTCCTTCTCTGCTTCAGGAGGCCATCCGCCGGGCCCGATCTCAAGGATTGCCGGTGGTGGTGGACCCCAAGGGTACGGATTACTCCCCTTACGCCGGGGCTACGGTCATCACCCCCAACCACAAGGAAATGGAGGCAGTGGTGGGGCGGCCGTTAAGGACCTGGGAGGAACTGGTAGATAAGGGGCGGGAACTAAGGGAACGGCTGGGCCTGGATTTTCTTCTCATCACCCAGGGCGCGGAGGGCATGACCCTGTTGCGGCAGGGCGGACCTCTGCGCATCCCCGCCCGCACCCCCCGGGAGGTCTTCGACGTCTCCGGCGCCGGGGACACGGTGGTGGCGGTCCTGGCCCTGGGGCTGGCCCAATGGGGGGAGGCGGCGGTGGCCGCGGCCCTGGCGAACCTGGCCGCGGGGGTGGTGGTCACCAAAAAGGGCACCGCGCCCATCCTCCGCTCGGAGATGGAGCGGGAACTTCGGGGCCACGTCCACCTGGAGGAAAAAATCGTCACCCTGAAAGAGTTGGGTTTTGTCATTTCCCACCTCAAGGCCCAGGGCAAGAAGGTGGTCTTCACCAACGGCTGCTTTGACCTGCTCCACGCGGGCCATATCAAATTCCTGGAGGACTCCCGGCGGCTGGGGGACGTCCTGGTGGTGGCCCTGGACGCGGATGCCTCCGTGGCCCGGGTGAAAGGGGAGGGCCGCCCGGTCATCGGCCAGGAGCAGCGCCTCCGCATCCTCGGAGCCCTGGAAGTGGTGGACTACGTCACCCTCTTCGACAGCGAACAACTCCCGGAAATTCTGCGCAATCTTCAGCCGGACATCCTCACCAAGGGCAGCAATTACCCGGAAGCCGAAGTGGCCGGCCGGGAGATCGTCCAGGCTTACGGCGGCCAGGTGCAACTCCTGCCGGTCACCGAACCCGTCTCCGTCTCGGACCTGATTAATCGTATTAGGGGAGAATGATTTTGGGGGAGGGGGCTAATACCGAATTGCAGTCAAAAAAGCATTAAGACGTAGGGGCGAACCTTGTGTTCGCCCTTAATGCATCTGGGCGAACACAAGGTTCGCCCCTACGAAAAAATATGTTGATAAAGAATTGGGATGGCATTCCGACTGGCACAGAGGCCAGCCCCACCGGCTTTACCTCCTTCCATAAAAATCTTTTTTGGATATTAAAGGGCGTGTGGACAGGCCTTGCGGTATATGCCACTCGCCCTTTTTTTGCAGGGGACGGCGGGATATTCTCGACCGCTAAATTTTCTGTTCCACATCCCAACATCTTAGAACTTCATCCTTGCTCCAGACATCGAACTGCTCAGCAAATAGTTCGAAGAAGCATGTCAAAAATGAGGCAGCATGTCGAAACACATTTCCCACATCAAATTGTCTTGAACGTTGCGACCAAGACAAACCATCAGGACGAATACGTAGGAATTTATTGGCAAGACGAACATCGACATGGGAGAAGGAAGATAGTTCGCCATAGAATATGTCATAAGCCTCTTCATGATCGACTTCAATTGCCATCTGGCGAATACTTTTCCCTGACCAATTTTGAAACGAAAGCCTCTTTCCTTTCTTCGTCACTGTCTCATAATTTGAGCATATTGCAAGGTATTTTGTATTGATGTCTTTCTCCTTAGGAGACCAGACATCTCGCCACATTAAATTCATTGCCTCTCGCCATTGATGGTTCTTACTCTTACGGTGTTTAATACAACCTTCCATATCTCGTTTGTTAAGAACATGCTCAAATTCGATATATTGCCGTGAGCGATCTTTAGGAGATTGAGAAATATAGTGGGCTGTAACCTCAGTTTCAAACATCGATCGCACAATGACATACCCTACCGTGGAAGGGAACCACTCAATTTTGAAAGAATTACATAGGTACAGTAATGCCTCGCCAGCGGAGAGATTATGCATCAAGAAACACGACATTAGTGATGTGTATTCTGGCCCTGCTGGGTGATAACGAGTGCCTTCAACACTTCGAGCAAGCGTGATTAAGCGCTTAAGGACTTCTTGATGTTGTTCAATTGTGAGAAATTTGATTGCCATTAAAGTTCATAAGGCATGCCATGCACGCCGATTTATGGCAGCCATGGGCCGACCTATAATTGAATTTTTTATCTTAACGAAAAACGAAAAACCGTATTTACCGCCCTCTCCCCTCCACCCGCTGGATGAGAAATTTTTGCCATTTGGGCCAGGGGTCTTTGGCGGTGAGGTCCGTCAGGTGTTCCAGGGGGATTTCGGCCCGGGCGCTGGAGGCGTGGCCGCCCGCGGAACCCAGTTTGGCGAAGGCCTTTTGGGCCAAGGCTCCGGCGTTTTTCCGGAGGCCGTCGTTTCTGAAGATGACCACCAGTTTGTCTTGGTAGACGCCGCCGACGATGGTCCAGGAGATCTCATGGGCCCTCAAGAAAAAGTCGGCCAGGATCACCAGGATGTCCGGGGTGCTCACCGCGCCCAGGAAGGCGAAGAATCTTTGGTGGCGGATGCGGTAGCGGCTGAAGGCCAGTTGGAAGTATTTCAGCATGGAGAGGTTGAATTCGGCGTAATCCAGACTGCGGATCAGGGCCCGGCGGGTGAAGCCGAAGAGGTAGTGGAAGGCCCGGACGTCGGCCTCGATGGCGGGGCGCTCGAAATTGGAGGTGTCGGTCTTGATGGCGTAGTAGAGGGCGGTGGCCAGTTTCAAGGAGGGCTTGATGCGCGCCGCCCGGAGGTACTCGGTCATGATGCTGGAGTTGGCGCCGTAATCGGACCGGATATCCACCAGTTTGGCCGCAGTCTCCGGCAGCCGGGGATGATGGTCGATAATCAGGTCGTATTGGTGGGTCCCGAAGGTCTCATGGTGTCCCGGCTGGTTGTCCACCAGGGCCTTGCGGTTGAATTCCCCGGGGTTGATTTCCGTATAAGGGGTGAGCTTAATCCGCAGCAGTTCCACCAACCGGGCGTTTTGGGGGCGGGTAATGGGCTGGATATAGGAAATGACGCAGGCGGAAACGCGGCGCCAGAGCAGGCGCTTTAGGGCCATGGCGCTGGCAATGGAATCCGGGTCGGCGTTGATCAGGATCAGGAGGCGGTCTTCGTAGGTAAACAGCTGATAGAGCCGGGTTAAAGGTGTGGACATGGTTTCCCCCGTAGCTTGTCCAGTCATTCTACTCCAAAAAGCTTCTCATTTAAAAGGCATTTTCGGGGTCAGGGGGAAAGGCCCAGGGGCCTGAGTCTGCCTTGAATAACATTTTTCATTTTCAATTAAAATAAAAAAAGATTAATCAGGTTAAACTCAGTTTTAATAAAATTAAACAAAGAAAAAGCTAAGCTAAGCATAATTAATAATAAGCTAACCATAGCCTAAAACGAGTTAAATAGAAAGAAAGCAAAGTTGCATCTAAGTCTTAAGTTGATTAAAATAAATGATAGCTTAATAAAAGTGTCCATTAATAGAAGTAAAGTCAAGCGAAAGACGGTATATAATTAATAATAAAGGATAAAAAGACGATTACTGTCAATGCTAATTGGATAAATAAAGCTTGAGCAGGGGGTTGCGGCCATGCCAACTAAAGTAGGAAGCCTAAAAAACACAAGATTAAATCTATAGTCCCCCAAATAGTTGTTTAACGAAACTTAAAGTTTTGGATACAAGTGCCGATTAATTATACGAAACCGGAAAAGGCCCAAGAAAGCGGGGGAAGGGGGTGGGACAAAAGCCCGCTGGGGGCCGAGACGGTATCGCATGGATGCGGTAAACAAATCAAGGAGGATAATCTTATGGGTTTAGTTATCAACCACAACCTGATGGCTATGAACGCCGCCAGGTCCCTCAACGTCTCCTATAGCCGTTTGGCTACTTCCGTCCAACGCCTGTCTTCAGGATTACGGGTAAACAGCGCACAAGACGACGCCGCGGGTTTGGCGGTTCGGGAAATCATGCGCACTGATATCCGCGTCCTGAACCAGGGCGTACGGAACGCCAATGACGCGGTGTCCATGATTCAGACGGCGGACGGCGCTCTTTCGGTTATCGACGAGAAGTTGACCCGGATGAAAGAACTGGCGGAGCAGGCGGCTACCGGTACTTACACCACCGCGCAACGCTTGATCATGGACAGTGAATACCAGGCCATGGCCTCGGAAATCACCCGGATTGCCAGCGCCACGGACTTCAACGGCGTGAAGCTGCTGGACGGCAGCCTCTCCGGCAGCGCCGTGGACGGCACGGAGCAGATGAAGATCCACTTCGGCACCGGCAACAGCTCGGCGGAAGATTATTACTATGTGAAGATCGGCGAAGCTACTGCCTCTGCCCTTGGCGTGGGGCAAGCTGCGGGTACGGGCGCAGGCTCCACCATCAGCACCCAGTCCGCGGCCCAGGTGGCCCTGGACGCCATCGACAGCGCCATCCGGACCAAGGACAACATCCGGGCCAACCTGGGCGCCTTGGCGAACCGGCTGGCCAACACCGTTTCCACCTTGTCCATCCAGGCGGAGAACCTGCAATCAGCGGAATCCCGGATCTCCGACGTGGACGTGGCCACGGAAATGACGGAATTCACCCGTAACCAGATCCTGGTGCAAGCTGCCGTCAGCATGTTGGCTCAGGCCAACTCCCTGCCGCAGTTGGCCCTGCGACTCCTGGGCGGCTGATTTAACCTCTTCTGGGGCAGGGAGGAAATTCTTTCCCTGCCCCACCCCCATCCCCACCATCGTCTAAACCCCTAAAATACTGAGCCTGCAGCATTTTGGCATTTGGTATAGCCTTTGCAGTTCCGGAAAGCCAGAACGGCAAGTGACTAAACCAGGAGCCAAGAATGGCTACAACTGCGGGCATATCAGGTATCAGCACTTATTATCAGCCCTCCATCACTTTTAGCGGCTTGGGGTCCGATGTAGATTTTGACAGCATTATCGACCAGCTGGTGGAGGTGGAGAGCGCCAGCATCAATCGCTTCGAATCCTGGAAAACGGAGTGGAGCGATAAAATTACCGCGCTGGAGACCCTGAACACCAAATTGACCGACTTCAAGACCGTGGCCGCGAGCATGGACACCTTGACCCAGTTCGTGGGCAAAACGGTCTCCAGCAGCGATACGACAGTCTTAAGCGCTTCCGCCAGCACCTCCGCCACCTCGGGGACCCACTCGGTCCTGGTGAACCAGCTGGCCCAAACGGAGGTGGAAGCGCATGCCGGGCTGGCCGCCAGCACCACCGTTATCAACAGCAGCGGCAGCGCCAAGGTCTTTGCCTTCTCCTATGCCGGCGGCGCGGCGGTCTCCATTGCCGTGGCTGACGGGGCCACCCTGGCGGATCTGGCCACGGCCATCAACAACAGCGGCGCCAATCCCGGGGTCACCGCCACGGTGATGGATCTGGGAGCCTCCTACGGCGCCACCCGTTACCGCTTGCTGCTCCAGGGCAAAGACACCGGCAGCAGCAATACCATTACCATTGACGACGGCCTTACCACTCTGGACGGCACAGGGGGTACGGAAAATTTTCTCTCCGGCACCTTTACCGAAACCCAGACCGCCCAGGATTCCCAGATTAGGGTGGACGGTTATCCTCCCGGCACCTGGATTGAGCGTTCCGGCAATGCCATCAATGATGTGATTCCCGGGGTGACCCTCAGCCTGCTGAACAGTTTCGCCAGTGCGGTGCAGGTGACCATCGGCGACGACACCGAGGCCATGCAGGAGAAGATTGAAGAGCTGGTGGAAAAATATAACGACGTCATTGCCTATATCAAGGAGCAGACCAAGTACGACGGCAATACCGGCGAATCCGGGATTCTCCTGGGCAATTATGCCGTGGAGATCGTCAAGAGCGCGCTGAATTATATCGCTTCCGGCAGCGGCCAGGGTTTTAAAAGCCCCAATGACGCCTATCTCACCCTGGGGCAACTGGGCATAACCACCGACGTCAGTGAAACCTCCCCCACTTTCGGGCAACTGGTTATCGACAGCAGCGAGTTGAACGCGGCCATCAATGATGACCCCGAAGCAGTGGCCAATCTGATGGCTGCTTATTTCCAGGGGGTGAGTGATGACGCCACCGGTAATCTTACCTATCACAGTTCCCTGCCGGGAATCACCCAGCCGGGCACCTATGCGGTGACGGCCACGGTTGCCGGCGGCGTCATAACGGGGGGGACCATCAATGGCCGGGCGGCCTCGATTTCCGGAGACACTCTGACCGCCAGCACCAGTGGCTATCCGGAATACGGCCTGGCGGTCAAGGTCAATCTGGTGGACGGCAACTACTCCAGCACCGTCAGGTTGCAACTGGGGAAAAGCGGCCAGTTCACCGAGAAACTGGATGATCTTTTAAGTATCTCTTCCGGACCGGTAAATATCCTCATCAGCAACTATCAGGACATTATTGACGGCATCGACGCCAAGATCGAAGCGGAAACGCGGCGGGTGGAGGCGGTGCGCAAGCGTCTGACGGAACAATTTGCCCGGGTGGACGCCATCTTGTCCACCCTTAACCAACAGTCGGAGTATTTGAGCACGCAACTGAAGAAATTGACTTCCAGTGACTAGGTCACTAATCAGGTCCGAAGAAAAAATAAACCAGGAACCAAAAATGCAGGAGGTTAGTGTCCCATGCAAACCCTAAGTGTCCACAAGCAGTACATCTCTACCCAGGTGAGCACCGCCGATCGTCTGCAATTGGTGGTCATGCTCTACAATGGGGCCATCACTTTTCTGAACCAGGCGAAGGAGAAGATGGCTGCCCAGGACGCCGCCGGTAAAGGTCTCTATTTCGGCAAAGCCCTGGACATTATTGCGGAACTGAACGCATCCCTCAATTTCCAGGAAGGTAAGGATGTGGCCGCTAATCTCTTTCATCTCTATAACTTTATGACCGCCCATCTGACCCGGGCCAACCTCAATTGGGATGCCGCCGCCGTAGACGATGTCATCAAGATGCTTAACCAATTGCGGGACGCCTGGGAAGAAATCTGCCAGAAATCGAGGAAAGGGGAAATTCAGGAGACCGATAACCAGAGCATGACTCCCCGGGTAAGCCTGGGTTCCCTGGTGGTCTGATTTCCGGAGCATAAAGCTTAAACCTCACGCCAAGACGCCAAGACGCAGAGACGCTAAGAATTATTATGTAAAAAGTCTTGCGCCTGGGTGCCTTGGCGTGAGATATAGCCGGCGTTGCCTTACCTCTGAACCTTCTTCCCGCCTGGCGCCGGCCCTCTTGTTTTTCCCGCTTTTCCTTTGCCATTCCGCCCCTCCTCCCTTATAAATAATAGAGTAGGGACGCGGGCCAGCCGGTTGGGCCCGCCATTTGCGGAGGGATTATGAAGCATACCCAGGAGGTGGTGGAGCAGATCTTGCGGGGAGAGGTGCGGGCCGCAGCCCGGCTGATGCGGGAGCTGGATGACGGCCTGCCCGGAGCCCGGGAGGTCTTAAAAAGGCTTTACCCCCACAGCGGCCGGGCCCATATCATCGGCATCACCGGCTCGCCCGGGGTGGGCAAAAGCACTCTCACCGACCGTCTGATCCAATATCTGCGTCAGGAAGGCCATACCGTGGGCGTGGTGGCGGTGGACCCCACCAGCCCTTTCTCCGGCGGGGCCATTTTGGGGGACCGCATTCGCATGCAGCGCCATGCCCTGGATGAAGGGGTCTTCATCCGCTCCCTGGCCACCCGGGGGCATTTCGGCGGACTCACTGCCTCCGCCCGGGCGGTGATCACCGTCCTGGACGCCATGGGCAAGGACTATATCCTGGTGGAGACCGTGGGCGTGGGCCAGGACGAAGTGGAGATTGCGGCCACGGCATATACCACCCTGGTGGTCACGGTGCCCGGGTTGGGCGACGACATCCAGGCCATCAAGGCCGGCATCCTGGAGGTGGCCGATATCCTGGTGGTCAACAAGGCTGACCGGGAGGGAGCTTCCCGCACTTACCAGGACCTGTTGCAGATGTTGGACCTGCAAAGCATTCGCAAAACCAAATCCTGGAAGCCCCCGGTCTTCCTTACCCAGGCCAAGGACGAGCAGGGGCTTACGGAACTGCTGGCCGGAATCCGGGAGCATCAGGAATATTTGCAGCAGAACCAGGGTGAGGCCTTGCGGGCCGCCCGCTATCAGCAGGTGCGTCAGGAGTTTCTGGAACTGTTGAAAGAAGGGGTCTTCCGGGACCTGATGGCGCGATTGTCCGGCAATGGCCGCCTGGAAGAGATTCTCCAGGAGATTCTGGCGAAGAAGACCGACCCCTATTCCGCGTGCGAGGCTCTGGTTGCCGAGACTCTGGGAGTGACGGCATGAGTTCCGGGGGAGGCTGGCTGAGGCGCGGCTAGTCCACTGCCCCCGGCCGCCTTCCTCTCTCAAGCCGCAGATAAAAAGGGACCCGGAAGATATCTCCGGGTCCCTTTGCTATTTAACTTAGAAGGCAAAAAGCGAAAACTGTCTTACATGGCCTTCGGGGTTGCGGGTTTCGCGGGCGCAGGCTCTTTCTCCTTGGCCGGAGCCCGGTGTTTGCGCGGCGCGGACCTGGGATATCTCACCGGGAAGGTTTCCAGGTAACGGTAAGCGACCCAGCCGATGATGCCGGTGCGCAGGTCCCGCACTTTGGCCCAGCCGGAGGGAGTCATGTCATACATCTCCAGCTTGTCGTTAAGACTCAAACCCATGATAATCCTGGAGCTGGTGGAAGGCCCGGCCCGCAGGTTCAGAGCGCTGATGGCCACATAATAATAGGGCGGCCCTGGGCTCAAAGAAACTGCGGAGGCCGGCACCCAGCCTTGGGTGCGGGTTCTATAGGACATGACCCGCCACCAGCCCCGGTTGTCCTGGTCCAGCTTCTCGATCCGGTCCCCCCGGGTCAGCAACTCCAGGGAGCGGCAGTTGTAGGAGGCGCATTCCCGGAGATAAACCGTGGTGGTGGCCACATAATAAGTAACTGAGATGGGGCTGGGACTCAAAAGATCGGAGGGAATCCAGCCCACCGCGCCCGTCCGTAGCAAGGTCACCCGGGACCAGCCATAATCGTTGCTATCCAGAAACTGCACCCGGTCCCCGCTGAAAACCGTGGCGGTAATCGTGCATTCGTAACTGGGGCAGTCCCGGAGATAGGTGGTGGAGGGCGACACGTAATAATAGGTGGCCGGTGGGGGGTATACGGTGGTGGGCGCCACCACGCAGGCGCCAGCCATAGTCATCAGCAGAAGTATCAGCAAAGCAGCTTTCAGATAATGCCGAGACCTCATTCATGCCTCCTTATTCGGTTTCTTCCAGGGAGCGGATGCGCCATTGCCCCAGTTCCTTGACAAACCTCACCTGAAAGGTTTGGGTGGCGCTGATCAGTTCCCCGGTGCTGCGGCTCTTTAAGTCCACGTACCAGGTAACCTTGGCGTTGGCGTTATCGGCGTCCAGGGGTTGCAGGGAGTCGATGGTGAAGACCATGTTGCTGTAGTCGTAGTTCTCCCAGGCCTTTAAGGCTTCGGTCCGTTTATCTTCCAGGTCCGGAAAGGACGCGGAATAGCAACTCATGAGCAGGGCGATGTCTTTATTTAATCTGGCCTCCCGCATTTTGGAGAGGACAGCCAGTATCTGTTCTTTAACATTTGCGGGCTGAGCCTGGGGCGCGGGGGCCGGAGCAGTCGCCGAAGGCGCGCCGGGGGCAGACGGAGTAGCCGGAACCGCTGCTTTCGGCGGGGGTGCGGGCGGGGCCGGCTTATCCCCCCGGGAGAAGAGCATAATCAAGAGAACGAGGATAATGATCCCGCCGGCGATCAATAGGCCCACCATCCACGGCTGCATTCCCGGGGCCGGGGCCGCAGGCGGTGGGGCTGCAGCCGGGGTGGGCTGTTCCTCTGGAGCCGCGGCCGGAGCCGCGGCTGCTTCCCCTTTTGCGGCTGCTTCCCCTTTTGCGGCTGCTTCCCCTTTTAAGGGAGCATCGCATTCATGACAGAATTCCTGTCGTTTGGAGACTCTGATGCCGCATTGGGGGCAGAAAGTGTCCCCGGTCTCCGGATGCAATAGATAGCTTCCGCATACCTGACAATACCGCTGGCCTTGCTCATAATCGGCCTGACAATGGGGGCATGAGGGCATTGGAACCTCCATCCTGGCAGCATTTGGGAGCTACATAAAACAAGTCCATAAAACCGTAAAACCCCTTCAAAGTCAATATTTTTATAATTTCCAAGCCTTGCCTTTATGCTCAAATCTTTTCCCCTGAGTTTTTTCCGTTTCCCGGATAGGCTTCTTCTACCGGGCGGTAGACGAATAAGGCTTGTGGGAAAGGTTGTTCATGGTTTATTTTATAATTAGCGAAAAATATGTTGTTCCAGGAGTAATCCCGTGGTGGCGGCTATCCACAAGCTGAAAAAGTGGCTCACCGGCAAGCGCCGGGCTCCGGAGAAGCCTGTTTCTCTGGCGCCGCCCCCCGCCCTCCTGGATCGTTACCGCCGGTACAAACGCCTTTTGGCCGCCAACAGCGCCATTCTGACCATGGTCACCGACCTCCAGGTGAAAATGAACGAAGGGTTCCTGTTTGATATGCACTACGTGCGCAACGCCTGCCAGCGCTTGGGACAGGAAGTGGAGGCCATGGTTGCGGCCCTGGCGGCCATGTCCGGAGGCCGTTATCAGGCCCTGGAAGAAGCCCGCCGCCGGGTGGAGGCAAAGATTACCCGGGAATTGGCGGGGGCCGTCTTGCAGCCGGGGCCTCTGGTGCTGCCCCTGGCCGAAGTCAAGGAAGGGCAGTTCTTCGGCGCCAAGGCCGAAAAGTTGGGGGACCTGGTGCGCCTGGGCCTGCCCGTGCCCAAAGGCTTCGCGGTGAGCGCCTATGCCCAGAAGCTCTTTTTTGAGCAATCAGGGCTGGAAGATTTTATCCGGGAGCAGATCCGGCGCTCCCATATCCGGGACCTGGAGAGCCTGAAGATCGCGGGCGCGGACATTAAAGAGCGGGTCATGGCCGAGGAATTGCCTCCGGAGTTGTCCCAGGCCCTGGACCAGGAGCTGGCGGCCCTGGGTCCCCGGGTGGCGGTGCGCAGCTCCGCGCTCCAGGAAGACAGTCTTTTCAGTTTTGCCGGCCAGTTTGAAACCTTGCTCAACGTGCCCCGGGAAAAGGTCAAAGAAGCCTACAAAGAAGTGCTGGCCAGCCAATTCACCCCCCGGGTGCTTTATTACTGCCACACCAGCGGTTTTGCCTACCAGGAGCTGGCCATGGGCGTGGCGGTGATGGAGATGGTGGATGCCGCCACTGCCGGAGTGCTTTATACCGCAGACCCCCGCCAGGGGGGCGAAGCCACCATTATCAACGCGGTCTGCGGCTTGGGGTCCCTGGCCGTGGGCGGGGTGGTGGAGCCGGACATCTACCGGGTGGAAAACGAAGAGATTGTGGCCCGGGAGGTGGGAGAAAAAAGCCACATGCACGCCCTGGCTCCGGAGGGCGGCGTCCTGGACCTGGAGACGCCCCCGGACAGAAGGGGAGCCTGCCTGGACGAGCAGCAGGTCCTGGCCCTCCATAACCTGGGTCTGACCCTGGAAAAACATTTCGGCCTGCCCCAGGATATTGAGTGGGCGTTAACCACGGGGGGCAAGCTTTACCTCCTCCAGGCCCGCCCCTTAAGGATCAGCCGCCAGTTGAAGACCGAATACCTGCCCCCCAAAATTAAGGGCGCGGAAGTCCTCCTGGAAAACGGCACCATTGCTTCCCGGGGCGCAGGCGCGGGGCCGGTGCATCTGCTGGCGGACGACCGCCTCCAGGAGGTGCCCCAGGGCGCGGTGCTGGTGACCCGCCGGGCCCTGCCGGAATATGGCGTGGTGGTGGGCCGGGTGGCGGCCATGATCTGCGAAGCCGGCAGCCCTACCAGCCATCTGGCCACGGTTTTAAGGGAGGCGGGCGTGCCGGCGATTTTCGGCGCCAAAGGGGCCTTTAGCCTGCTTAAGCCCGGGGCCATGGTGACGGTGGACGCTTACTACGGCAACGTCTATGCGGGCCGGCGGGGCGAACTGCTGAAGCCGCCGCCGGGGGACATGGTCCTGCACCAGAGCCGGGCCTGGAAGGTATTGGAGCGGGTCTTGAAACACATCACCCCCCTTCACCTCCTGGACCCCCGGGGGGAGAATTTCCGGGCGGAAAATTGCACCACTTACCACGATATGACCCGTTTTGCCCACGAAAAGGCGATGACGGAACTCTTTCATATTTCCGCGCCGGACCCCGAGGAGGATGGCACCCGGCGCTTGAGCAGCCATCTGCCCCTGGAGATCCACATCATCGACCTGGGAGGGGGGCTGGCCCCGGAAGCCAAGAACCTGGCGGTGGTCAAACCGGAGCACCTGCGCTCCCGGCCTATGGTGGCCTACTGGCGGGGAGTGGAGGCCGTAGGCTGGCGCGGCCCTAAGCCCGTGGACCTGGCCGGGTTTATGTCGGTGGTGATGAACGCGGCCACGGACGTCAACATCCGGGAACGCCTCCACGAAAAAAACTTTGCCATTATTGCCGCGGATTATATGAATCTCTCCAATCGCCTGGGGTTTCATTTCGCTACCATCGAAGCCTTTCTGGGGGTCCCGGAGGAAAGCTACGTCAGCCTGACTTTTTACGGCGGGGGCGCGGAACTGGAGCGGCGGCGGCGCCGGGTGCGCTTCCTGGCCAAGGTGCTCAAGCACCTGGATTTCCGGGCGGAACTCAAGGAGGACTCCATTTCCGGCCGCATCGACGGCTATGACGCGCCCACCCTGGAGGAGAAGTTGGAACTCCTGGGCCGCCTGATGATGGTCAGCAAGCAATTGGATATGAGCATGCTGTCAGAGGAGAGCGTGGAGCAACATTACCGGGATTTTTTTGCAGAAAATCAAGAAACTAAGAAGTGATATGGAGGAGAGGGGCGAGCGTTTAAGCATTCAGCTATCAGCTTTCAGCTAGAAAAGGCGTGACTCATCTTTTTTAGCTGAAAGCTGAAAGCTGACAGCTAATATTTTTTTGGCCTTTCGGCTACTAGACAGGTTATCAAATCCGAGTCGCCCGCTGCGATTAAGGAGGTTTTTAAAGCATGGGACGCATTCTCACCGTCGATGACGAACTGGATATGTTGGCCTTGCTGAAAATGATCATCGAGGGTTATTCGGAGCATCAGGTCACGGCCACCAACAACCCCATAGAAGCGGTGGAACTGCTGGACAAGGAACCATTCGACCTGGTCATCACCGATCTCAAGATGCCCGGCATGGACGGCATGGAACTGTTGGCCGCGGCCCGGAAAAAGGATGAAGACGCCTTGGTGATGGTCATCACCGCCTACGGCTCCCTGGAATCCGCGGAAGAGGCCATGGCCCAGGGGGCCTATGACTTCATTACCAAGCCTTTCCGCAAAGAACAGATCCTGCTGGCCATCGACAAGGCCATGCGTTGGCGGGAGATGGTGCGGCAAAACAAAGAATTGAAGAAGCGCCTGGGAGATGAAAAAAGCTAAAGAGTGCGTGGTCCGCTCTCTCAAGAGGAATTTAACGGATGGAATGGTTACTCCTGATCGCCATTATCCTGATGCTGGTTTTTAAAGGCGGGGGTTGCTGAGGGAAATAGGTGCTGGGCCTGGTCCAGGTCTGTATAACTTGAAGGCGGGAGGACTGGAGCTTTAAGCCCCGGCCTCATTTAATTTTTTAGATGACCGGCAGGATTTTTGGTTAGATGAAATCGGGATAATTTAAGCGAGAATTGCGCGAACCACGGCACCGGTGGTTTTGCAAATAAGAACAAATACTGATCGAAGTCCCGATGGTCTAGATCTGAGGTTCCTCTAACATCACCAGGGTCGTATAGGGCTGTTCCGACGCGGCCGGGAAATCGAGCACCAGATCGCCGGGGTAGCCTTGCGTATCATCGCTCAGCAGAGCGTAATCCCCTTTGGCCAGATGTTCGTTCAACTGCTCCAGGCGGTCGGCATCGTATTCTTCGCCCATCTCCAAGAAGTATTGGGGCGTATAACTCACAGCCCAGGCCCGTTTGGCTTGCAGCGGCTCCGGCATCGTCGGCCTCCTTCTCACATTAGCGGAAAACGGCGAGGGGAAGTCCCCCAATCTGGATTGATTCCCTGAGTGGGGGGAGAGACCTTTTTTTAATAAAACAATAATAAGAACTCCTGAATAGGGATGCAAGGGGCTGACTCTTTCTTCTCTCCCGCCGTAAAGCCTCGCTTAATACTTTCAAAGGTTTGGTCCCGGCCATCGCCAATATTGGCTGACAACCATGTGCTCTCCATCTGTAGCCGTCTTTTAGGCCAGCGGCCCCTAAAAATCTTCTTAAGAGAAGCATATTGACTTAAAGAAAAGCAGGTTTATTTTTAAAATTAGAGATGGCCGTAAGGCCAGATAAGGAGGGACGGCAGATGAAAGCGGGCATTATCTTCACAGGTAGCGGTCCGATTCTGGTATTGACCTCCTATGATTCCTTCACTGATCCCAAATTCGTGGAGAAGTTGAAGGCCAAGGGGATTAAAAAGTTCATTGGCAATGAAGTGCCCCTGGATTTGTGCCAGAAACGCTACGGGGAGCATTATCCGGTGGTGCTCAATGATCTGCGTCAGACAGACGATTTGCGGGTGCTGGACTACGACGGTCATCACGTCTTTCTCACCTTTTCATTCCGCGAACTGGGGCAACAATTTTCCTACGAATAACTAGGAGGTAGGACCATCCAAAAGCTGTGCCCCAGAAAAAGAGGTATCAAAAAGGTCCCGGAGGTTAGCCTCCGGGTCTTTTTTGGGGAGCAGACTCTTTTCTTAAGTTCGGCTGCTGACCAGCATCAGGGCGGCTCCGGCGTGCAGGGCGGCCACCAGATAGAGGGCCGGAATCAAACCCCACACCGGCAGCACCACCAGGCTGATTCCCAGGGAGCCCACGGTGGCCCCCAGGAGGTCCGCGGCATAGAGAATTCCGCCTTTGCCCCCGGCCTCCGGGCGGGTGTGGACCCAGAGGGCGGCGGCCCCGGCAAAGACTGCGCCCCCCAGAGCCCCCACCAGGGATAGAAGCAAAACGTAGCCCACCTGGAGCAGCCATTCCCGGCCCATCCCGGGCAAAAAAGAAGCATACGGCAAGGAAAGGCCGATGATCAGGGCCAGGGCGGCCAGGCTTCCTTGTAAGGCCGCCAGCAGTGGCAGACCCACAGGCCTCGGACTTCCTCCCTTTTCGGCCACCGTCCCGGTCTGCATGACCCGGGTGCCCCAGGCCCCGCCCAGGGCCATGCCTCCCATGAACGCGGCGATCAACAGTCCCAGTTGCCGGTAAAGAGAGCCGAAGCGGATCTGGAAAAGAATCAAAATGACGATTTCCAGGGCCATAGTGCCTAGGCCCATAATCACCACTTGGTAAAGATAGAGGGGTCCGGCCCGGCTGCGGAGCAGCAGCGCCAGGAGCAGGATGGCCAATCCCAAAACTACCACCAGGACCAGAGGGGAGCGGCCCTTCAGGTAGAGTAAAATTTCTTTCAGGGGGAGACCTTCCTGGATGCCGCTTAAGGCCAGGTCATAGAAATAACAGCGGGGATTAAAATCGGTATTCACTTCCGGGGGCTGGCTTTCCAGGACGCGGCGCAGGTACTCCTGCCGGGGCCGGGAGAGGTCTTGGAGCAGATAATAATCCCGGACATAGTCCAATTTTAGGCCCCGGGCGGCAATCCGGGAGGTCAGGATTTTAGGGTCCGCCACCAGGGTCCCGGGCGTGGGACTGACAAAAAAACGGGCCCGCACCCCCGGAAAGACCAAAACCTCCGGAAAGACCTGGCGCAAAGTGTGGTAAGCCAGGCCCAGATACGCGGCCCTCAGGGGTTGGAGGCTGGTTTCGGAGCCGGCCAGAGAGAAGCTGAAGACCCCCTGGGGCCGAAGGTGCCGGGCCACCAGGGCGAAAAATTCCCGGGTGTAATAGCGGTTCAACTGGGCGTTATGGGGTTCCGGCAGGGCCATGAGGATGACGTCATAGCGCTCTTTGGTGGTGGCCAGAAAACGGCGGGCGTCCTGGTTGATAAAGTGTACCTTGGGGGATACCGGCCCTGGCAAAACCTGGCGGCCCAGGGCCACCAACTGGGGGTCCAGCTCCACGTAGTCCACCCGGGAGACCGTGGGGGTCTTCAGAATCTGGGGCGCCAGCCCCGGGGAGCCGCCCCCCAAAAGCAGCACCCGCTGGGGCCGGGGATGCTCCAGGAGGCCGAATTGGGTCTGGTGTTCCGCGGTCAAGGGGTCGGGATGGGTAAATTGCCACAGGTTATTGGCGAAAAAACTGACCTGCTCCCCCTCCCGGGTAGCGGTGAGGCGGGCGTAAGGGCTGTCCACGTTGGCCAGGACTTCCCGGCCGGGCCACTGCCAGATGCGGCTCCATTTTTCCAGTTGGGGATTAAGGAAAAACGCGGCGCCCAGCAATAACAATCCCAAGGTTAAGGCCCAATAAAGACCCCGGGCCCGGGGCCGGGCCAGAAGCCAGGCGCCCAGGGCCAGAGCCAGGCCCCAGCCCAGGCTCAGAGCCAGGGTGAGAAAGCGGCCCCAGAGGAATAACTGGAGGAGGGAGACTCCCAGGGCCGCGCCCAGGGCCTCCAGATAATAGACCCGGCCCACGGCCCCGGGGGAGGAGACCGCGGCCAGGACCCGGCAGGCCCAGGGGAAGAACAGTCCGGAGACCAGCCCGAAAGGGGCCAGCAGCAGCAAAAAGAGGAGGAGAGTGGCGCCCACCGGCAAGGTCTGGCCCCCGGGCAGTGAGGCCAGGGCCGGCAGGGCCTGGGTGATGAAGACCGTGCCGGGCAGCAGCCAAGCCAACAGCAAGAGGAGCATCCCCAACTGCACGGCCGCGGGTGAAAAGCGGGCCGCCAGCCGCCCTCCCAGGAGGCTTCCCAGACCGGTCCACAGGAGCCAGCACCAGAGCCCCAGGGCCAGCTTCAGTTCCTGGCCCTGGGCCAGGACCAAAAACTCCCGGAGGATCAGGACCTGGGAGACCATGCTCCCGGCGCCGTAAAGCAGGATCAGGCCCCACAGGACCGGCGTCCCTAGCGCTGCCGGTCCCGATCCTTTGGCTTCCGTTTCGCCCGGGGTCAGATTACTGAAAAAGGCCAAGGCTGGATCGTGATGTCTGTAATTTTAATGAATCCGTAAAAAGTCATTTTCGCCCCCCCTCACCCTATCCCTCTCCCCCGGGGGAGAGGGAATAAGAGGAAAGAACTTTTGGCAAATGCTATAAAAAGAAACCCAGCGAGAAAGGGCCGAAGACGGTAACCGCCAAGACGCCCAATCTCCTACTTTGCCGGGAGGTTTTTATTTTCATAATAACCTTGCCGCTCACAAAAGAACTTTACCTGTAACTGATTGACAATTCATGTGTATTTTAACAGAAAACTGCAAGGGGAAAAACACTGGCGAATAAAGGGCCCGGGGACCAATGGCGTTGGGCAAGATTATGGCGCACATGCCTGAAAAAGAATTAACCTTGAATCCATTGGCGGTGACTTATTGTTCTTTTTTTCCCTCTCCCTCCGGGGGCTTATCATTACCCACAAATGGAGGGATGGAGTAAAACGGACATTAAAGCAGTTTCATGTTGCTGACAGATGAATATCTAATCATGATCCACATAAAATCTTGACGGCTTTTCCCCCTCCCCCTGCGAGGGGGGAGGGCCGGGGTGGGGGTGGCGTCTTTTGCCCCCTTCGCCTCTTCTCATCAGGATGGACATTTACTTTCCGCCTCCCTCACCCTAACTCTCTCCCCTCGAAGGGGAGAGGGAAGTTGCTAATCTCATTGCCATAATTAATAATCCCTCTAAATGCCAATATATATGGTTTTCTCAACGTAAATTTGTTGCCGGACACTTATTGGCTTTGAACTGAAATTATGGGGAGATGATTAAATCGGAGGGCCAGGGGCTATTCGATATTATAACGCCGCAGCTTTTCCCGGAGGGTCTTGCGGTCTATCCCTAAGGCCCGGGCGGTTTCGCTCTTGTGGCCGTCGAAGCGCTGGAGGGTCTGAATGATGTGATCCCGCTCCAGGTCTTTGAGGGACATGGAAGAGGTTTCACTGGCCGCAGAGAGGATGGTGCCGGCGAAGGCCAGGTCTCCGGGCTCCAGGTAAGGGCCGGAACTCAAAACCACCAGACGCTCCACGGTGTTTTCCAATTCCCGGACGTTGCCGGGCCAGTCGTGGCGCACCAGGAGTTCCATGGCTTCCGGGGTGATGCCTTGCAGGTCTCTGCGCAGGCGGGTGTTGTATTTTTCCAGGAAATGTTGGGCCAGCATGGGAATGTCGCTCTTCCGCTCCCTTAACGGGGGCATCTGGATCAGCACCACATTGAGGCGGTAGAAGAGGTCCTCCCGAAAGGAGCCGTCCTTAATGGCCCGGGTGAGGTCTTTGTTGGTGGCGGCGATAATGCGCACGTCCACGGTGATCACCCGGTGGCTGCCCACCTTGGAGATTTTGCGCTCTTCCACGGCCCGGAGCAGCTTGGCCTGGACCTCCAGACCGATGTTGCTGATTTCGTCAAAAAACAGGGTGCCGTTCTGGGCCAGTTCGAATTTGCCCACTTTGTTGGCGTCGGCGCCGGTGAAGGACCCTTTGACGTGCCCAAAGAGTTCGCTCTCAAACAGGGTTTCCACCAGGGTGCCGCAGTCCACGGTAATGAAGGGGCGGCGGGCGCGCTGGCTCAACTGGTGTAACTTGCTGGCCACCAGGCCCTTGCCGGTGCCGGATTCGCCGGTGATGAGCACGGTGCTGTCCGTGGGCGCCACCCGGGTGATCATGTCCATGATCCGGGTCATGGATTCGCTCTCATAGACCAGCGCGTTGCGTTCGTCTTTGGATTTCAGTTCCTGGCGCAGGTACAGGTTCTCCAGGTCCATCCGGCGCTTTTCCAGGGCGCGGTTGATCAGGGTCCTGAGGTCGTCGGGCACGAAGGGCTTGGAGAGGAAATGGAAGGCTCCGGCCTT
>ENA-OSEO01003255-OSEO01003255.1-sediment-metagenome-genome-assembly--contig:-NODE-3255-length-19753-cov-6.087721_pt1 | contig 19753 bp, 11 predicted proteins | sample MGYA00237883_ERZ534232 | MGnify/ENA metagenome assembly ERZ534232
ATTAAAGAAGGTTCTCAATTACAGCGGCATGGGTCAAATATCGCCGCACCTGTCATTGCGAGGAACGAAGCAATCTAAATTGTTTGCCATCAGTCTTAATCTGGGCATTTTTTCTGTCATTGCGAGGGACGAAGCAATCTAAGATGTTTGCGATCAAACAATATGAGAGGTTCACGCACACGTCGTGGATAATTAGCGTGATCCTGCTGCCTCAAGCTATCCAGGTCGGTTAAGAGGTTAGATTGCTTCACAAAGGAGGTTCGCAATGACAGATTTAAAGAACGTGCGCATCCTACATTTTCTTGTCATTGCGACTGCTTGCGTACAGAGTAGGGACGAAGCAATCTAAGATGTTTGCGATCAAACGATATGAGAGGTTCACGACACTTCGTGGATAATAAGCGTGATCCTGCTGCCTCAAGCTATCCAGGTCGGCTAAGAGTTTAGATTGCTTCACAAAAGAAGTTCGCAATACCCTACGGGCACGATGTGACAGAATAAAAGATGTTCGCAATGACAAAAAGGCACGATGTGATAGAGTAAAAGATATTCGCAATACCCTGTGGGCACGATGTGACAGTACAAAAAAGGTTTGCAATGACATATCAACGATTAATGCCGGATTGAAAACCGCAATCCGGCCTACAACTTCCACAAAAAAAACTGACCGGATCATCCGGTCAGCTTTACCCTAAAACTTCAAAAATTTACTTGGTGCGGTAGATCATTGGATTGAGCCACAATCCGCGATTATCCTGGGATGTGCCCTCGTTCCACACAACCAGCGAGAACTGCACGTTCTGACCGGCAAGTGAGGACAAGTCAATCTCCAGCGGGTTCCACAATTGGTCATAAATTTCATGCCACTCGCCCAGTTCAACGAAACTCCCACTTCCAACGCGATAGTAAAGCTCAAACTTCAGGCTGCACTTGGGGCTGTTGGCTTCACATTGGATCGTCGCGCGGAACTGATCGCCATCTTTTACCAGGAATGCGGGATAAATACCCTGGATGTAACCGTCGCTGTCATCATTCGGCCGGGTGATCAGACCAATTTCGTTTTCTTTACCGCCATCTTCGCGGAGAGGATTGTCCTTGGTGAGAACATAGCCTTTGTCGATATCGGTTTCTTTGCCTGGGCAGGTCAATGGATTGGTCTCGCTGGTAGACCAGCGTGCGTCACAGGCATTATCAGCAAAGTTGTACACCATGCCCTTGCCGTCAGTTACCTGGATCTTCACCCAGAAAGAACCCTTGCTGTCAGGACCTGTGCCAAAACGCACACCATTCGGGTTGACCATCTGGAAGTTTGCCTGGTAGGCGCCAACCGTTGCCGGGGCAGTCATGGTGATCGAGATGTCCACGGTCTCACCCGGCTTGACCTCTTTTGTCAGGTCCCAGACCGTGCCAGATGTCATCTGAGTGCCACTTACAAAAGCGATATCAAAGCGCGTATCCCAGGTGCAGGAACCGCTGTTGCGAATGCGCCAGGTCTTCGTGAAGGTGTTTCCGGCAATAATTTTTGTGCCATCCGGGATGGAAATATCCTGGACAAATTTCACCTGGTAGCATGGGATGGGCGTGGGTGTGGGCGGGATCCGTGTAGGTGTAGGAGGAATCGCAGTAGGGGCAGGTTGGGTAGCCGTGGGTGGTATTTGTGTTGCTGTTGCCGTAGGCGCCTCTTTAGTTGGAGTCGATTCTACCGGTACCTGATTGATGTTGGTGGGATTGAGTGTTGGGGTGTTCTCAATCAATGGCGGTGTTGCCGATAATTGAGCTACAACCGTTTGGAAATATTGCTGCGTGGCTTGTGCCTGCAGGGTTTGCATCGCTTGTTCAATAGGATCTCCCGTGGGAGTAGGTGAGCCGGAATTACCACATGCTGCTAAAACTATACTCAGTACCAGCATAATTAAACCGGAAAACATCCAAAGTGGTTTTCTAGAAATTTTGCTTTTCATTTTCTAACTCCTTATTAGCCAGAATTACCTCATTGCATAGACGTTCATCGGGTTCAGAAAGTTCCACTTTCAAAAACAACCGCCCCAAAGGGCGGTTGCGATTTTCTCATTGGCTCGACACAATCAGTTGGATGCCCAATCCCCACTGCTGATTGGGTCCATAGCCTATGCGCGCACCGTCTGGTGCCGCGAGCATCCAGTAGCTGTAGTAGGTGCCCTCAGTCATCGGTGCGGACATATCATAAATTGTGACGTCAATTGTCTCTCCCGGCAGCACCTCTCTTGGGATGTCACCGCGCTTATTGGTGCCAAATGCGTCCCCACCCGCCAGAACAAGGTCATAATCCCTGGTCCATTTGCAAGTGCCGGTGTTCTTAATAGTCCACGTTTTGTTGAATTTTGTGCCGGGCTTTATAACCGTGCCAGGAGGATAATTAACATCACCCAAAAAATCAAACTGGAAGCATTTTGCGCCAGGTGCCTCAGTTGGGGCTGCCGCAGTAGGCTCTGTTACGCCATCAGTCGGGTTGGCAGTGGTTTGCGCGGTTGGCACCACCTGCGTCGGGCAGGCCGGGCAAGGTGGCTGAGGGGTCCAGGTGGGTTGATTGCTCAATTGGGTGACCAATGCCACCAAAGTTTCCACTGAGTTTTGGGTCGCCTTGGCTTGCTGTGTCGCCGCTACCTGCTGGGCAATTTCCGCTTCTGAAGGAGTGGGGGGAACAGAAGGGGCGCAAGCTGCCAACGCAAGGCTCAAGCTCAAAAGCCCCAGGATAATCCATTTCATTTTATTTAGCTTTCTCATATTTTTCTCCATCGATATTTTTACAGGCTAAACTAAAGCCGCTGAATCGGTACGCTTTTTTGCGATTCTATCATTAATCTAAAAACCGAATGGTTGCAGCACCTATAAGCATAACAAAAAAAGCCGCGAAAACAAATTCCGCGGCTTTTAAATGGTTAGATTTACTTATTTGAAAGGATGGCAAGCCCAGGCAGTTCGATGCCTTCCAGCATTTCCAAGGATGCGCCGCCACCGGTTGAGATGTGAGTGATCTGATCGCTGAGTCCAGACTGATTGATGGCAGAAACAGAATCCCCGCCGCCAATGATGCTCACAGCCTTGCTTTCAGCCACTTTGTGCGCAACCGCAAACGTGCCGGCGGCAAAGCGTGGGAACTCAAACACACCCATCGGTCCGTTCCAAACGATTGTTCCCGCATTGGCAATTTCAACGCCAAAAGCTTCCACGGTTTTAGGACCAATATCCAGGATTCTCCAGCCGGCTGGCACATCGCCCACTGGCAGGGTTTCCATCTTTGCTTCCGCGTCAAAGGCGTCGCCGAGCACCATATCGACTGGCAAAACCAGTTTTCCTTCTGATTTTCCAATCAGCTCTTTGGCGGTATCAATCACTTCAGCTTCCACAAGCGAATCAGCCAGCTCATAACCGAGCGCCTTCAGGAAGGTGTTAGCCATGCCGCCGCCGATCAGGATCTTGTCGGCTTTCTTCAGCAGGTTCTCGATCACGCCGATCTTGTCGGAAATTTTCGCCCCGCCCAGGATGGCTACAAAGGGTCGCTGTGGATCAGCAATGGCATCGCCGAGATACTTGATTTCCTTTTCCATCAGGAAGCCAGCCGCTGAAGGCAATAACTCGGCCACGCCGTAGGTTGAGGCATGCGCGCGATGTGCCGTGCCAAACGCGTCATTTACGTAAAGGTCTGCCAGCGATGCCAGATCGGCGGCCATTTGCGGATCGTTCTTTTCTTCGCCCGCGTAGAAGCGTGTGTTCTCAAGCACCAAAACCTCGCCCGGTTTTAAGGATTCTGCAGCCGCTTTGGCAATCTCGCCGCGGCAATCTTCGGCAAACTTAACAGGCGCATCAATCAGTGTAGCCAGGTGATCCGCTACGGGTTTCAGCGAATAATCCAGGTTGACCTGACCTTTTGGGCGCCCCAGGTGGGACATCAAAATAACTGCCGCTCCTTGTTCAAGCAAATAATTGATCGTAGGCAGAGCCGAAGTGATGCGGGTATCATCTTTGATTTTGCCCTCTTTGATTGGAACGTTAAAGTCCACCCGCACTAAAACTTTCTTGCCAGTCACATCCAGATCAGTCACAATTTTCTTATCAGACATTTTTCTCCTTCTATGAAAAATGCGCCTCACTGTTCTTTTGAAAAACAATGCTGCGCATCCATTTGTTCAGTAAACCTTGAGGTTTAGAGTTTCTCTGCGATCATCTTACCCAGGTCAACGGTGCGGCAGCTATAGCCCCATTCGTTGTCGTACCAGGTCACAACTTTCACCATGTTACCATTCATGACCATGTTCTTTTCGAGGTCAACAATGGAGGAGCGGGAGTCGCCCTTGAAGTCGCTCGAAACCAGCGGCTGATCATAAGCGCCAGTGGTCACACCCAGGATGCCCTTCAGCGATCCTTCAGCAGCTTCAGTGAAGGCTGCATTCAGTTCTTCCTTGCTGGTTGGTTTTTCAACCAGGGCAACAAAGTCAACAATTGAGACGGTTGGGGTCGGAACGCGCAAAGCGTAGCCGTCGAACTTGCCCTTGAGCTCAGGGATGACCAAGGCGACAGCCTTGGCAGCACCAGTGCTGGTGGGGATGATGTTCAGACCGGCAGCGCGAGAGCGGCGCATTTCTTTCTTGTGACCCTGATCCAGGATGACCTGGTCATTGGTGTAAGAGTGAATTGTGGTCATTACGCCACCAATGATGCCGTAGAGGTCATTCACAATCTTGGCAGCAGGCGCGAGGCAGTTGGTGGTGCAGGAAGCATTCGAAATGATATGATGCTTTTCATTATCGTATTTGTCTTCGTTCACACCCAAAACGATTGTCAGATCTTCGCCTTTTGCAGGTGCAGAAATGATGACTTTCTTCGCTCCAGCGCGCTCGATGTGCGCATCAGCGCCGATCTTGCCACCTTCGCTCTTGGCAGTGGTGAAAATGCCGGTGCATTCAAAAACGATATCAACGCCGAGTTCTTTCCAGGGCAGGTTGCCGGGGTCTCTTTCGGCCAAAACTTTGATCTCAGTACCATCAATAACCAGATTGCCAGCCTCACTGACTGTTACCTCACCGTTGTAGATGCCGTAGTTTGAGTCGTACTTGAAGAGGTGGGCATTAGTTTTCGGATCAAAGAGATCGTTTATTGCAACGACTTCCAGGGTGTCCGAAGCGTCTTCGAGGAGGCGCTTTAAAACCTGACGTCCGATGCGACCAAAACCATTAATTGCTACTTTTGTTTTCATATATCCTCCGATTGAGTGAATTTGGTTTATTCTTTCCTGGCATTGCTGCCAGAGTGTTTACGCTTAACCTATAGAATTATATCCGATTTATTGGCTCAACAGGAACAACTTTATATAAAGAGCACAAGTTTTCAATGATAAAGCAATCTCACTGAGGGTTTATCGATGACTTGATTATCCCAAAAGAACGCTTTTAATTCAAAGGTCCTGTACGCTCTTCATACAAGTTCATGATTGCCCGCGCCAGTTTCCTGGAACTGTGTCTCCAAGGGTACAAGTCGTCCACCAGGTCCGCTTCGTATACGCGGTAGTTTTGCCGCATCTCATCATCCAACAGAACCCACTCCGCCTTGCCGCCTAGATCTCCGTGATAATTCCGGTTGCAAATCGCGAGGTTAAACAAATGCTTACAGATATGCCGGTCAATTTCCCGGGCATGGTCCGATGCGTTGAATCCATCTGTTTCACCCGGTTCAGTGGCGATGTTGCAGATATAAAAAACTTCTGCGCGGCTGGCCAGAATTGCATCAGAAAGCCCCTTTACCAACAAATTTGGCAGCAAACTGGTATACAAACTGCCTGGACCAATCAGGATCAAATCGGCATCCAAGATAGCTGATGTTGTGGGGGGATATGCCGGTGACTCTTCCGGATCGATCCAGACTTTCAGGATCTTGCCCGGATACTCGGTCAGTTGTGCCTCGCCCCTGACTTCCACAATCTCTTGAGTCGCATGCTCTTGCACGTCCCCAACCAGTTCCACATTACTTAATGTCGAAGGCAGTACCTGTCCATAAATCGCCAAAACCTTGCCGGACTCCGCGACTGCTTCTTCAAAACTGCCGGTGATTTCACTGAGGGCTGTGATGAACAGGTTTCCCAGTGAATGCCCTTCAAGCCCCCCTCCGGAGGTGAAACGATATTGAAAAACCTGGGAAAGCAGCGCTTCATCGCTGCTGAGAGCCGACAGGCAATTGCGGATGTCTCCCGGCGGCAGCACGCCCAGATCACGCCGCAGTTCTCCCGATGATCCGCCGTTATCGGCAACCGTCACAATGGCGGTGATGTTGTGGGTGTATTCCTTTAAGCCTCGCAGCAGTGCCGCCAGCCCGTGCCCACCGCCAATCACCACCACCTTGATCCCTTTTTCGCGCTGACGGTAATTCTTGAGCGTATCCCAGACCGGTTTGCCATTTTTTTCAAATGGGCGCAATAAGGAGCGGTTTGCTCCCCAAATCCCGATCAGGATCATTGCCATCCCCAAACCGCCAAAGAGCAGGAATCGGATTGGTCTGTCCAGAAAACGGAGTGAGAGCACTGCCAGGATAGGCACCAAAGCTTCATTCGTGGTGCTGCGATAGTAATCCAACACCAGGACCGCCGCGCCAAGCCCCAGCAGCATCGATCCTATGATGGTCAAAACCAGCCAGCGCTTATAGCCCATGCCAGGTGCAAGCCATCTGAATTCCTGCTGAGCACGTTTAATCAGCTGCTTCAACCAGCTGCTTTTCTTTACAGGATTACTCATATTTTTGATAATAGCAGGATTCTTTGCCAGCGTCAACGCTCATTTTTTATGCTTCAGGCAACATTTTTGCGCAGCTTTGATATTGACAACGGACTTTGCCAGACAATGGTAAAATCAGGTATCTAAATTGACTGTTTTAAATCAGGAGCGACCATGTCAGAACAAAAACCTCTCATCGTCATGCGTTCGGGACCTATCCCCGGTTCAAGTTTTTATCTCGAAAAAACTGAAGTCACGCTTGGTCGTGACCTCGCCAATGACATCCCGGTGCCAGACCAGGAGATATCCCGCCGTCACGCCCGTTTTCTAACCAGCACAGATGGTGTCTTTATTGAGGACCTGGGTTCCACCAACGGCACCTTCCTCAATGGGGTCCGCATCAGCTCACCCCAACGCCTCAACAATGGCGACCTGATCACCATGGCGGAATCGACCGTGATGAGCTTCGAATGGCCAGATCAGGCTAAGACACCCACCTACAGCGCCTATCCCCAGGCAGAATCCACGCCAGAGCCTGCTCCCCAAGCGCCCCAGCAAGCATACCAGCCTGCCCAGAAACCGGTCCCCCAAAAGGCAATTGCGCCCGAACTAATCCCTGAACTAAAACAAACCACTCCCTGGTACTCCAACTTTTTTATTCTGCTCCTGATCGCGATTATCATCATCATGGTCATCGTGATATTCATGCCAACCAGCTGGTGGTGCTTCTTCTCTGCCAACCGGATACCTGGTTGCCCAGTCAACTAATAATTAATTTGCAGAATGCCCGGTTTCAGAAACCGGGCATTTTTAAAATTCCCGCCTTTTCATAGCCAACACTACTTGTCAGGGTTTATCCTTTCACCTGTCCAATTCTTGAATTTTGGCGCTTTTTTGCGCTCTCCTGCTTTTTATCTGATAAATGAGGTATAATAAAAAGGTTATGCTAAGCCACTTTTACGGCAGCATCGGAAGAAAAAAACATGACTGAACAAACTGAAATTCCCGCTGAAGAACCTGTCATTAACAACGCTGGCAGCCTTCAGGCTGTTGGTATTGACGAGCAAATGCGCACTGCTTACCTCGACTATGCCATGAGCGTTATCGTCGCCCGCGCCATCCCGGACGTACGCGACGGACTCAAGCCTGTCCACCGGCGCATTCTTTACGCCATGCAGGATATGGGCATTCGCGCCAACACGCCCTACAAAAAATCCGCCCGTATCGTCGGTGAAGTCCTGGGTAAATACCATCCCCACGGTGATTCAGCCGTCTATGATTCTATGGCACGCATGGCGCAGGATTTCTCAATGCGCTACCCGCTCATTGACGGTCAGGGCAACTTTGGCTCGATTGACGGAGACTCCCCGGCAGCCATGCGCTACACGGAAGCCCGTTTACACAAAATCGCGGACGAGATTCTGTCTGACCTGGACAAAGACACAGTCGACTTTCTCGATAACTTTGACGGCTCTCTAAAGGAGCCTGAAGTTCTGCCCGCTCGCATCCCCAATCTGCTGATGAATGGCTCCAACGGTATTGCCGTTGGCATGGCCACCAACATCCCGCCGCACAACCTGCGCGAGTTGGTAGCCGGGCTTAACCTGCTGATCGACCGCTTCGACGATCTCGATGAGGTCAGTGTGGAAGACCTTATGCAGCTGATTCCTGGACCCGACTTCCCTACTGGCGGCATTATCGTCGGCAGTGAAGGCATTCGCCAGGCCTACAGCACTGGTCGCGGACACCTTACTATGCGCGGCTCTGCCACTATTGAAGAAATTCGCGACGGACGCTTCGCGATCATCATTTATGAGATACCTTATCAACTCAACAAAACCAGTCTGATCGAACGCATCGCCGCCCTTCACCGCGAAGGTCGCATCGATTCGATCTCAGACATGCGCGATGAGTCTGACCGCAATGGTATGCGCATCGTCATCGAGCTCAAACGCGGCACCCAGCCGCGGCGTGTTTTGAACCAGCTCTACAAATACACTCCGCTTCAGTCCACCTTTGGTGTGCAGTTGCTGGCTCTGGTGGATGCCGAACCCCGCATGCTCACCCTCAAACGGGCTCTCACGCATTACCTCGAACACCGCCAGGTCGTTATCACCCGCCGGACACTGTTCGAACTCGATAAAGCCAAAAAACGTGCTCACATCCTGGACGGTCTGCTGATTGCGATCGCAAACCTGGACGCGGTGATTAAGACCATCCGCGAATCCAAGGATGCTGATGTCGCTAAAACAAATTTGATAAGCCGCTTCAACCTGACAGAAATCCAGGCCCAGGCAATTCTCGATATGCAGCTGCGCCGCCTGGCCGCCCTTGAACGCCAAAAGATCGAAGACGAATACAAAGCGTTGATTGATACTATTGCCGAGCTCGAAGATATTCTTGCCAACCCGCACAAAATACTCGAGATCATCCGCACCGACCTGAATGAAGTTGCTGAAAAATTCGGCAACGACCGCCGAACGCACATCGTGCCTGACCTCGAAATGGACCTTTCAGACGAGTCGCTCGTTCAGGACGAGCCAGTGTTTGTCTCCATTACTGACCGGGGTTACATCAAACGCGTTTCAGACCAAGCCTACCGCTCCCAGGGCAGAGGCGGTCGCGGCGTGATTGGTCAGAGTATGCGCGGCGAAGATGCTGTCACCTTCTTCGTGCGTGCCAACACGCTTGGCACCATGCTGTTCTTTACCAACAAGGGCAAAGTCTACTCCGTAAGGGTGTTTGAACTGCCTGAAGAATCCCGGCAGGGGCGCGGCATCCCCCTGGTCAACATCCTCAACCTCGAACCTGATGAGAGCGTCACAGCCTTGCTGCCAGTTGAAGATTTCAGCGATGCTAAATTCTTTGCCCTTGCCACAAGGCTTGGGCGCATCAAGCGCGTGCCTATGTCGGACTTTGAGAGTGTGCGGCCATCCGGTCTGATCGCTATCCGCTTGAATGATGGCGATGAATTGGGCTGGGTTCGCATGACTGGCGGTCAGGATGATCTCATGCTTATTACCAGGAAGGGCAAAGCGCTGCGCTTCCACGAAAAGGAAGTCCGCCCCACAGGGCGAACCACGATGGGCGTCACCGGTATCAGCCTGCGCGGTGATGACCAGGTGGCAGGTTTGGAAGTTGCCGAGCCGGAAGGCTACTTGTTTGTATTGACCGGGAAAGGTCAGGGCAAGCGCACACCCCTGGAAGAATACATCCCCAAGTCCCGCGGTACGCTTGGCGTTACGACAATCAATCAGGATGTGCGCGGTTCCGTTGGGGATATCGCTGAAGCGCGTGTGGTCCTTGATGACGAGGAAATCACGATCATTTCCCGCGGGGGGATCGTTTTGCGCACCAAGGTCGCCGAGATCTCGGTTCAAGGCCGCTCCACGCAGGGCGTCAAGGTCATGGACCTGGGCGAAAGCGACAGCATTGCTGCGGTCGCCCGAATATCCCAGGAAGAAGTGGAACTTTCCGAACAAACCCATGCTGCTTCCGTAGCCGCCGGCGAAGCCGCCCCGCGCCGCTCCGGACGAAAAGTTGCTGTGAGGGATGAGGATCTTGAAACGGATCCCGAACCCAGCCCGGAAACTGCCGAAGAAGAATTAGATTACTCTGAAGAAGAAGATGATGATGAAGAGGATGAAGAATAGGGCAGTATTTCGGCAGACTGAAAACTGAAAGATTGACCGCCGGCATCCTCCACCTGAAGTGAGCCGTCAGACAAAACACTCAAAAGGCGAAACAACCCCGTTTCGCCTTTATAGTTCCTGATTCGCCTGGTCTCCCCCCGGAATGCCAGCTGCTCATTCCATTCCCGCATGAAGGCATCACCAGGCAACAGTTGCCGTAGCGCTCGCAGTGCCTCCAGGATTGACCACAGCCAGGTTTCGGCATCCAAACTATAGCCGGTTTCGCTGAAAACGTCACTGGCTGGAAAATTCATAGCCGTATTTCCGTCAAAGGCTCCTGGCTGCCGATTTAAGCCTATCCCTACTACTACCGCCTTGGCTTTGCCTGACTCCATGTCGCTCTCTGCTAATATTCCGCAGATCTTCTTGCCATTCAGCAAGACGTCATTGGGCCATTTCACCTGTGCTTTACTGCCTGTTTTTACCTTCAACGCCCGCGCCACTGCCAGGGCTCCAAGCGCGGTAAAACGCCCCAACAGGGGCTGTTCGTCTTCAGTCGGTCTGCACAACACAGAGAAAGTCAATGAGCTTTTCGGTTGGCTTTGCCAGATGCGCTCCCGCTGCCCGCGCCCCCTAACTTGCCGCTGCGCCCACACCACCAGGCCATCTTCAGCGCCGGACCTGGCTGCTTCAAGAGCTACATCATTGGTGGAGCCCGCCTCTTCAAGGCGATTAAGCTGAAACTTCATAACGTAAGCTGGCTTTGGGTCTTGATGGGCAGGGTAAAACAGATCCTTGCTCCCTGGTGGTAGCTTTCATCCACCCAAATCCTTCCCCCATGCGCTTTGACAATTGATTGGCACAGATACAAGCCCAAACCGGTGCCCTTGGTCGTTTTTACTACCCCATTTGAGCGGTAGAAACGATCAAACACACGGGGAACATCCATCGGATCAAAGCCCTTGCCCTGGTCCGTCACACAAATCTGGACATTCTCTTCAATCTTTTCCCCATCGATTTTTATCATACCCCCCTCAGAGTACTTGATGGCATTTGTCAGCAAGTTGGAAATCAACTGGCTAAGGCGGGTCTCATCAGCGGTGATAATGGGGAAATCATTCGACAGATTCGTAAAAATCTGGTGCTTGTCACTTTGCAGAGCAAATTTTTTGCTCAAATCGCTGATCAGAGCAGCCAGATCCACTTCCGTATTGTGCAGGGTAATTCCGCCCGATTGCAGCTTGGTTGCGTCCAGCAAATCCTCCACCATCGCGGTCAAATGATCGGCTTCTTCTTCGATCACCCGCAGGCTTTCGGTTACCATCGCCTTATCCCATTCCACATCATCGCGTCTGAGCGTGTTGGCGTAGCCCTTGATTAGGGCAATTGGGGTTTTTAGTTCATGACTGATGACCGAAATGAAGTTGGTTTTGAGTTCTTCTGCCTCCCTGAAACGGGTGATGTCGCGCACCGATGCGATAATGTTCAGGAGCTCCCCCTCATCTGAAAAGAGAGGAGCGTAGGTGATCTCCACCGGGATCGGGTCCAGCGGGGGGTAACGCAGCATGTCCCCTTCCAAAAAGAGGTCTTTGGTGGAGCCCCACTGCCACTGCGACTTGACCGCCTCATTCAACTCGATCCCCTTTGGTGGTTTTGCCCAACGCACCACCTGGTCGAAGGCTTTATGATTTAGCTCGTCTGCCGGCGCGTTTACCAGTCGTTCAAAGGCGTGATTGACTTGCAGCACCTTCAGGTCTGGATTCAAGATGATAATTCCATCCGCGACTGAACTGAGCAGAGCCGCCATGCGCAAATTCTGGCGGGTCATCTGGGTGTAGAGCCTGGCATTGCGCACAGCAATAGCTGCCTGGTTGGCGAAGCTGTTCAGGATGGAGTAATCGTTAGCCGAAAAGCTGGCGCGGTAGTTGCGGAAAATGAAAATTTGACCGATTATTCTGTGCTGGACGGTCATGGCAATGCCCACGCCCGTGATCATGCCCATGCTGATATCACTCAACATGCGGTTGATCTCAGGAATGCGTGCTTCAGCGCCTTCATCGCTCTCGCTGAGGCTTGCCAGCCAGGTTTCGAGGTAACTCAACAGCGCCGGTGGAATACCCTGGTTGATCGCAATGTGCCAGTCGCCTGCATCTCCTGCGAGGGCGATAAAACCGGCATGCCCACCCAGCATCTCGATCGCGATGTGCAGGATGCGGCTCAGGAGCGTGTTGAGGTTTAGCTCCTCTGTAAGGGCTCGCGAGATCTCGAGCAGATATTCTCTTTGGCGTACACGATGATCAGGTAACATAGCCTAATTGTATCCCAGCTCTGCAATCGAAGGTGAGGATTTACATTCTGGTAGACCCTCGGGTTCATTGGATTGAAAGGTCCTCGCGTAGGGGCTAAGCATCCTTAACGATTGGGCAACAGGTGCCAACAACATTCGCTTGGGAAGCTTCGCCCATACCACGCTGTGTTTGAAAAAATTTTGCGGGAGAGCATTAGCCCTCCCGCAAAATCCGCCATTCACAGTCAGCGGACTGAGCAAGCCCCATCCGTACGAAAGTGTTCAGCTATCAGCTGCGAACTTCAGACCCTCCAGATTTAATGGAAAAATTCTTTTTGTCGGAGTGAGCCCGCAACATACTCAAGAAAAACGAAAATATCCTGGCGGTCTCATTCCGACCTACGTCTTGCTTAAATATGGGCAAAGAACGGTTTTTTTGTAGGGCGGAATGGCGTTCAGTTCGCCACTCCGCCAAAGGAATTACCTGCAAACTGGAAAAATCGTACGGGAGGGCTTTAGTCCTCCCGCGCAATCCGCCATTCATAGTCAGCGGATGGAGCAAGCCCCATCCGTACGAAACTATTCAGCTATCAGCTGCGAACTTCAATACTTCCAGTAAAGTTTTGTTGGTCATGTCCATTTGCAGGGGCGTGACGGAAATGAAACCGCGTTTGATCGCCCAGTAATCAGTGCCCTCATCCATCAGCCCCGTGGGCGCTTCTCCACCGATCCAATAATAAGGCTTACCCTGAGGATCGAGGCGTTTCTCGAGCACGTCCCGGTACAGCCTGACTCCCTGCCGGGTGTAGAGCACGCCTTCAAACTGCCCGTTTACCCGGTAAGGCAGGTTGATATTCCAGATCGGCTGCCTGTTCTTTTCTGTCTTATCAGCCAACAATCCCTGGATCAAATCCGCCGCGGCTTTGGCTGCAGGGGCAAAATTAAGCTCCCCATCATGATGCTCCGGCGCATCCAGCGAAACTGCATAACCCGGTTTGTCGTTGATCGAAGCCTCCATCGCCGCTGTCACCGTCCCGGAGTAAGTCACATCCAGGCCCACGTTGGCATTCGGATTGATACCCGACACCACCACGTCGATCGGCTTTTCAATCGCGCCCATGACGGCGATTGCCACACAGTCCGAAGGCGCGCCATCACAAGAAAGAGCCATACTGCCATCAGCCAGCTTCACTTCCCGCACCCTCAGCGGACGGGTCAGGGTTTTGACGTGCCCGCACGCCGACCAGTTATGATCCGGAGCTAACACGCTCACTTCATTTCCCGGGATCGCCCTGATCGCCTGAACCAGCGCCAGCAGGCCGGGCGCGAACACGCCATCATCATTCGTAACCAAAAAATGGGTCATCTATTACCTCTTAATGGCGTTTTCGCCGCTTTTTATTTGGGGTTTTTTCTGCAGTTGGCTTGGGTTCTGCCCCGCTGGCCGCTTTTACCGGAGCAGGCGCCGCAAGCGCGTTTTGCGCTTCGGCTGCCTTGGTCGGGCGGTAGCGGAACATGCGGCTGATCACCGTCTGGCGAACCTCCGAGAGCATCTCCGTAAACAGCGTGCTTGCCTCGCTCTTATAGCGCACCAGCGGGTCGCGTTGGGCGTAAGATTCCATGCTGATCGAAACCCGCAGGGCTTCCATGCGCGTCAGATATTCCACCCAGGTCTCTGTGATTGTGCCGAGCAGCAGATCTCGGTAAATGCGATTCTGAGCCTTGTCGCCCAAAACTTCCCGTACATCTTCGTGCAAGAACTCCGGAATCTCCTCAATGGCTAATCCTGAAACTGCTCCGAACTGCTCTTCACCGAGCTTTTCGCTTAACCCCTCCCTGGTCGCTTTTGGCAGATCGGCGAGTTTGAAGTTATTGTTTGCCAGGTGCTGCAGTTCGAACTCCCCAAAAATTTCGGCAAGTTTCTTTTCTGCACCCTGTAAGTGCGCCAGAATATCTTCGGTGACTTGCTCTGCCGGCTGCTTCAGCAACTGTTCCGACATCGAGAAGAGGTAATTCAGCCTCATATAAGTCTGGAAAGTTTTGCGATGCGAACGGCTATCAAAGGCGATCCGCTTGCCTTCAGTGCTCACCTGAACCAGTTGCGCGCGCGCGTTTTCATCGCTCAGCGCGGCTTGCAGCAATTCCGGATTGGCTTCCAGGTCGCGCCGCACCTCCCCATCCGCCCCAAACAGCCGCTCCACCCGCCGATCGAGCGATTCTGCGATTTGGGAATTAATAGTCTGGCGGACTTCTGCCCATGGGAGCTGCGCCAGGTCGATGGGTTTCATTCCCCAATTGTCCCCAAAGCGTTTTTCCAGAGTCAGGAGGATGCGCCGGATAGTCGTGAGTGTCACACTGGTTCTCAAAGCTTCCTTGAGCGGTTCCTTCATGCTCAGGGGGTCTTCCATCAGGCTGCGCTGCTGCGATGGTGCCATCTTCACCGGAGTCTGCACGATCTCGCCAATCTCTGCTGCCAGGTCGTGCCGCTCATCCGGGTCAAAGCTCTCCAGGTAGGCATCCAACATTTCATTGCGTTCTGCCAGTTGGGTTTTCATACTCTGCTCGCTGCGTTCAAAGAGCAGAGCCGCCCCCTCGCGTATGTGCTCGTTCTCACGCAACACGGCCTCTTTTGCCAATGCTGTGAGCTTATCCACCAGAGATTGCTCATCACTTGGGTTGCCGAGGTTTTCCATCACCATCTTCAGGGAGTAGCTCGGATAGCTGCCAAAGTCCGTTTGGATCGTGGGTTGGATGTCCTCCAAAAAGCCCAGCAACTTCCACGGACCCTCTACATCCTCAAGACCAGTGCGGATCCTGCTGCCAAGTTCGGTGATCAGCATTTCGCTTACGTCTTCATGCAGATCGTCCTTGGTAAAGATCTTATCCCGCTGGCTGTAAATGCGATTTCTCTGCGCGTTCAGTACATCGTCGTATTCCAGCAGATGCTTGCGCACATCAAAGTTTGCGCCTTCCACGCGCGTCTGAGACTGCTCAACCAGCCTGTTCACAAGAGATATTTCAATCGGCATGTTCTCATCAATCTTGAAGCGCTGCAGCAAACCTTCCATCTGTTGCCCGCCAAACATTCGCATCAGGTCATCGTCCAGCGCCAGGTAAAAGCGCGATGAGCCAGGGTCGCCCTGCCGGCCAGCGCGACCGCGAAGCTGGTTATCGATGCGGCGCGCCTCGTGCCGCTCTGAGCCAACCACATGTAAGCCGCCCAGTTCGCGCACCTTCGCCATGTTTTCCATATAGACCAGGAAGCCATCAACAGCCTCTTGCTGGCTCTCGTCCAGCTCCACATCCAGCGCCTTGACTGCCTGCAATCGCTCGGGCATGGTCATGTTGTAGGGGTCGGTCTCAGTTTTTTCCACCAGAACCTGGTTCACGCGCGAGAGCAGGCTTTCAGACAGCTCACCGCCCAGCTTGATGTCCACACCCCGACCAGCCATGTTAGTGGCAATCGTCACCGCCCCAAACGCGCCCGCTCCAGCGATGATGAGCGACTCTTCGGTGTGTTTGCGCGCGTTCAAAACCTGGTGCGGAACGCCGCTGTCAAACAAAGCCTTCAACCGCTCCCAATCGCTTTCCTGCAACTTCAGCAGTGCCAGCAGATTCGCTTTGTTGCTTTCATCTGCCAAATCGAGCGTGGTCATGCCATTTTGCATTCCAAGCCGGCGCAATTCCGGCATGCGCAGCTTGTCCAATGGTTCACTTAAAACTCTCAATTCGGGTTGATCCACAAAATCGGCTTCGTTGAGCCCCTTGGTTTTGAACCATGCCTGGCGGATCAGATTCACTTGCAGCAGTCGCCGCACCATATCTGAGCCCAGTCGCTCCGATAGCCGCTCGGAGTTCTCCACTGAGGTGGTGCCCACCAACTGGGGTCTTCCAATCACGTGATAGCGCAAGATCTCCAGCACAATCGCGCGCACTTTGCCTTCCGTGGTGCGGTAAATTACATCCGGATAATCCTTGCGCTTGTAGAACAGGGGCTTTTTATAAGGATCGGACTCGGCATAGTAGTAGGTGTACTTGTACCCCTCTTCGTCCTTGGCTTCCTCATCTTTCAGGCCTGAATCCGGGCGCATTGCCTGGTATTCAAGGTTGGTTGGGATTGAAAGCACGTCCAAGCCGTAGATCCGGAAGAACTCTTCTTTTTCGGTGAGGGCGGTACCCGTCATGCCGGCCAGTTTCTTGTACATGCGGAAGTAGTTTTGGATGGTGATGGTGGCGTGCGTGATATTTTCCGCCTGCACCTTCACGCCTTCCTTGGCTTCCACCGCCTGGTGCAGTCCGTCCGACCAGCGCCTTCCGGGCATCATACGGCCGGTGAATTCATCCACGATCACAACTTCACCATTCTGGACAATGTATTCTTTATCCCGGCGGAACAGAAATCTTGCCCTCAGGGATTGCTCAAGGAAGCCCATCAAGCGCGCCTGTTCAGGGTTGATATCTTCAGGTCGCTCAGGGTCTGAAAGCGGCTCACCGAGCATTTCTTCCACGTGGGCGATGCCAACCTCGGTCAGGCTCACGATCTGATCTTTTTCGGCGACTTCGTAATCCTCGGGGTTAAGCGCCTTCACTATCTGCGCCATACGGATGTAGTTCTCCGAATCCTCGTGCGAAGGACCTGAGATGATCAATGGGGTTCGCGCTTCATCGATCAGGATGTTGTCGACCTCGTCGATGATGGCAAAGTGATGGGGGCGCTGAACGCGCTGATCCCAACGCATAGTGATATTGTCGCGCAGGTAGTCAAAACCGAACTCGCTGTTGGTTCCATAGGTGATGTCCGCCAGGTAGGCTTGCTTGCGGGGCACCGGTCTGAGCAGATCGGTAGCCTCGGCTAAGGATCGCTCGGTGGGATCGAAGATGAAAGCCCGCTCGTTGCCTTCCGCGCTGCCCGCGGACTGGAGTACGCCCACACTCAAACCCAGCATATCGAAGATTGCGCCCATCCAGCGACCGTCGCGCCTTGCCAGGTAATCGTTGACCGTGATCAGGTGCGCGCCCTTGCCCTCCAGCGCGTTCAGGTAGAGAGGCAGCGTGGCTGAGAGAGTTTTGCCCTCGCCCGTTCTCAGTTCCGAGATGCCCCCCTGGTGCAAGTTGATGCCGCAGATTATCTGGACGTCGTAGTGGCGCTGCCCCAAGACACGCTTGCCGGCTTCACGCACGGTCGCGAAGGCTTCCGGCAGGAGTTCGTCGAGCGTCTCGCCCTTAGCCAGGCGAGCGCGGTACTCGACCGTTTTAGCTCCAAGCGCTTCATCACTTAGCTTTTCAAATTGCTCTTCGAGAGCGTTGATCTGGTCTACAATTATTACCAGTTGGTCAATTTTCTTTTTATGCGGATCTCCCTTGAAGATCTGCCCAAGTTTTTTAAACATATGTTATTCCCTGTAAGTCACTCATTCCATCAATTTTGGTCCGCCAAAACCATCGGTTTTAGTTTCCCGCAATGGGAGATTATAGCATACCGCCTGCGCGAAAGAATTTTAAAGGTAGGGCAGGCACTTCGCCTGCGCTATAGGGATTATGTTTGTCATCCTGAGGTACGAAGGATCTGAGCCCCTTATTGTCAGGATTCTTCACTGGCGCTCAGAAAGAGAGAATTCTTACGCGTAGGGCGGAATGCGCCTTTTTTGCGCACTCCGCCACACAAACCCAAACTACGTCGGGGTGAGCCCGCGCGTTATTGAACCATGCAAATTTGGTCAGGCGGTCTCATTACACAGCTTCGCTGGTACTACGTCCGACCTACAAGGGGTACGTTTGTCATCCTGAGGTACGAAGGATCTGACCCCTCTATTGCTAAGATTCTTCGCTGGCGCTCAGAATGACAAAAATCCTTAGTATGGCGGATTGTGTTGTTCAATCCGGCATCAGGTGGCAGGTGTTTGTTCTGGCGGTGGGTTGGCTTTCAAACGTCGTTATGAAGACAGGCTCTATGACGCCAACACACCCTACAACCATTACATCCCCAAAATCGTTGGTCAGCGTGTGCAATTAATTAGAGACCACATGGCACATAAAAAAACCAGGTCTGCGATTGCAGACCTGGTTTTGAACTAAAGCTAAATTACTGAACCGTGATGTTCGTATAGACTGGCGTCACGTTCCCATCCAGATCCGCCACCAGGAAACCCACCAGGTAGTCCCCGCTCGGCAGCCATTCCTGCTTCCACTGGAAAGGCTGACTGCCAAAGGTCAGGGTGTCTCCGTCGCTGTTGGAAATCTTGCTGACAGCTCCGTTGGCATCCAGATCCAGCCACTTGTAGGAGATTGTGAAGGTGTCTCCCGGGTTCGGGGTGATTTCAGAGGCATCACCAGCAGTGGTAGACCCCTTAAATCCCATCACCTGGAATAAATATTCATCCTTGAAAAGGAGTTGGGCTGTGCGGGTTTCGCCCGTTTCGCTGAAGGTGTAGGTACCATCCACCGCATAAACCGCCTGCTCAGCCGAAGCCCCGTAGGACACCGGGTTGAGCAGCGCGATGCCCGATTCAGTGCCATTGGTGATGGTGAAAACGAGCGGCTCAAACTCAAAATTGAGTCTGAAAGTTTCCGCGTCTGGCCAGATGGGGTAATAAACGCCCCCCTCAGTACCGGTGGTAGGACTTTCAACATAATCCGTATCCGCCACAAAAATGCTATTCGAAGCAGCGTCAACCAGACCAGTGAAGAGGTAAATATAGCCAATGTTTTCCCCAGTAATGGTCGTGCTGAGCGTGATCACATCGCCCGGGGCGACCCTGTTGGCGGAAGCGCTGATGTCAGAAACCGAAATAGCGCCCGCCCCTGGGATCTGGCTGGCACGGCTGATATTCACCGCTTCCATGGCATTCGCCGTGAACTGCCTTCCGCCATAGTGATAACCCAGGAAATCATCCCAAAGGGATGCCCGGCTGAAGCTATCGGCAATCACCGAGTAGGACGCCATGCCCGTGGAGGAGGAGCTGTAGAGCCGGGAATTGGGGAAGTAAACCGCGATTCCAGTGGAACCAGGCTTGGACAGACCGTGCTTCTCCGCCACCACTACGCGCGAAAGAGCGCTAAGAATGTCGTTTGCATACTGGCGTGTGGTGCTGCCG
>ENA-OSEO01003256-OSEO01003256.1-sediment-metagenome-genome-assembly--contig:-NODE-3256-length-19742-cov-3.629799_pt1 | contig 19742 bp, 13 predicted proteins | sample MGYA00237883_ERZ534232 | MGnify/ENA metagenome assembly ERZ534232
TAAACGGTGTAACTTTCAGCGGCCATCCGGTTGCTTGTGCAGCTGGGATTGCAGTTTTAAATTATATGGAAAAACACAAGTTGGTAAACCGAGCCTCGGAAATGGGCGAATACCTCTTGTCGCAACTCTCTGATCATTTGAACTTTCCGATGGTCGGACAGATCCGGGGAAAAGGCCTGTTAATCGGCATAGAAATGGTAGCGGATCCGATCAGTAAAGAACCGTTTGATACAGGTCTGGACGTAGCCAAAAAAATTGTAGCAGGCGCTTTAAATAAAGGGCTTTTGCTCCAAGGTGGAAGCGGATGTGCCGACGGAGTTCGAGGAGATCATATCCTGATTTGTCCTCCCTTTACGATTAGCAAATCCGAGGCGGATAAGATCGTAGACATTCTATCGGAAGTTTTTCAGGAAGTTCAGAAAAGTTTTAAAAATCCATAAACATCCAAGAGCACGGACGCTGTAATAAACAATCGCCGGATTTGATTTTGACATAAATTCGTCACGATATAATCAGCTTCTTTTCTGAAAAATGAGATCGGAGCTTAAATTTTCCAACGAATGAAGCTTGGCTGAAGGGTCGGCTTAAATTTTCGTGAGCAATAATTTGAAAGGTAGGCTTTATATGAATCAAACTGAGACTGTAGATGCCATTACCTTAGAGGTTATTCGTGAGGGGCTAATATCCATTGTACGGGAGATGCGCGTCAATTTGGGTCGGACGGCTTACTCTTCGGTGCTATATGAAAGCCATGATTATTCTTGCTGTATTATGAATGACCGGGGGGAGTTGGTTGCCCAGGGAGAGGATCTGCCGTCACACATCTTTCCCATCTCTTGGTCGGTTAAAAAAATGATGAAGGGATATTTGAACGATCTTCACCAGGGGGATATCTTTCTGCACAACGATCCCTATGATGGTGGAACCCATCTCAATGACGTCGCTTTTATATACACCAATCTTTTTGATAAGGACCTGTTTCTTTTTCCAGTAATCCGAGCGCATTGGGGAGATGTCGGTGGAATGACACCTGGAAGCTTATCGGGTCGAACCCGGGAAATTTTCCAGGAAGGGGTTCGAATGCCTTTCATGCGGATAACTGAAAAGGGAAAGCTTAATCAGACCCTGCTTAATCTGATCTTTGCAAATATGAGAATTCCTGTTGAGAGAGAAGGGGACTTCGATGCCATCTTGGGAACCTGTATGATGGCGGAGAGGCGCCTTCGCGTCTTGGTAACCCGCTATGGCATGGCCCAGATGCGCATGGCTGTGGACATGATGTTGGACCGGGCCGAGACAAGAATGAAAGTGGCTATCAGCGAAATAAAAGACGGAGAGTATCGTTACGAATCATACATGGATCATTGTGGCAACAATCCCGAACCTGTCAGAATCGGTGTGAACTTACGAGTTGAAGGGAGTGAAATTTATGCGGATTGCAGCGATTCAAGTCCCCAGGTAGATGGTCCTATTAATGCGGGCCCGGCTGTTACCGAATCGGGAGTTTTTATTGCCATTAAGTCCGCGCTGGATCCTTTGGCGCCGATCAATCAGGGCGCTCTTCGGCCGATACACGTCGTAACCCAGCCGGAGACCGTTCTCCACGCACAGTACCCCGTACCTTGCGGCGGTTTTGCCGAAGTCCGGCGGTGTGTGGAAGGTACTGTGATGGGCGCCTTGGCGCAAGCGGTACCCGATCAGGTTGGGGGAGAAGTTAAGGGAACGGCACAGCACATTTATATAGGAGGAAATAATCCACGTAGAAACAAGTTGGCTTTCCTTTACTATGAGTATCCATCCGGTGGAACAGGCGGACACAGCACGGGCGATGGTAACGAAGCCACCAAGGAATATTCATCTGGAGACTTCAGCTCCATTCAGCCTGTTGAGGCCCTGGAAAATGAGTTCCCCCTATTCATCGAGCAGACAGAACTTCGCCAAGACTCTGAGGGCAGCGGCCAGTATCGAGGCGGTCTCGGGTTGCGCAGAGACGTACGTCTTGAATCTCCGAAAGCCATTTTCTCAGTGCTTTCAGACCATAACGTAATCCCCCCATATGGAGTGTTGAGTGGTTACTGGGGGGCGCCGAACACCTTCACGGTTATTCGTAATGGAAAAGAATTTCAACCGGCGCAGTATCCTGGAAAACTAAGTGGCTTTGAACTCAAAAAAGGGGATGTTGTTGTTGAACGAAGTTCAGGGGGCGGTGGATACGGTGATCCCCTGTTGAGAGACCCGGATCGGGTATACCGAGATGTAATTTTTGGTTATATCACGCCCAAAAGGGCTCGTGAACGCTATGGGGTGGTAATCCATAAAGGTCGCTTGGACTTGAAGAAGACTGCCAAGTTGCGCCAAAAGATGGATATGCAACGAATCAGACTGATTGTCAAATCAGCCGAATCAGTTTTCGATGGCAACCAGCGCAAAGGGCTTATTCATCCCGATACGGCCAGCGCTTTAAAAGTCGAACACAATGATTTGATGGAATGTGTTGCTCCTCAGGGTGCTCCACTGCGGGTTTGGGCAGAAATTTCAACGTCATGCCCCAAGGATCAAATTTGGATAAGCCCTCGAGCCTTATCCTGTTTGCGCCCCAGCGACGGACAGACGATCTGGATCCGGAAAGTAGCGCTTCACGCTAAGCTCAGGGTTTGAAACAAAGCAATGACGCTTTTATGCTTTGAAAGCAACAAAAGAGCGTTTTTTTACCGAGCTCTTTCAGGATATCGAATGAACGTATAAATGAATGCATACAAGGAGCTGAGAATGGAGATGCACCCGGTTAAAAGAATATTAAAAAGCGGGTCTAAAGGTTCGCAGGAAAAGCTGTGGCTTAAAGCTGAAAACATTTTTCCAGGTGGTGTTTTCGGAACTGTTTACTACCCCAAAAGTCTCTTGGAAAAGGCGGGTCTTCAGCACATTTTTATCCCCGACCATGGAAATGGCGCCTATGTTTGGGATTTGGAAGGAAATACCTATCTCGACTATACCATGGGCATGGGAACACTGATAACAGGGCATTGTCACCCCTCCATAGTCAAAGCTGTTCGGAGGCAAACGGGCCGGGGAATTCAGTTTTTAAGCATGATTAACGAACCCGGCGTTAAACTGGCAGAATTGATCTGCCAGGATATTCCTGCGGTCGAAAAATTACGTTTTGCATCCACAGGAGCCGAAGCGGTCAACTATGCAATTCGGGTCGCGCGTGCCTTTACCCGCCGCAGCAATGTGCTGCGTTTCGAGGGTGCATATCATGGAAACCACGATCTTGGGGTCATGAGCTATCTTCCTCCTGCTGATGCTTTGCCTGATTTCCCGGAACCACGACCAGATTCAGCGGGGATAATTAAGGAGGTCCAGTTACATACGCGCGTGGGACCTTTTAACGATATTCCATGGGTTCGGAATTTTTTTAAGGACCAGGGATCTGATTTGGCAGCCGTAGTTGTCGAGCCGATCCAGCGATTTATCTCTCCTGAGCCTGGTTTTCTGCAGTCTTTGCGGGAAGAAACGATCAAAACCGGCGCCTGTCTGATTTTCGATGAAATGGTGACAGGATATCGGTTGGGCCTTCAGGGTGCACAGGGTTTTTACGGGGTGATCCCTGACCTGGTTATTGTCGGTAAGACGCTCAGTGGGGGGTTGCCTTTTTCGGCAGTCGGCGGACGCGGAGACATCATGGAACTGTTTAATCCCCACAGACGCCTGGATCCCCGCTACACATACCAAAGCGGCGGTTTTAACGGCAACCCCGTCAGCATGATTGCGGCACTCACAATTCGTAAACTGCTGGGGCAGGTGGGAGTTTATGATCGTCTTTTTTCCCTGGGCGCATCATTCAGAAATGGCATTGTAGAAATTTGCCGCACGGCTTCTGTACCTGTCCGTGTTACCGGTGAAGGACCGTTGTGCCGGGTATTTTTTATCAATAAACCTGTCCGGGACTATCGCAGTTCAATCCAGCAGGATAATGTGTTAATGGAGCATTTTGTTGCCGGTCTTTTGCGGCGAAACATATTGGTAAATTCAAAAGCGATGTTTTACCTCTCGCTCGCCCACAGTGAGGATGACATACACCATACCTTGGACGCAATGAGAGAGATTTTTGCTGAAATAAAAAAACGCACATAGGAGACAGGAATGATTGCTATCGGTATTGATATTGGAGGCACTTTTACAGATCTCATCGCTTTTGATGAAATTAGCGGCGAAATCAGCGCATGTAAGGTTCCAACCACTAAAGGAAACCAAGCGATTGGTGTCATGCAGGGGTTAGAACGGATGAAGATTGACCCTAAAAGTGTAAACCGAATCGTACATGGAATGACGGTGGGAACCAATGCCATCCTCGAACGAAAAGGCGCCCCAACAACTTTAATCACTACCAAGGGATTTAGAGATCTTATTGAGATTGGGCGCACCCAGCGCAATGCCCCTGGAAGCCTTTTCCAAATCAAGTTTACAAAAGAAAAACCTTTAGTGCCCCGTCCACTGCGATTCGAAATTAATGAAAGAACCCGCTATGACGGACAAGTTTTTCAAGAGGTTTCACCCCAAGAGGTCGCACAAATCTCAGAGGAAATCGGTCGGAGCCAAGCTGAAGCGGTGGCGATCTGCTTCCTCCATTCTTATATTAATCCGCAAAACGAACAAATTACTAAAAGAATTGTCGCAGAAAAACTGCCGGAAATGTTCGTTTCAACTTCATCGGAGGTGATACCGGAATATCGCGAATACGAACGTTTTACGACGACCGTTCTAAACTGCTATCTAATGCCCGTCATGGATCGGTATCTGAAATTTCTCGATCAGGAGTTTAGGCGCCGCAGATACCAACCGAATCTGTTCATTATGTCGTCTAACGGAGGTGTTTGTACGGCATCTCAAACCAGAGCCCTACCCATACGAACAATTCTATCGGGACCGGTTGGAGGTGTTAATGGGGCCATTTTTATAGGAGAAAAGGCGGGTCTTGCCAATATGATTACCTATGACATGGGTGGCACCAGCACGGACGTTTGCCTAATCGAAAACCTTACTCCGACAATTACGACGGACAACAAGATCCATGGATTTCCACTTAAGACTCCCCAAGTGAATATCAATACAGTTGGAGCCGGCGGCGGCAGCATCGCCCAAGTCGATGTAGCCGGCATTATTTCAGTCGGCCCGGAGAGCGCAGGCGCTGACCCCGGGCCCGCCTGCTACGGAAGAGGGGGAACAGATGTTACCGTAACCGATGCCAATCTATATTTAAACCGTTTGGGCGTAAGCAAGGTGCTTGGCGGTGAGATTCAGTTGGATCGAGGGCTGGCCGAAAGCGCCCTCATTTCTCTTTCTCAAAAATTAGATGGAATGGATATTAATCGGCTGGCGGACGGGATAGTTCAGATTGCAGTAGCCAAAATGGTAAGTTCAATACGGGAAATATCGATAGAAAAAGGAAAAGATCCTCGGGATTATGTCCTGATTCCCTTCGGAGGCGCGGGACCGATGCATGCCATCCCCATTGCCAAAGAGCTTCAAATTCGACGTATTTTCATTCCAAAATTCCCCGGAAACCTTTCAGCGCTGGGACTTCTGGCTTCCGATCTTAAGCTTGACCTGATTAAAACCTGGTTTTGCCTGTTTAGTAATCTGAACTTAAAAGAAATCAATCAGATATGCCTGGATCTTCAGAACCAAGGAGAGAAAATGCTCATAAAGGAAGGATTTCAGAAAGATAAATTGAACGCTTTATTTTGGGTTGATATGCGCTATTTCGGCCAGGCATTTGAACTAACTGTTCCCTATAAACCAGGTGCAGATAGCAGTGATGATTTGCGTAACCGATTTTATCAATATTTTAGTGAAGCGTATGGACATGGAAAAGAGTCGGGCGAATTAGAGCTGGTAAATGTCAGAACAACAGTCGGTGCCACAGTTCCAAAACCGAATCCTTCTTTAAACATCCCGAATGATGGTTCAAGCTATCTTGAAGCCCGGCAAGAATATCGTAATATCTACTTTGAGGGCCGGATGGTGTCTACACCCATATACCATCGGGAAAGTCTAAAGCCTGATGATTGCATAGAAGGACCCGCCATCGTGGAAGAGGAGGGCGCCACAACGGTTATTTTCCCAAACTGGATAGGAAATATAGATTCAATGGAAAATCTCATATTAACCCCTGAAGTTTAGCAATGTTCAAAAATCTGTTTCGATTGAATAGGCATAATCTGCTATATGAAACCAAGTGTTATTTGGGCTACAGTCATTTCTGCAATGAAAGGAGAGTGAAACGACATGCGAATTTGGATAGTCAAAATCTCCAGTCCATTATCATATGAACCGGCGCACATTGAAAGAGAGCGTTCGTATTTACAATCCTTGTCCTCACCCGGAACAATTATCGAATTAGTATGCCCAGAAAATTATGGTGTGGATCTTCTATACAACCGTTCACGCTCCAAGGGTGGGCCGACAACGCTTGACTTTGCTCTTCTACAACCGTTTATCATCAGTAAAATTAAAGAAGGCGAAGAAAATGGGTTTGACGCCGTCATTGTTCATTGTAATTCAGACCCTGGGGTTGAAGCTGCACGCCATATCGTCGATATACCCGTCATCGGACCCGGGAGGGTGGCCTTCCATCTGGCAGCAATGCTGACACATCGTATCGGAGTTGTCGCTCCCAGTCAGATCGAAATTCCAGAATTGCGTAGAATGTTCCGTGAATATCATCTTGAAGATTTTGTTGTGGACATACTTACGATAGATACCCCCATCGATGAAGCAATGAGGCAAACAGATAAAATAAAAGAAATTTTTTGTGAGCGAAGCCGGAAGTTGATCGCCAGGGGCGCCGAAATGATTATATCTTCCTGTGCCGTATTTGTTCCCGTGTATTTTTCGCCTCATGAGATTGCTCAGGAGATCGGAGTACCTGTTTTTGATACTATCGGGATTGCCATTGGAGTTGCCGAACTCTGCGTTCGCTTTGGGATCAGACACAGCCAGACGGCATACCCCAGGCCCGTTGAACTACAAACCTGCGATCTAAAAATGTTTAACAGAAAACTTTTTCAATAACAGTTCAGTTCTTTGACAGTCTTTTAATCCCTTATGTGTAAATCCCGTAAGCTTTTATCGCTTTAATAGCTTTAATAGCGTAAGTAGACGACTGAATATACACGCGAGAGCCCTAATGAATGGTATTACTATTTCATACTCGTATGTCATTCCAAAAATCGTCTAGTTATATTTGACAATAAAGTCTACTTTGTGTTTATAACTGATTACCTAAACCTAAAGATGATGATACAAAATGGAAAAACCCTCGGCAAACAGTAATCAACCGACCGTAGCGCACCACCAAATATCGGAAATTCACGAGCCATGCGAGTGTACATTCTATTTTTCACCGCTACCTGTGCAACTTAAAATATTTTTAAAAAGAAAGGTGGTGATATGAAGGAATATGGTTAAACAATTCGATTTTACTCATTACAAATTAAGTGAAAGGAAACAAAAGTATGAAAAAGTTAATTATTGCCCTGTTAGGTATTGTATTCTTGTTTATCTTCTTAACTCAAAATTTATTGTTAACTACAGCTAAGGCGGATGAATCATTTTTTTCAGGTAAATCCTTGCGAATTGTTGTAGGCTTTAAACCAGGCGGAGGATATGATCAGCATGCACGCCTAGTCGGTTCACATATTGGGAAATATATTCCGGGGCATCCAAAAGTCATTGTGGTCAATATGGTTGGTCTCAACCGTGAAGCCAATTTTTTATACAGAGAGGCCAAGCCGGACGGTCTAACTATTGGAATAGTGCGCCGTGGCGTTACAACTGCCCAAGCATTAGGAATGGGTCCCGAGCATTCTATCAATTTTGATGCAACCAAATTCAGCTGGCTGGGCAGCACATCATCTTCGAGCCAAGTGATTTTTGTTCGGACGGATTCAGGCATTAAAAATTTTGATGATTTGAGAAATCTGCCTAAACCCCTGAGAGTGAGTTATGGTACTCCAGGAGGTACAGATATGCAAGAGATGGCACATATACTACTACCTTTTATGGGCGCGAAGGTTGAGTTGTTTCCATTTCCCGGTGGATTGTCAACCGCTGAGAGAGTCATGGCAATGGATCGAGGAGAGTTACAATTGATTATTTCAGATTGGGATGGAATACAAAATATCCGAAAAAATTGGATAGAGGATGGTTTCATTACCCTCATTGCTAAACATGGTGCCCCACATCAAGATCCTCGGTTAGCGAAGCTTCCTTCAACTACTGAATTGGCACAGACGCCCTTAGCGAAGAAACTAATTTCGGTCATTAACGACTGGGCCAGGGCTGGACGTCCTTTCGCAGCTCCGCCAGGTGTTCCCTTAGAGAGGCTCAACATTTTAAGCAAGGCCTTTGAAAAAACACTTCAAGACATTGATTTTCTTGCTACTGCAAAGAGGATGAATATCGAAATCGATTATTTAGATGGTCAACAAGTTAGAAAGGTAATTGATAACGTTATTAATTTAGAACCAGAGGTAAAAAAGGCGTGGAAAGAGATGGTATTTAAAGCCTGGGATTGGAAACAATAAGCAAATAGGGCTCTTTAAAATTCTAAATTTGGAACCGAGGAAGTGGGCAATCCGACCTATACGGAGTTGTTGGTTGTTGGTTTTACTTCGCAAGATAAATTGGCCGCCGTTTGATAACTCCAAGGATCAATAATGTGAGTTTTTCCAAAATGTTAAGGATCAAAGTTGAAAAGATCTATCGGAGCCAGTAGGTTTGCAAAAGTTTGCAGAGCTTTTACGCCGAAATTAAATCGTAATCCTTTGGACAAAGCGCTGATCAGATTAAACAGATAGGGTTATCCTAAACCAACTGGATGTTTATGTTTAAATTCGTGAGATCTTTGATTGCAGCAGAAGGAGATAAATTTTATGGGAACACTGGAAGCCATTGGTAGCGCGTTTATTGCGACTATTTCCTTTCCTGCGATTTTTTACATGTTTGTAGGAATTTTTATAGGCATCATTGTTGGCTTTGTCCCTGGCATCGGCGGTACTGCGGCAATGGCACTTATGCTTCCTTTTGTCTTTAAAATGACTCCTGCCGCTGGCCTTGCCTTCCTGTTGAGCATGCATGCTATTGTGCAGACATCAAATACACCGACAGCGGTTTTGTTTAACATTCCGGGTAGCATGGGGGCGAGTGCAACTTTGTTTGACGGTCACCCCATGGCTTTAAAAGGTGAAGCCGGACGCGCACTAGGGGCAGGATATATGAGTTCCATCCTCGGGGGGCTCATAGGGGCTGTCTTTCTTTTTCTTAGTGTACCTATCTTTCGGCCTCTGGTGTTAGCCTTTAGCTATCCAGATTTTTTTTTACTTCTCCTATGGGGGGTGTTAGTAGCGGGAATGGCTGGCGGCGTTTCAATACCTAAAATTTTAGCCAGCGCCTTCCTAGGGGTTATGTTCGGGCTCATTGGCTCTGATCCACTCAGCGGTGTACCACGGTACTGCCTTGGAACAATTTACCTTATTGATAAAATTCCTGTTCTATCTTTCTGTTTAGGCATATTTGCAATCCCCGAAATAATGGATTTGGCTGTCAAGCGGGTTGCCATTGCTGGAAGCGGCACTATAAAAACAATAACGGGTGTGAGAGTTGGCATAAGGGATACTCTCCAGAATTGGCCTCTGGTTGTCCGTTCTTCTTTGATAGGTGTCGTCATCGGCTTTATTCCTGGGCTGGGTTCTTGGGTTTCTTCATTTGTTGCCTATGGACAAGCGGCAAAGACTGTTAAAAATCCAGATTTTGGCAATGGAGATGTACGTGGCGTTATTGCTCCTGAGAGTGCTAACAATGCAACTGAAGGAGGGGCACTTATACCTACGATAATGTTCGGTGTTCCTGGCAGCCCAGTTTTACTGATTCTTTTAGGCGCGTTCCTTATTTTCGGGATACAGCCGGGCCCTGCAATGGTTACCAAACACCTTGACCTTACCTTTGTCATGGTGATAACTTTAGTGTTAAGCAATGTAATAGGGGGTGCTTTTCTTATAGCTATAGCAAACAAAACAGCATTGATCAGCCTCGTTAGATCCAGTTTACTTATTCCAATTATTATTACCTTGTGTTTTCTCGGTGCATATATGTCCAGCACCAATTTTGCCGACCTACTCACTTTAATGTTCTTTGGTTTAATAGGGTACGCGCTGAGACATCTTGAATGGTCTATGCTATCTTTTATGCTTGGCTATATTTTTGCAACTGAAGGAGAACGCCACTTGTATGCTAGTCTAAGTTTATTTGGAGTAAGCGGTTTTTTTGGTGGTTCAATTACTATTGTACTTCTTTTCCTGATTCTGGTCACTTTTGTTATACCTATTACGCATTCTTTGTGGAAGAAAAATAAAATGGCTGCATCCAAAGAGGTTCTTATAAAAAAAGACGGACATAAGACGAGTTTGCACATTTCCCTGTTCAACATTGAAGTATTATTTTGTCTGTTCGTGGCTGTTCTTTTCATAGCTTTTTTATTTATGACTTTTCCGCTTCCATCTCGTGCTCAACCTTTTCCTCTCATAGTTATTATTGGGGGTCTAATTTCAACTGTATTTATACTTATTACATCTCTTCGCCATAATCGTAGCATTGAAGCAATCGCAAAAAGTCTTAATATAGAGATCAATGTTCTTGGTCCTCGGTTAAGAAATATTGTTTCATGGCTTTTTGCTTACCTTGCATTCTCTTGGTTGCTTGGCGTTCAATACACGCTTCCATTAGTCTCGTTTCTGTACTTGAAATTTCAAAGCCGCGAAAACATGGCCACTTCGATCATAATAACTGCTTCACTGGTAGCGCTTATCTTTGGTGTTTTTGACCATTTACTTTTAACATACTGGATAGAAGGAAAGCTGTTTACGCTTTTAAGTCCGGGTTTCTAATTCTGGAGCGGATTTTCCGGTGGCCACGCATTAAATCATCGTCATAGCCCGTGAGCCCATGCAATTATTTTATGCGGAGAAGGATATATACTCACAAAAAAGAGAGACCAACTGATCTAATGAATTATTATTTTTAACTATTTAAGAGAGAACTTTTGAGATGCAGTTAATAAAAGAAGCAATCACACAGAGGGTTACATCATTATTTCCGCACTCATATAATCTGCATGAAGAATACGGGATGGATTATACAGATGGCCACCAAGAAGAACATCAACTTGCCATGTGGAAAACTGAGCGAATCGAACTTAAAAGTGTTGGTATAGATATCGGCTCATCGACGACCCATCTCATGTTTTCCCGACTTGTTTTGCGGCGTTTAGGTTTTGAATTGTCTAGCAGATTCGTTGTTGTCTCACGAGAGGTCGTTTGGAAGTCAGATATTCTCTTGACGCCTTATCGCACTCAGCAACAAATCGATGTTGAAAAACTTTTAGAGTTTCTTAAAGAGTCATATAATGCGGCAAATTTGTCCCCTGACCTTATTGATACTGGTGCTGTAATTATCACAGGCGAAGCTTCACGAAAAGAAAACGCTGAGGCCATTACAAACCTGTTTTCAAATCATGCCGGCAAGTTTGTGTGCGCAACCGCTGGACCGAACCTTGAAGCTATGATGGCGGCATATGGTTGCGGTGCTGTCCGAAAGAGCCTGGAAGCCACCAATAAAATAGTAATGGTGGTAGATGTGGGGGGAGGAACGGTAAAGATTGCTGTCGTCCAAGACGGCGCTATTCGCGATACCGTGGCAATAAACATTGGCAGTCGGCTTGTAGCACTTGACGACGTAGGCCACATCATTCGTATTGAGGAGGCGGGAAAAGCTGTTGCCATGGAACTAGGCATTAAGCTTCAAATTGGGCGATATTTAAAACAAAATGAACGGAATGCACTGGCCGCACGTATGACCGAGGTCCTTTTTGATGCTTTAGGTGATGGCCCACTGTCCCCCTTAACTAATAAATTAATGATTACGCCTCCCTTACATCGCCTGGCAGGCATTGATTTAATAATGTTTTCAGGTGGCGTAGGCGAATACGTTTATGGCACGGAAACTAGAGATTATGGCGATTTAGGGCCTTTTTTGGGTAGACACATCAGGGACCGTCTTTTGAACGCGACATTCGGCATTCCTATGGAAATAGCCGAGGAAAGGATCCGCGCCACAGTTATCGGAGCATCTCAATTTACCATTCAGTTGAGCGGAAGCACAATCTTTATCTCCAATGAACATGTTTTACCCATCAGGAACCTTAAAGTTATCTCCCCAAAGATATTTAAAACTCCTAATAATTTAACTTCTGAAAGCGTGGAGAGAGCTATCAAAGAAGCATTTGACCGCTTTGATCTTGTTGAAGGCGAAGAACCTGTTGCTCTTTCCTTCGAGTGGTTTCTGGAACCCCGTTATGAGCATTTTATACTTTTATCCAAAGGAATTGCCTCTGCCTTAAAAAATTCCACTTCAAACAAACAGCCTATTGTACTGGTTTTTAACTCCGACATTGGAAAAAGCATCGGAAGACTCCTTAAGACTGAGCTACACTTGGAATCCGAGGTAGTATCCATTGACCAAGTGCATCTTCATGATTTCGATTACATAGATATTGGACAGATTGTGAAAAATGCTGATGCAGTTCCGGTAGTCGTTAAATCGCTCATTTTTGGCAAACCGGCCGAGGAGGCTTTGAAGCAGAAACCAATTAGGGTTATACATTAAAAGGTTCGGCATTTTATAAAATTTGGTGATTCATTATCCAGGTTGAATCTGGGGAATCTGAGGGATTCGCTTAAAAAAAGAATAAGGAGAATCAAATGAAGGTGTTGCTGACGGGTGGTACGGGGTTTATGGGGGCTTGGGTTACGCGCGCACTCATTGAAAAAAAACATAAACCCGTTTTATATGACCTGCGATCTGATTTATCCTTATTGGAGGATGTAAAGGGGAAACTTGTTTTTGTTCAAGGCGACACTTTGGATTTGCCTTCCTTAATTCAGGTTATAAAAGAACATAAAGTACAAAGAATAATCCATGCCGCGGCCTTGACATCTCCTCCCAATCCTTTGACAGGCGTAAAAGTCAATATTGAAGGAACCATCAACGTCTTCGAAGCCGCCAGGCTTCTTGATGTGAAACGGGTGGTTTTTATCAGTTCCAAAGCGGTTTATGGAGCCGTTACCGGTGACCATGCACATCCGACCTATAAACCCATATCGGAAGATTATAGAAAAGTCCCTGATTCAGTCTATGGAGCGACCAAACTTGCAGCAGAATTCATGGCTTCAAATTACTATAAGAAATATGACTTAAGTATCATCACATTAAGATTTGCACTGATCTATGGCCCAGGGAAATCCGAACGTTACGAAAGCCTTTCTCTTCTCGGTAGAATTGTTGAAAATGCCGTGCGAGGGATGGAAACCAACATAACTCAAGGCCGGGATCAAAAAAATGATATTGTTTACATCAAAGATGTAGCCGATGCGATCCTCAAGGCTTGTTTTAAAGCTGACTTGGTGCCGAATATTTATAACATCGGCACGGGTGTGGGAAGCACTTTATTGGAACTGGCTGATGAGGTAAAAAAATTCTATCCTCAATCCGTTATAAATATTGGACCCGGAGTCGACTACTTGGGGGATAACCGCAACCACTATTGCATTATGGACATATCTCGAGCAAAGGAAAATTTAGGATATAAACCAAAGTTCCCACTCACTCAAGCAGTTGAAGATTATATCAATGCCCTTCGATCCTGTTAATTTTTTTTCAACCCTCATGAGCGGATTGTAATGATAGATCATGTTGACAAAGTGAACTATGGCAGCTTGAAATGATGAACCGGCGACGCAAGACCAACCGGATCATCAAAAGCCTCTTAATCATCGTAAAAAGGCCCGCCTCGTTCCTTCAACTCCTTGTACTTTTCGAGCCAGTCCTTTCCAAACTGTGACTCAAAAAATGCCTTGAGACGAAAGAACCATTTAAAGGGCTTTTGGGGGTCAATCTGCGCCCGGAGAAAATCCGCCAGATAAACGGCGATATCCGACATTTTTTCCTTGGGGATGTAAGCTTTAGCGCCTGCCAGAAGGGATTTGGCGAAATTGTCCGGACTCAGTGCATGCGCCGTCAGCATCAAAGCGGGAATCCCTTTTTTATTGGCGCTATCGAGCAGGTCATACCCCTTTACGCCCATGATATCTAGTACGGCCGCATCATATGTATTCTGATCAAGGAGTGCTTGAGCCGATTCAAAATCGGTTGCCGAATCAACCGCGCACATGTGCAGCAATTCCTTTAAAGTATCCAGTACATCCGGTTCATCATCAACGATCAGAATTTTTTTGCCCTCTAATATTTTTGTATCCGTCATGTTTTCCCCCTTCGTTGGCTCCTCCAAGTTGGTTTAATGGGATTGATCGTACCTTTACGGAATTGGCGTGGGCATCCAGTCCCTCCGTTTCGGCCAGGCGAATGATATCGGCGGCCTCTTTCCTGAATGCCTCTTTGGAATAATAAATCAGGCTGGTCTTCTTAATGAAGTTGTCAACCGACAGGGCCGAAGCAAACCGGGCGGTTCCAGCAGTCGGCAGAACGTGATTGGGTCCGGCAATATAGTCGCCAACCGGCTCCGGCGTATAATCGCCGATAAAAACAGCCCCTGCATTTTGAATCCGGCTGATTTGCTCCAGGGGGCGCCGAATGTGAAGCTCCAGATGCTCCGGTGCGATCCGGTTGGCAAATTCAAAGGCCGTTTCCATATCCGGAACGATCATGATCGCGCCGTACGTTTCCAATGATTTTGCAGCAATGTCTTTTCGGGATAAATTTTGGAGCTGCCGGTGGACAGCGTCGGCCACCGCATGGGCAAGGGGTGCGGAAGTTGTAACCATAACGGCGGAAGCAAAACGATCATGTTCAGCCTGGGACAATAGATCCGCCGCGATGAACGCCGGCGTCGCCCCGCTGTCGGCGATGATCAGAATTTCGCTGGGGCCGGCGATGATATCGATTCCCACGGTTCCGGCAAGTATTTTTTTAGCGAGCGTTACATAAATGTTCCCGGGACCGACGATGACATTGCATTGCGGTACCGTTTCGGTGCCGTATGCCAGTGCGGCAATGGCCCAGGCGCTGCCGATTTTATAGACGGCATCCACTCCGAGCATTTGGGCCGCCGCCAGTATGTGCGGGTTTACTGCGCCGTTCTTGTCAGAAGGAGTTGCCAGTGAAATCTTTCGGACCCCGGCAATTTTGGCCGGAATCGCCCCCATCAACACCGACGATACCAGGGGCGTTTTGCCGCCGGTACCTCCGGGGACATACACCCCGACCGAGTCCACCGGATTGACCAACTGTCCCAGCAGTTTTCCCGCTTTGGAGGTGTCTACCCAAGATTGGATCAGCTGCTTTTGATGAAATGCCTCAATCTGAACAAACGCCCGGTTCAACGCCCGCATAAATGGCTTTCCGACATTTTTGGCAGCCTGTTTCCACTCCGCCGGCGTTACCCGAAGTGACTCAATATCCATTCCAGGCGAATCAAACCGATTTACGTATTTGATCAGGGCCTTGTCGCCGTTCTTTTTCACGTCTGCAATCATGCGGGTAACGGCCGCCAGATCCTTTTTCTTAAAACTAAGGCCCCGGCTCACAATTGCAGCCAGCCGCAACTCCGCTGACCCGGACGGATAATGATACGTTTTCAGGAGGGGCGTTTTCGGTTTCATCAGAGGACACCTCGGCATGGTAAAAATGGTCCGGTCAACATTACAGATTCGATTCGTATTAAATGTTCGGTCATGGGTAACTTTCGACATGCTTAAAACACAATCAAGGGCTTGTCAACATCAAGTGCGTTTTCAAAGCAGTTCATGGTGAATTTCGCAAAATTGACCCCGGCACGAACTAACCTTTGGGAAAATTATCCGGCCGTCTTTCCCGTTGATGAAGGCGGATTTGCCGGACAAGGGCCGATATCGGTGGGTGTTGCCCGGCATGGGTTAGGCGGGCATAGCAAAGTTGATTATGGACAGGTGGCGATATCGGGAATATACTCGGCAAATCGTTTTTCCGTCCATGTGGATAACTATCAATCAGGAAGGAGGGTAAATGACTACGTTGACCGAATTGAATCATTATGGAGAGGAACTTGAACGGATGCTCCAGCTCAGGACATCGCCGATTGCTATCAAACTGCTGGAAAGAGAGGACGATATCCCGAAAAATGCCCTGCGGCCGAAAAAAGACTTAGGTGTCCGATTTGCACTCTGCCAGGGCTTTGCCATGTCGCGTCGGAACAAAAAAACGGTGGCTCTACTGAAGGAAGACAACTGGTGCTATCTGCCGATCATCTCTTTCGGCATGTCCCCCCCGCCGGATTTTTTTCTTGAAGGAAACACTTATGTAAAGCGCCGGGTGGCGGAGGCTGCAGATGCCAGACGCCTGGCGCAGAACTTTCCACGCCTTGATAGTGGACAGTTTATCGGGCACCTGTCGGCGCCACTAAAGACGAGCGTTTTTATACCCGACCTGATAGTGATCTACTGCATATCCAGTCAACTGAGATTCCTTCTTTCCGCCATACGCTACACAAAAGGGGAACTGGTGACTTCCACATTGGACCCGGGGGGGGCCTGTATTCAATGTACCGTGCCCGTGATACAGACCGGGAATTGCCAGGTGGCGATTCCTTGCGGCGGAGACCGTCATCATGCGCTGGCCCAGGATGATGAGTTGATCTTTTCCCTGCCAACCCACAAATTGGAAGATTTACTGGCCGGGTTGAAACATTTTGAAACAAACGGCAGGGGGTATACCCATTATGGCCCGGATATGCAATCCGAGTATCCCTTGTCAGATCTTTATAGAAAGATGGGCCAAATGGTGGGCCTGGATATAAACTGAGCATTGAGAGAATCGGGAAAACCGATTGACTTATTCGAATCGATCTGTTTTAAAAGGATGTTCAAAATTTTGGCATCAACAAATCCAAATCGGGAGCGAGTGTATGAAGAAAAACAGGATCCATAATTTCAACCCGGGACCGGCGGCATTGCCGCTGCCGGCTCTTGAGGAAATTCAGGCTTCATTTTTAAATTATGCCGGATCGGGCATGTCGATTACCGAAATCAGTCATCGATCCAAATGGTTTGATGATATCGTCAACGACGCCGTTGCCCGAACGAAACGGCTGCTTAATCTGGGTAAAGACTTTCATGTTGTTTTTCTCCAAGGGGGCGCCAGCATGCAGTTCAGCATGGTGCCGATGAACTTTCTCCCGGATGGAAAATCGGCCGATTATATCAATACCGGCACATGGTCGACCAAGGCTATCAAGGAAGCCGCTGTTCTGGGAAAATCCATTAACGTGACGGCATCGTCCGAGGATAAAGGCTTTTCCTATATACCAGCAAAAATTCCCGTGAATAAAAATGCGGCATATGTCCATATTACTTCCAACAACACCATCAAAGGGACGCAGTGGCAAACCTTTCCGGATACCGGCGGGGTTCCGATCATTGCGGACATGTCATCGGATTTCATGAGCCGCCCCGTTGCGGCCGCACCCTTCGGGCTGATTTATGCCGGAGCCCAGAAAAATATTGGCCCGGCCGGTGTCTGCCTGGCAATCATCCGGGACGATATGCTCGCCAGTATCCCTGAAAAACTACCGTCGATGCTGAACTATAAGTCCTTTGTTTCAACCAACTCGATGTATAACACCCCGCCCTGTTTCGCGGTCTATACGGTGCAGCTCGTGCTGAAATGGCTGGAAGAAACCATTGGCGGCCTTGCCCGGATGGAAGCAATGAACCGAAAAAAGGCCAAAATTCTTTATGATATTTTCGACCGCAGTGATTTTTACCGGGGTACGGCCCAGCCCGACAGCCGCTCTCTAATGAATGTCACCTTCCGCCTTCCCAGCGAAGAACTTGAAAAAACATTTGTCATGGAAGCAACCCAAAACGACCTGGAAGGCCTCAAGGGGCATCGGTCGGTAGGAGGCTGCCGCGCATCGCTCTACAACGCCGTCGGCTTGACCGCGGTTGAAACGCTCGCCGATTTTATGAAGGTATTCGAGCAAAAACACGGGTAGCAGCCATCGGGCGTTAAATGTGTTTTTGTGGCAAATTTAGATCAAATTCGGCCACAATAAACGTATGGTCGGAAGGACGCTGCATCAGGCGGGCATCCGTGTCGATCCAGGCGGAGAGAGACTTTTCGGCTACGTTCGGGGTGGTCCAGATATGATCGATGCGCCAGCCCAGCCCCCGCTTGACGGCGTTGGGGATCCGATAGTCCCAGAAGGTAAACGCCTTGCCCTCCGGTTGGTGTTTTCGGAAAATATCAACAAAACCCCAATTTTTCAGCACTGAAAGTGCTTGATGCTCCTGGGGGTGATAGCCGATACTCCCTGCCAACGCATCCGGATCGTAGACATCCATCGGTTCCGGTGCAATATTAAAATCTCCGGTCCAGATGACCGGCAGCGCCGGGCTGAATCGAATCTTAAAATATTCATGCAGGCGCTTGAGCCAGCCTAATTTATAGCGGAATTTATCCGACTCCGGGGCCTGGCCCTGGGGAATATACGCGTTGACGATATGAAGGTCCCGGATTTTGAGTGAAACAAGCCGCGTCCCTTCGGCTTCGCCGCCGTCGTTAAAACCAAAGCGGGCCTCCCGGGGTTCGCATTTCGTCAAGACCGCCACTCCGTTATAACTTTTTTCACCCCGATAGGTGCAATGGTATCCTTTTTCCTCGAATGGACCCACCGGAAAATCCGCATCCTGCACCTTGGTTTCCTGCAGAGACAGGACATCCGGAGTTTCTTTTTCAAGCCATGCAAGGATCAGCGGCAACCGTGCCCGGATTCCGTTGGCGTTATAGCTGGCAATCTTCAATATTGTAGAAATCACCCTAAACTTTTCCCTGCTCCGCCGCCTCACCCCCCGATGGATGACATATAGGTGTTAACGTTTCCGTTGCAATCTTCGGTGAGATGGTGCTCGGAAGGTTTATGCCGGACGGCATTCAACAGAATTTCGGCCAGTTCTCTGTCCGAACATCCCCTGCGCAGCGGTCCCTTCAGATCTACCTGGTTATCCGACAGCAGACAGGTTCTTAACTGGCCGCTGGCGGTGAGCCTCAACCGGTTGCATTGAGCGCAGAAGTGCCTGCTCAGGGGGCGTATAAAACCGACTTCTCCGATGGCGTCCTGAAATTTGAACCGCTCGGCCGGACCGTCATACGTCCCGTCTTTCCTGACGGGGATCAGTTGCCCCAATATGCCCAGGCGGGCTTTTATCTCCGGCGCCAGGAGGTGCTGCCCGATCTTGGGACCGGATGAGCCGATCGGCATGTGTTCGATAAATCGGATATGAAAGGGATATAAAAAGCTCAGCCTGGCAAAATCAGTCAATTCATCATCATTGATACCTTTAAGGGCCACGACATTGATCTTGATCGGCCCCAAACCCATCTCGTGAGCGGACAGTATGCCCCGCCAGACTTTTTCATACTGATCGCGGCCGGTTATTTTTTCATATTTCTGCCGGCTTAAAGTGTCCAGGCTGACATTGATTCGTCGAATGCCGATCGCATGGATTCGCGCAATATTTTCAGCCAGCAGAACGCCATTGGTTGTCAGCGATATATCGGAAAGACCGCTGATTTGTTTCAGGTCTGCTAAAAATTCGTAAACACCTTTGCGGACAAGGGGTTCGCCCCCGGTA
>ENA-OSEO01003258-OSEO01003258.1-sediment-metagenome-genome-assembly--contig:-NODE-3258-length-19732-cov-3.308726_pt1 | contig 19732 bp, 17 predicted proteins | sample MGYA00237883_ERZ534232 | MGnify/ENA metagenome assembly ERZ534232
GGTGGCGATCACCATTGCCAGCCCCTGTTCCAGGTTCAAGCGAAGAAGGAGTTCTATTACCCCTTCACCGGTGTTCTTGTCAAGGTTCCCTGTAGGCTCATCCGCCAAAAGAAGATCCGGCCCGGCCACCAGGGCCCGGGCTATGGCCACTCTCTGCTGTTCTCCCCCGGAAAGCTCTCCCACCCTATGGCGAAACCGCTTCTCGAGACCCACGTTGGTGAGGAGTTCGGACGCCTTTTCCAAGGCCCTTCTCCTGTTCGATGGCAGCCACGCAGCCGCGAGGGCCATGAAGCTCGCTGCCGACATGGCGACCAAGATGGGGTTTGGGCTCACCGTCCTCACGGCGGATGACGACGTCGAAGAGGCCGAGACCATCCAGAAAGAAGCGCGGACCTATCTTGACCTTTACGAGATCCCGGTCCACTACCGAGTAGCACCTGGTCGGGCCCCCAAGGCCGCGACCGCGCTGCTCGAGGAGGAGCGAGTGGACCTGCTCATCATGGGCACCCGGGGTCATTCCGCGCTTCACGATCTCATACTTGGGAGCACCGCCGAACAACTGATGCGTTCCGTCAGGCTTCCGGTCCTGCTCGTGCCATGAGCCCAGCCCCGGTCATCAACGTTCTGACGCAGGCGCGGCAGCGTTCGATCAGCGAGGATGAGCTGGGGGTGGTTCTCGCAACGCTTCGGGAACCGGATACCCCGATCACCTGGATTCACGCGGCTCCGCTGCCGTCGGTGATCCAGGCTTTGGACGACATGGGGCTGGACGAGGTGGCGGTCAAGAGTCTGCGCGACGGCCCGGAACGTCCTCGGGTCGAGGAGTTTGCCGACCACCTCTACGTGTCACTCTTCTCGGCGGGCAGGCCCGCGGGTGGTAGATCCCCTCAGCACTCGACCCCGGGAGGGGGGACTGACACTGCAGTCGGGACTCCGGTGGCGAGTGGAGCAAGCAGCCTCCCACGTCTCCACGAGCTACGACTGTTCCTGGGCCCGCGGTGGCTGATCTCGGTTGGCGAGTTGACCGAAGAGGACTTCGAAATCCTCGCCGAGCGGGTACGGAGGCAGGTGTTTTCGCGCGACAGAGGCGTCAGTTTCGTCGCCTATCACATATGTGAATGGATGGTCGAAGGTCTCCAGCCCTCCCTCGAACTCCTCGATGATCGCATCGACGACTTGGAGGACCAGGTGGTGGTCGCGACGGGAAAGGCACCCATGCAGGAGCTGTTCAGCCTGAAGCGGGATCTGGTGGATCTGCGACGTCGGGTCGCTCCTCTCCGCGACGTCATGCAACGACTTGGCTCGCACGGGGTGCTATACGTTGATCCTCAGGCCGAGGTCTACTTCAGGGACGTCCACGACGACGTATTGCGGGTCATCGAACTGCTGGACACCTACCGAGACATTCTCTCCTCCGCCCTCGATCTCCATCTATCGAGCGTGAACAACAGGCTCAATAAGGTGATGAAACAGCTTGCCGTCGTCGCAACTATCTTCATGCCGCTTTCGTTCATCGTCGGGCTGTTTGGGACGAACTTCAGGCAGATGCCGTTCGAAAGCGCGGCCTGGTTTGGGGTGATGTTCGCGCTCTTGGGGGGTTCATTGGCGATCATGCTGGCTTATATGTGGAAGAGGACGTGAGTGGCGGAGCGATTGCTCATCAAGTTCTGCGGACTGACCCGCGAGGAAGATGTTTGTTGTGCTACCAGACTCGGCGTATGGGCGATAGGCATTGTGTTCGCCAACAGCAAGCGGCGGGTCACTCCGGCCCGCGCCTTGGATCTGGTGGCGGCGGCGAGGGAATGCGGCTCGAAGCCCACGGACGGCGCGGCGACTGTCGGGTCGCGGCTCATCACAGTGGGGCCGCTGATGGTGGGAGTGTTCGCCGACTTCGGTGCGCAGGAGATAGCGGAGGTGGTCGCGGACGTAGGTCTCGACGCGGTGCAACTGCACGGGCTGAGTGGGCCGAGTCCCAGCGAGATGCGTGCTGAGTTGCATCGTGTGGCCCGCGACGCTCTGGTACTGCGGGCAATTCCGGTCGGCCTGGAGATGAGAGATTCGGTCGCGCTCAGAGATCGAGTGATGGACATGGCTAACGGGGCCGACTTGGCGATACTGGACACATCCACAAATTCCGGATTTGGAGGGACTGGCACGCCTTTTTGCTGGTCGTTGGCACGGGCGGCGCGGCTGCCAATCCCTTTCTTGGTGGCCGGGGGCATTTCCCCTCAGAACGCAGCCGACGCTCTCAGGCAGTCCGGCGCAGGGGGATTGGATGTGTCCGGAGGCGTCGAATCGTCTCCTGGGCAGAAGGATGCGGGGCTCATGCGTGCGTTTGTGACCGCGGTTGACGATGTAGAAGGAGGACCGAGCCGGTGACGATGGAGCAACGATTTGGGCCGTACGGTGGCAGATACGTGCCGGAGACCGTGGTCTCTGCGCTCGAGGAGTTGGAGGCGGCCTATGAGACTTATCGTGACGATCCTGCGTTCGTAGCCGAACTGCGAAGTCTGCAGACGGACTACTGTGGCCGCCCTACCCCGTTGTTCCTCGCGCAGCGCCTGTCAGAACGGGCCGGTTGCCGTGTCTACCTCAAGCGCGAAGATCTTGCCCACACGGGAGCCCACAAGATCAACAACACGTTGGGCCAGATACTACTTGCCGTACGGATGGGCAAGAAACGCATCATTGCCGAGACGGGAGCGGGTCAACATGGTGTTGCGACCGCGACCGTTGCTGCCCTCTTCGGCCTCGAGTGCCATGTCTACATGGGGGAAGAGGACATCAGGCGCCAGGAGCTCAATGTCTTTCGCATGAGACTGCTGGGAGCCGAAGTCATTCCGGTTTCTTCCGGTAGCGGCACCCTGAAGGACGCCACCAATGAGGCAATCCGCGACTGGGTTACCAACGTCGAGGGCACGCACTACATCATCGGATCCGTGGTGGGGCCGGCACCCTATCCAACCCTGGTCAGGGACTTCCAGACCGTGATAGGAGAGGAAGCTCGGGCACAGATACTGGAGAAGGAGGGACGGCTTCCCGAAGGAGTTGTAGCTTGTGTTGGAGCCGGCAGCAATGCGATCGGCATCTTTCAGGGGTTCATGGGCGACCAACAGGTGAGGCTGGTGGGCGTTGAAGCCGCCGGTCTCGGGCTGGATTCCGGAAAGCACGGCGCTTCTCTCGCCAAGGGTACGCCGGGAATACTTCATGGCTCGTATTCCTACGTCCTCCAGGATGCAGACGGGCAGATCCAAGAGGCCCACTCGCTGGCGGCGGGTCTCGACTATCCCTCAGTCGGTCCGGAACATGCTTTTCTGAAAGATCTGGGACGCGCGGAATACTACAGCGTGAGCGACTCTGAGGCGCTGGAGGCATTCCAAGTGCTGTCAAGACTCGAGGGCATCATCCCTGCGCTTGAGAGCTCCCACGCTATCGCTTATCTCCTCAACAGGGATCATGGGTTCGGACCCTCCGACGTGGTGATTCTCAATCTCTCCGGCAGAGGCGACAAGGACGTCTACACCGTCGCGGCCGCGCTGGGGGTGACATCGTGAGTCGTCTCGAGAAGCTCTTTCGAGATTCGAATCGTCCTCTGCTCATGCCTTACGCCGTCGGCGGCTACCCCGACAAGGAGTCATGCCGCTCCATCCTCGACTGCTACGCCTCGAATGGTGCCGACGTCATCGAGCTGGGGATTCCCTTTTCGGACCCGCTGGCCGACGGCCCGGTGATCCAGGCTGCCACACAGACTGCGCTCCGGCGGGGGATTCGTCCGCATGATGTTCTTGACCTGGCGGAGGAAGCGGCCGGCACGGGTCGGGCGATCGTTCTCCTCGCATACCTCAACACCGTGCTTGCCTACGGCAGCGAGCGCTTCTTTGACGAGTGCTGCTCCCGACGCATCCTGGGGGTTGTGATCCCCGATCTGCCGGTGGAAGAGGCTGTCGGTCTCCAGCATCAGGCCCGAGCGAGGCATGTCGACCTCATCCTGCTGGCGGCGCCCACGAGTACCGACGAGAGGTTGGCGCGCATCGCCGCGGCTGCATCCGGGTTCATCTATTGTGTCTCGAGCACGGGAGTCACCGGGGTGCGGGCCGCGATCAGGAGTGACCTCAGCGGTTTCCTCTCACGAATTCGGCGCCATACTGATCTGCCGCTGGCCGTCGGCTTCGGTGTCGCGACAACCGAGCAGGTCGCCGAAGTGGCTCAGTATGCTGATGGAGTCATCATCGGCAGCGCGCTGGTCAGAATGGTCCAGCCCGACGGCGACCGGGATTCGGAGATAAGGCGCCTGGCGGAATATCTCGGCAAGGTGGCTGTCACAGTACGAGCCACAGCCCGATAGCCAAGGCCGCGGGTGTGCACAATCCCGACCCGGATCACTGGCTGAGGAGGATGCCTTCGCCTTCCAAGTAGTCCTTGAGGGCCTGGGGCCGCACGCCGTAGAGTCCGGAGATGTACGCCAAGTCGTCCTTGCGGATGGTGATGAGCTCCTGCGAAGGATCGTTGCGCAATTGACGAAGAAAGCCCAGATATGTCTCCAGCGGCCGGCGCTCGTCCGCCGAAAGACGGTCGAGCCTATCGAGACGGATGCGCAAGGGACTGCCTGACGTTAGATTCCGCTGAAATTCCGGATCGTCTTCCACGTCGAGTATCGACATGGGCGACTGGTTGTAGATGGATGCCAACTCGTACAGCCGTTCTAAACTGAGACTGCGTTTGCCCCGCTCGTAGGCGCTGAGTGTGGAGACGACAAATGAACCGCCGGATCGCTCACAAACTTCCTGTAAACTGAGCGATCGGTCCTGGCGGAGGCGACGAAGCTTCTCTCCGACCAGTTCGGCGTACCTCTTCTCCCGTATTTCATCCATTGGCTGACCCGCCGTGGTAAGAAGCGTTGCACTGTAGCGTCTTGTACCCATCATAACCCGTCTGACTACATTCGCGTAAACCAAGTTTAATCCTGCCGCGCACGGTCCCTGGATGCCGACCAGCCGGACCGCGTGGCCTGCCGGTCGATATGATGCCGAAGGCGGGGGTCGAACCCGCACGAGGTGTGAGCCTCACTGGAGTTTGAGTCCAGCGCGTCTGCCAATTCCGCCACTTCGGCTCGTCAATCGCCCATATTATAAACAAAGGCGCGCGGAGCACGTGGGGCGTCGCTGGGTGCCGGTCGGGGGGCGGCGCTGCCATCGAGGCAGTGTGGTTTAATACTTATTATCAGCTGCGAGTGTCGCAGCGCACGGCCACGTGGCCGGCAAGGAGGAATTGTCTGATGCCCAGTTGGATTGGACCGTGGGAAATCGGAATTGTGTTGGTCTTGGCTCTGCTCATCTTCGGGCCGCGGAAGCTCCCGGATCTTGGATCGTCCCTCGGCAAGTCGATCAGGGGATTCAAGAAGGGAATGAAAGAGGGGCAGGACGAGGTCAAGGCGGTTGTCGCCGAGGTCCGCGAGACCTCGGACGCGAGCACAAGCGAGCCGGTAAAAGCAGAAGTCCCGGCTGCCTCTCAAGAACCGCAATCCACGGATAAGTCAGAATAGGGCGCTGTGCCTCCTAGCGGGGGCATCCAGTACTGATGGGCGAGAGCTTCGTCTACCTTGAAATCGCCGAGGCAATGCGTCGCCGCATCGCCTCGGGCGATCTGGAGGCCGGCCAACGGTTGCCGTCTGTCAGGACGATGGCCGAGCAGTGGAAGTGCACACCGAATACGGTGAGCCGCGCGTACTCGATGCTCGCGCAGGAAGGTTTGGTCAGTGCTCACCGGGGAGGCGGCACTCGGGTAATCGGTCTGGGCCCGCCCATAGCAGAGTCTACACCCCCCGAATGGCGGTGGGCGGCTCTCGTAAACCGGGCTGAGGGCTATCTGCTGGAGGCACTGGGTCAAGGCCATGAGCCCGCCCACGCGGAGGCCGCGCTCGCCGCGGCCATCTCGCGATGGCAGGAGCTCAGGCGTCGGTTTCCGTCGGGGGGCTCGCCCTCGCCTGAGCCGTCCCAACAGGCACTGCGTTTCTCGGGAAGTCACGATCTTTGCGTCGAACTGCTGGCGCGCTCCCTCGCCGAGCAGGCGTCTCCGGTCACTCTCGCCACCGACTTCGTGGGTAGCCTTGGAGGGCTCATAGCCTTGGCTCGGGGCGAAGCCGATCTCGCGGGCGCGCATCTCTGGGATGAGGCCGGTGGGCAATACAATGTGCCGTTCGTGCAGAGAATCTTCCCCAATCGTCCGATGGTTCTCCTCAACCTCGTGCAGCGGATGCAAGGCCTCATCGTTCCCGAAGGAAACCCGCAAGGCCTGAAATCGGTGCGTGATCTAGCCGCCCCCGATGTGCGATTGGTCAATCGGCAGGCCGGGTCGGGCACGCGCGTGCTACTAGATCTCGAACTGAAGGCCGCCGGGCTGGCGTCCCGTTCCGTCATCGGGTACGACGACGAGGAGACGACACACATGGGGGCGGCGCGGGCCGTGGCCGAAGGACGCGCGACGGTCGCCTTGGGCATCAGCGCCGCAGCAAACGCGTACGGGCTGGACTTCGTTGCCCTGAGCAAGGAGCGTTACGATTTGGTTGTCCCGTTTGATCGCTGGGAAAGCCGTATGCTCCTGGCTGTTCGGGTGGTCCTTGGATCGGAGCGTTTCAAGGCCGCGATGCTCGCCCTGGGCGGATACGATGTATCCGATACGGGGACTCACACCCTTATAGACTAGACGGGGCAAGACCCGCATCTATCATCGCGAACGCCCTGCAAATGGAGTCTGCCATGGAACCTCCGGTGGATGGTCTTCTCTTTCTCCTCGACGGCAACAACATGGCCTATCGGGCCTTTTTCGCCCTCCCTCAGGAGATAGCAACTTCGTCCGGCCTTCATACCAATGCTCTGTATGGCTTCTCAGCGATGATCATCAAGATCCTGAGCGATTATCGGCCGACTTCGGTGATAGTCGCTTGGGACTCTCCGGGAAAGACCTTCCGCCACGAGGATTTCGAGGAGTACAAGGCTCAGCGAAAGCCTATGCCGGAAGCATTGAGCGAGCAGTGGCCGCTGTTCCCTGAGGTCTGCGCGGCGTTCGGATTCGTCAACTTGAGCGTCCCTGGATATGAGGCCGACGATATTCTCGCTACTCTCGCTCGTGAGGCGGAGGCCGACAAGCGACATGCGATTATCGTCACCGGGGATCGCGACGCCCTGCAACTGGTCGGGCCGTATGTTCGGGTGATGTCCAATACGCGGGGGGTCACCGATGTGAAGGTGTACGACTCGGCCGCTGTGCTTGAGCGCTTCGGGGTTACGCCCGAGATGATCCCCGACTACATCGGACTCAAAGGTGACACCTCGGACAATATTCCAGGAGTACCGGGCATTGGCGAGAAGACGGCGGCGCAACTCCTGGGAGAGTTCGGCACGCTCGAGAGAGTGCTTGCCTCCCGAGACAAGATCAGCGGTGCGAAGCGCAGAAGTCTTCTCGAGGAGCATGAGGAATTGGCTCGGTTGTCCAAGCGGCTCGCTTCGCTCGATCGCGACGCACCCATCGACATGCACGCCGCCGAAGTCCTGCCGCACCGCCCGCGACGCGACCGGCTGTTGGAACTGTTTTCCCGTTTGGAGTTCACCAGTCTTCTCGAACGCCTGGAGCCCCTTCTGCCGCCGGCGTCTGTTGAGGCGGGGATTCCTGTAGGCAGTTGCATTCTTCCGGACTGCCCTCAGGCCGGCGAGAGTTGGGCCTCTCTGTTTGATCTGAACCGGCCCATCGGGGTGGCTGCCGAGCATGCTCGTACCGCCGCGGGCCCCCTCCTCGAGGAGGCCTCGGATTCGATCTGGCTGGCTCAGCCGCCTGCCGGCCCGGGATCGGCTGCGTACGAATCGTATGTCATTGCGAACCAGCAGAGCGTGCCCGGGCAGGAATCACAATTCCTCGACCTTCTCACGCAGGTGGATCTTGCATGCCACGATTTCAAGTCTGCGTCCGGACTGCATGATCTTGTCGACTACCCCGGCCACGATACGTTTATCGCCGGATATCTGCTCGATCCGGGTCGTCGAGACTACAGGCTCGACGATCTCGCGGCCCAGCTGGCTGTGCCGGTTCCGGCCTCGGGTCCCTCGGCCGGCGCCCGCGAGGCCGCGCTCGTTCTCCCGGTTGCCGAGAGGCAGCGAGAGGCTCTTCAGCGGCAGGGCATGTGGCAGTTGTTCCAGGAGATCGAGCTTCCGCTCACGCGGGTTCTCATCGACATGGAGACGACCGGAGTCTATGTAGACTGCGAGCGACTCGGGGAGATGGCCGGCAAGATCCAGGATCATCTCGAAGAGGTCGAGGCGTGCATATACGAGCTCGCCGGCGAGGAGTTCAATCTGGGGTCGCCGCAGCAGCTGGGCCGCATCCTCTTTGAGTGCCTAGGGCTTCCAAGACAGAGAAAGACGAAGACGGGATATTCAACTGACGCGAAGACGCTGGAGGCGTTGCGCGAGGCGCATCCCATTGTGGAACACCTTCTGAATCACCGCGAGCTTTCCAAGCTGGTCTCGACCTACCTCCTGACGCTTCCGCAAGCGGTGGACGCCCGCACCGGCAGGCTCCACACGACTTTTCATCAGACGATCGCGGCAACCGGCCGGCTTTCCTCGAGCGATCCTAACCTGCAGAACATCCCCGTACGGACGACCGCTGGGGCTCAGATACGACAGTGTTTCGCGGCGCCGGAGGGAAGGGCCCTCGTTGTGGCCGACTATTCGCAGATCGAATTGCGGATAATGGCCCATCTCTCTGGGGAGCCGACTCTGCTCGAAGCCTTCGCGCGAGGTGACGACATCCACACGCGGACTGCCGCCGAGGTGTTTGGATTGGCCGAGCATCGCGTTGACGCGGCCCACCGCAGGTACGCCAAAGCAGTGAACTTCGGGATCATGTACGGAATATCCGCCTTCGGGCTCAGCCAGAATCTGGGTATCAGCCGAGAGGACGCCGGCGCGTACATCGAGCGGTATTTTGAACGCATGCCCCGGGTGAAAGAGTTCATAGAACGGACAATTCAGAAGGCCCAGGCGGATGGCTACGTCACGACGCTTTTTGGTCGCCGCCGCCCGATTCCCGAACTTGTCTCAGCCAAGTATCAGGAGCGTTCCCTAGGAGAGCGCCTAGCCGTCAATTCCGTCATTCAGGGTACGGCGGCCGACATCATCAAGGTGGCGATGATCAGGTGCCACGGACGACTTGACCGTGAGTTTCCCGATGCGCGACTGGTGATGCAGGTCCATGACGAGTTGGTGTTCGAGACACCCGCGGACGAGGCGGCCGACCTGCGGGAGGCGATCATCGAGGAGATGGTGTCGGCTTTTGCTGTGGATCCCCCGTTGGGGGTGGATGCCGGAATCGGATCCGACTGGGTGTCGGCCAAATAGCGGCTCACTCCAGCCCCGCCAATTTCGCTGCAAATCAGCCGATAATCTTGCCCCGCCGGACCCGTGTTGTTTTTCCTTGCGGCGTAGGTATACTACGCGCAACGGGCCACCTGAGAGCGTGGCTTGCCTATGCATTGCCTTGGGAAGGGAAACGGAAACTACATGTCAGACGAATTCACCGACGAGAACGTACAAACACTGCAGGGTGGACAAGACCTGATGATCGAGGTCGATGGGGAGATGGTCCCCAATTACGACGCTACGATCATGTCCTTCGAGGAAGGGGACATTGTCACCGGCACTGTGGTGCGGGTCGATAAAGACGAGGTGCTCGTCGACATAGGCTGGAAGAGCGAGGGAGTCGTTCCCGCGAACGAGCTCTCGATCAGGAAGTCGGTGGATCCGTCAGAAGAAGTCGCAGTCGGCGATACCGTGGACGCTCTCGTCCTGACGAAAGAAGACGCCGACGGACGTCTGATCCTGTCTCGGAAACGGGCGCGCTTCGAGCGGGCTTGGCAGCGCATCGAGAAGGCAGCTGAAGCCGGCACGCCGGTTTCGGGTACGGTCATCGAAGTCGTGAAAGGCGGACTGATTCTTGATCTCGGCGTCCGCGGCTTCCTCCCTGCTTCACTTGTCGATATCCGCCGCGTGGCCGACCTGGACGAATTCCTCGGCCAGACTCTGGAATGTCGGGTCATTGAGCTCAATCGCTTCCGCAACAACGTGGTGCTCAGCAGGCGCGCCGTGCTTGAAGAAGAGCGCAGGGGAGTGCGCGAGCAGATTCTCGATCGCATGAACGTGGCCGACCTGGTTACCGGCACCATCTCCAACATCGTGGACTTCGGTGCATTCGTTGACCTCGAAGGAATCGATGGGCTTATCCACATTTCCGAGCTGTCGTGGAGCCACGTCAATCATCCGTCCGAGGTGCTCTCCATCGGTCAGAAGGTCGAAGTGCGGGTGCTCGACATCGACCGCGACCGCCAACGGATCTCCTTGGGTCTCAAGCAGACACAGAAAGACCCTTGGCAGCAGGTCTTCGAGAATCGTCAGGTCAACGAGATCGTTCACGGCCATGTCACGAAACTTGTGGCCTTCGGCGCTTTCGTTGAGATCGAAGAAGGTGTTGAGGGTCTCATCCACATTTCGGAGCTCGCCCAGCATCACGTCGAGGACCCGTCGGAAGTCGTGCGTCCGGGTCAAGATGTCAACGTGAAGATCATCGAGATCGACCCGGAGCGTCGTCGTCTGTCTCTCAGTCTCAAGCGTCTGGAGCCGGAATATCGCATCCACGAAGACGCCCTTGCCGAAGAGGGTGAAGAGGGCGAAGTCGGCGAGGAAGAGGAAGCTGTGGTCGAGGGGGCGGCGAACGCCGTGGAGGCTGTGGAGGCCGTTCCCGCGGAAGAAGAGACGTCCGAGGCCATGGAGGAATCCGACGAGGATTCCGCTGTGGCGGAGCAACCGGAACAGACCGTCGCCGAGGCCTCAGCCGCCTCCGAAGGGTCGGAAGAAGACCAGGAGGGGTAACCCCTCAGGAAAGCAGGGAACAGCGAGGGGCGTCTTCGGACGCCCGCTCTTTTTCGGGGAAAGAATGACCGCGCCGAACTCTCAACCACACCAGCCCGCAACGACCGACCGGTGCCTGCGTGCCGTCGCTGTAGGTCTCACCGGTGGCATCGGCGCGGGCAAGAGTACTGCCCTGTCCTTCTTTCGGGATTTGGGCGCGCATACGATATCGGCAGACGAGATGGTGCATCGCCTCTATGCTCAGCCTGAAACCAAGAACCGGATCGCGGAGCATTTCGGTAGCGAAGTCCTCAATGACCGTGGAGAGGTCGACAGAGCGCGCCTGGCACGCGCCGTCCGGGCCCACCGTGAAGAGCTCAGGTGGCTCGAGCAACTGGTTCATCCTTTGGTTGCAGCCGAACTGCGCCGGTCGATTGCGGTCGCCCTCCCTGGATCGATACTGGTCTGTGAGGTTCCTCTCCTCTTTGAATCCGGCCTCGAAGGCCTGTTCGATCTCATCGTGACGATCGAGGCAAACGCTCAGAACCGTCGCAGTCGCTCCGTCCAAGGTTTCGACTTGGGCATGTTCTCGGAACTCGAGCAACTGCAGGCATCCACTCGAGACCGGGTGCGGGAATCCGACCTGAGCTTCACGAACGATGGCGACATCGAGAGACTCCATGATTTCGTCGAGGCGGCCTACAGGTGTGCCCTTGCTCTGTGCGGGCGGAACGCATGACCGGACGGCGGCCTTCCAGAGCTCGCCGACGCAGGATCCGTCTATTGCGGCTCGTTCCGGTCGCGGTGGTGGTCGTCGCGGTCGCGCTGGCCGCAACCTGGATCGCTACGGCTCGCGCTGTGGTTCCCGGGCTCTCCGGCAAGATCTACCCGGTTCACTATCTTGAAGGGATCGCCCGCGTGGCGGAGGAATACGAGCTTGACCCGTATCTGGTCGCGGCAGTGGTTCAGACCGAGAGCGGCTACGACGCCAGGGCGGTTTCGCGAGCGGGCGCAGTCGGGCTGATGCAACTCATGCCGGATACGGCTGAGTGGATTGTTGGGCTCGACAGTTGGAGGGGTACGGCCGATCCCGAACTGACCCATCCCGAGGACAACCTGCAACTGGGGGCCTGTTATCTGGCCTACCTACTCGCCAGTTTCGGTAGAGATACACGGATTGCCCTTGCCGCCTACAACGCGGGGCAGGGTTCTGTCGCGGGCTGGATGAAAGAGGCAGGGATAGAACGCTTGGAGTTGTCGGACATCCGCTATCCCGAGACCCGCGAATTCGTCGAACGTGTGGAGCATTACCGGGAGGTCTATCAGCGCGTGCACCCCGATGCGTTTGGGCGGACCATCCGGGCTGCATGAACAAGTTTGCGATAGAAGCCGAGTACGAGCTGAAAGGAGACCAGCCCCAGGCTGTTTCCTTGTTGGCCGAGGGCCTGCGCCGGGGCGATCACTGCCAAACTCTCCTCGGGGTGACCGGGTCCGGAAAGACCTTCACCATGGCCAACATCATCGCCAACCTCGGCAGACCGGCCCTCGTGATCGCGCCGAACAAGACCCTGGCCGCCCAGCTCTGCAATGAATTCCGTGAGTTCTTGCCGCAGAACGCCGTCGAGTACTTCGTCTCGTACTACGACTATTACCAGCCCGAAGCGTATCTACCGGCCAGCGATACCTACATCGAGAAGGATTCTTCCATCAACCAGGAGATCGATCGCCTTCGCCACGCAGCGACCTCAAGTCTCCTCATGCGTGACGACGTGGTCATCGTGGCGTCCGTCTCCTGCATCTACGGCCTCGGTTCCCCCCAGGAATACTTGGCTCAGGTTGTGCTTCTCAAAGAGGGGAGTGAGATCAGCCGAGACGAAGTCCTCGCCAAACTGGTGCGGATCCATTACGAACGCAACGATATAGGCTTCACCCGCGGGAAGTTTCGGGTCCGGGGAGACAGTTTTGAAGTATGGCCGGCCTATGATGATCTGGCCATTAGGGTCGGCCTCTGGGGCGACCAGATCGAGGAGATCGTCAGGATCGATCCGGTGACGCAGGAGGTTGCAGCGCGTCTGCCGGCGGTGGCGGTATATCCGGCCACGCATTTCGTGACTGCCGAGGGGGCTATAGAAGGCGCCGTTGTAGAAATCGCGGCGGAACTCGAGACCCGTGTCGCCGAACTGGAGTCCCAGGGCAAGCAGCTCGAGGCCTTTCGTCTTCGCCAGCGGACTCAGTACGACATGGAGATGCTGCGGGAGCTGGGATACTGCAACGGCATCGAGAACTACTCGCGCATCCTTTCGGGGAGACGGCCGGGGGAGCCGCCCTATACTCTGCTGGACTTCTTTCCCGAGGACTTTCTCGTCTTCATTGACGAGTCGCACATGACGGTTCCCCAGCTTCATGGGATGTACGAGGGCGACCGAAGCCGCAAGACCATGCTGGTGGAGCATGGATTTCGTCTGCCCTCGGCCCTCGACAATCGTCCGCTCCGCTTTGACGAGTTCATGAACCGTGTCCCGCAGGTCGTCTTCGTTTCGGCGACTCCGGGTGAGTGGGAGACCTCCGTTTCGATACAGATTGTCGAGCAACTGGTGCGGCCGACCGGTCTGGTCGATCCTCAGGTGGAAGTACGGCCCACGCGCCATCAAATAGACGATCTCATGAACGAGGTCAGGGTGCGGGTAGATAAGGGGCAGCGGACGCTGGTAACCACGCTCACCAAGAAGATGGCAGAAGATCTCACCGACTACCTGCTCGAGATGGGATTCCGCGTTCGCTATCTGCACTCCGAAGTAGATACCCTCCAGCGGATCAGGATCGTCCGCGAACTGAGGCTAGGCGACGTCGACGTTCTGGTGGGCATCAATCTGCTGCGGGAGGGACTCGATCTTCCGGAAGTGACGCTTGTTGCCATCCTTGATGCCGACAAGGAAGGGTTTCTGCGTGGCGAGACGGCGCTCATACAGACTATCGGCCGGGCGGCTCGTAACGTCGAGGGTATGGTCATCATGTACGCCGACAAACGGACCGCCGCGATGGACAAAGCCATATCCGAGACGGACCGGCGGCGGGCAGCGCAGCTTGCCTTCAATGAGGCGCACGGTATTCAGCCTCGCACCATAGTCAAGGGCGTGTCGGACATCGCGGAGCTTCTGGGCATCAGCGGCAGTGTGCCGTACAAAGAGCGCCGCAAGACGGCACGCGGAGAGGACATGTCGGCAGAGCAGCTCGAGCGTCTGATGGCCACCCTCGAGGAGGAGATGTTTGCGGCCGCCGAAGAGTTGCGCTTCGAGTATGCCGCCAGGCTTCGGGACGAGATCAAAGACCTGGCGCGAGAGCTCGCGGGCTTGAGAAAGGCCGGCAGCAAGATCTAGTTGAGATCGAGCCCCTTGACTCCGTCCAATTGAGTGATCAGCGCCGCCAATTGAGCCGAGTTGTATCTTCGCGGGAGTCGCAGCGCCAAGTGAACGGTGTCGGCCTGGCTCCCTTCGTCTCCGGCCCTTATTGTTCCCACCTCGACCTTGTTCGCTGCCAGGGCGGCCAGGAGTTCAACCAGGGGCTGATACCCTCCCGACCGAAAGTGGACACTGACTTTCACGGATACGCTTGCTCTGCGATACAGCAGCTTCCCCTCCACGATCCCGAGTCCGTACAGACTTACTATCACCATCAGGGTGGTAACCACCGCCGCGAAGTACGAGCCCTGACCAGAGAGGAGCCCGACGGCCGCGACCGCCCACAGGCTCGCCGCGGTGGTTAGACCCTTCACCGTGGCGCCGTGGCGGATGATGGCCCCGGCTCCCAGGAAGCCGATTCCGCTTACGATCTGCGCTGATATGCGATTGGCCTCGCCGGTTCCCTCGAGGCCGTGAGTGGAAGCGAGCGTGAAGGCCGCTGCGCCTACCGAGACCAGGATATGCGTGCGGAACCCGGCCGAATGTTCGCTGATCTCGCGCTCGATCCCTATCAGGCCTCCCAAAACGGTGGCGAGGATAATGCGGATTACCGCGTCAAGCATTTTTTTGTCGATCCCTGGGCATGTCTTTTCCCGGTTTTCCTCGGGTTGGGCCGGGATCACCTGCACGTAGCTGCATGTAATATGCGTGCAATTCGCCGGTCGCAAACTTGTGGCAGAAGTGGTTTCGCGGAGCAGTCTTCTATCTGCTTGGATTTGGCGGGCGAACGCTGGACTGGAATAATGGTTCGATCAAGCTGAGCTACCAACAGAGCCGAGGGAACCGGATGACGCGCAAGTACGACCCGGAAGAGATTGAGACCAAGTGGCAGGCGGTCTGGGCGGAGCAGAAGACGTTCCAGGTCGACAATCCTCCGTCGGGCTCCCGAGTTGGGGGAAAGGGAGCCGACGCGACGTACGTTCTCGAGATGTTTCCCTATCCGTCCGGCAGCGCCCACATGGGGCACGTCAAGAACTACACCATGGGAGACGTCATTGCCCGGTTCAGGCGGCATCAGGGACAACGCGTCCTTCATCCGATGGGGTACGACGCCTTTGGCTTGAACTCCGAAAACATGGCGATCAAGACGGGCGAGCCGCCCGGTGACTTCACCGAGAGGGCGATTGCCACCATCGATCGTCAGCTGCGCAGGCTCGGCGTCTCAATCGACTGGTCGAGGGAGGTTGCCACCTGCCGGCCCGAATACTACAGATGGACTCAGTGGCTCTTTCTGCAGCTCTACAAGAAAGGACTGGCCTACAAGAAGGAGGCGCCGGTCAATTGGTGCCCCTCCTGCCAGACGGTGCTTGCGAACGAGCAGGTGATCGATGCGGTCTGTGAACGGTGCGATACCCCGGTCGAGGCGAAGAAGCTCACTCAGTGGTTCTTCCGGATCACCGACTACGCCGAACGTTTGCTGCGGGACTTTGACAAGCTCGATTCATGGCCTGAGCGGGTGCTCACCATGCAACGGAATTGGATAGGCAGGTCGGTTGGGGCCGATGTCGTCTTCGCCGTATCGCCCGTGGAAGGCTCACAGACCACTCTGCCTGATATCACGGTCTTCACCACCAGGCCCGATACGCTCTTCGGCGCGACGTTCTTTATCGTCGCGCCGGAACATCCTCTGGTCGATGATCTCGTGCGCGGTCTGCCTCAGGAGCAGGATGTCAAACGCTACGCGGCCCGTGCCATGGCAACGTCGGCGATCGAGCGGGCCAGCATGGAAAAGGAGAAGACCGGCGTCTTCACCGGACGGTACGCGGTCAATCCGGTGACCAACTCAGAGATCCCAATATACGTAGCCGATTACGTTCTGATGGATTACGGCACGGGGGCGATAATGGCCGTTCCCGGCCATGACGAACGCGATTTCGTCTTTGCCAAGAAGTACGGTCTGGGCGTATTGGAGGTCATTGCTACGCCCTCTGAGTACAAGGATGCCCAAGGCCAACTCATCCAGGCGTACCCCGGTGACGGCGTTCTCGTCAACAGCGGAGACTTCAACGGACTCGCCAAGAAGGAGGGAATCATCAAGGTCACGGAGTGGCTTCGTGACCAGGGCAAGGCCGACTTCGCCGTCAACTACAAACTGCGCGACTGGCTGGTTTCCCGCCAACGTTACTGGGGAGCTCCCATCCCCATCATCTATTGCGACCGGTGCGGCGAAGTGGCGGTGCCGGACGATCAATTACCCGTGCTGCTTCCGGCGATCACCGACTACGCGCCGAAGGGCAAGTCTCCGCTGGCAGCCGCGGAGGAATGGGTGAAAACCGAGTGCCCCACCTGTGGCGGACCGGCTCGTCGCGAGACCGACACCATGGATACTTTCGTCGATTCCTCCTGGTACTTCCTGCGCTACGCATCGCCCTGGCGCGACGACGTGGCCTTTGATCGCGAGGCGGTTGACTACTGGCTCCCGGTAGATCAGTACATCGGTGGGGTGGAGCACGCGATTCTCCACCTCATGTACTCGCGCTTCTTCACCAAGGTGCTCTACGACCTGGGTCTGGTCGGTTTTGAGGAGCCGTTCAGGAATTTGTTCACCCAGGGCATGATCTACTACAAGGGTGCCAAGATGTCGAAGAGCAAAGGTAACGTGGTCAATCCCGATGCACATGTTGCCAAGTACGGGGCCGATTCGCTGCGCAGCTACATCCTGTTCATAGGCCCTGCTGAGAGTGACGTCGAGTGGAACGACCAGGGGATAGAAGGCGTTTACCGCTTTCTGGGAAGGGTTTGGCGCCAGGTGAACGAGGCGCTCGACGCCGGATTGCTGGGAAATTCGGGCGAGGGAAGGCAGTTTGACGGCGGCGATCTTTCGCCCCTCGAAAGGGCGCTGCTCGTCAAGACAAACCAGGTCATCCAGAAGACAACCGCCGACATTGGGGAGCGATTCCATTTCAATACGGCCCTCGCGGCGATCATGGAGTTGAACAACGAGATCGGTGCCGCCCGCACAGCCGGACTTGCTGATACCCAGGCGGGCCGGGACATCCTTGCGCACGCTCTCGAGGCTATGGTCAGGTTGCTCGAGCCTTTCGCTCCGCATATGGGATGCGAATTGTGGGAACTCATGGGAAGAGATGCCATCTGGGATCAGCCGTGGCCTGAGGTCGACCCCAGGTTCTTGAGCAGCGGGACGGTAGAGCTCGCCGTTCAGGTGAACGGCAAGGTGAGGGATCGCCTGGTGGTGACGGATGATATAGCGTCGGCGGAAGTCCTGGCGTTGGCAAAGGCTCTGCCGGGCATCTCTCGTTATCTGGAGGGCATGACCGTGGTGAAAGAGGTGATAGTGCCAGGTCGCCTGGTGAACCTCGTCGTGAGGTAACCGTGAAGTTATCGGTTAGGTCCGCCCTGGAGGTCCTCGCGGTAGTGCTCGTTTCGCTGACCGTTGCGCACGGTTGCAGCGAAGCCAGATCGGGCACCATTGGCGTGTCAGAGCCCACATCGAGCACCAGTCCTCCCGAGATAGTGCGCATCGGAGCCCTGCTTCCGCTGAGTGGGAGCTTGGCTGCTGAGGGCGAGGCTGTGCTTCAGGCGATGCAGCTGGCAGTTGACGAGATCAACGCTGGTGGTGGCATTGCATCGATGGGGCGGGCGACTCTCGTCCTGGAGACCGGCGATACTCAGGGCGAAGCACAGGTGGCCCAGGAAGAGACAGCGCGCCTGGCTCAGGACCAAGGAGTCGCGGTCCTCGTGGGAGGCTTACAGTCCGTCGTCGCTCTTCCCTCAACCGAAGTAGCCGAGAACCTGGGAGTACCGTTCGTGGTTTGCGGGGCCGCGGCCGACCAGATCACCGAGCGGAGCCTTACCTATACCTTCAGGCTCGGTCCAAAAGCCGAGTGGTACGCGCGTGACCAGGTGCGCTTCATCTGCTCTCTTTGGGGGTTCGGCAGGCCGTCCATCACCAAAGTTGCCCTCCTGCACGAAGACGGACCTTTCGGCAGCGAGACCGCGGCGGACCAGCGTAAGTACCTCGAGGAAGCAGGCATTCAGGTCGTCGCGGAGGTGAGCTACGCATCCGACAAGCCCGACCTGCACGATGAGGTGCTAAGCCTCAAGTCGACCGAGGCGCAGATGGTTCTAACGGCCACCTATCTCGACGACGCGGTCCTTATTGCCGAGGACGCATACACGCTGCGATTGCCGATGCCTCTCTTCGACGCGGGCGCCGGCACGGCCGAGCCCGAATTCCTAGAGCGCACGGGAATTGAATCGGAGGGAATCCTCAGCCAGACACCGAGGATCGTGGGTCCGGAAGCGGCTGAGTTCGCCGACAAGTATCGCTCTCTCTTCGGGAGCGAGCCTACCGCTGCCGCCCTTGAGTCGTATCAGGCGATACAGATTGTTGTCGCCGCTCTCGAGAAGACAGGTACCACCGAGTCGGCCAAGATACGAGACGCCCTCGCCGCCACCGATCTCGTTGCCGGAAAGCAGTTGGTGTTACCCCAGAGTCGGCTGACCTTCGACGAGTCAGGTCAGAACGCGCAGGCGGTTGTGGCTACCGTCCAGGCCCAAGGCATACGGATGGTGGTCTTGTGGCCTGAGCAGTATGCCACGGGTTCGGTCGAGGCAGTCCTCCCAGAGCCCTAAATGGAAAAGGGCGGCCTCGCGGCCGCCCTTGCCCCATACCCCTCCCGGTGCCGGCTACTGTTGTCTGTTCTCTACCAGATTGTCAACTACGCTCGGATCAGCAAGCGTTGACGTATCGCCGAGATCGTCCACCTGGTTGGCGGCGATCTTCTTGAGGATGCGGCGCATGATTTTCCCGCTTCTGGTCTTGGGTAGGCCGGGAGCCCACTGAATGACGTCCGGCGTGGCGATAGGGCCGATCTCGGTACGGACGTGCTTGACCAGCTCTTTCTTCAGGTCGTCGGACGGCTGGATGCCGACGTTGAGAGTGACGTAGGCGTAGATGCCTTGGCCCTTGATGGGATGGGGCATGCCGACCACAGCTGCTTCGGCGACCGAATCATGGCTGACCAAAGCGGACTCGACCTCGGCCGTTCCCATGCGGTGACCGGAGACGTTGATGACGTCGTCCACTCGGCCGGTGATCCAATGGTAACCGTCCTCGTCGCGCCTGCAGCCGTCGCCGGTGAAGTACTTGCCGGGATACTGGACGAAGTATGTCTCGAAGAAGCGGCCTTCGTCCCCGTAGACACCGCGCATGATGCCGGGCCAGGGTCGCCTGATGCACAGGTTGCCCACGCCGGGACCGACTATCTCAGCGCCGTCTTCGTCGACAAGCATGGGGTCGACACCGAAGAAGGGCAAGGTCGCCGAACCAGGCTTGATCTTCATGGCGCCTGGGAGAGGCGTGATGAGAATGCCGCCGGTCTCGGTCTGCCACCAGGTATCGACGATCGGGCA
>ENA-OSEO01003260-OSEO01003260.1-sediment-metagenome-genome-assembly--contig:-NODE-3260-length-19725-cov-3.142355_pt1 | contig 19725 bp, 17 predicted proteins | sample MGYA00237883_ERZ534232 | MGnify/ENA metagenome assembly ERZ534232
CGCTGCGCTGTCATCTGACCCGTGTGTGACCAACGAGACTCCTTCGAACAGTGGTGCCCCGCGAACAACTATACGCGCACCCATACTCGCGCGGGACCGGTCCTCGCTAGGAGGCCGCACGCATCTTGGCTAGCGTTACTTTCGTGATGTCGATGAGAACCGTGGGCACCGCAGCCGCGATCAGAACGTCGATCCAGTCGTGTACGCCGAGCGGGGTAGTCCCGAACACACCTTGGAAGAGCGGTACGTACACCACGAGCATGTGCAGCGAGATCGAGCCGAGGACCGCGAGGATCAGCCACCGGTTCTTGAACGTTTCGGTGCTGAAGACCGTGCGGGTCTCGGAGCGGAAGTTGAACGAGTGGATGAGCTGCGCGAACACGATCGAGGTGAACAGCATCGTTTGGATGTGCTCGGCGCCGTCGGTCGCGATCCAGCCCTGGTTGGCGCCCACGTAGACCGTGAGTGCTGAAACCGTGATCAAGGCGCCCTGCCAGACCACCTGGATCTGCCGACGTGGTGTGAGTATCGACTCCTCGGCACTCCGGGGCTTGCGTTTCATGATGCCCGGCTCCCCCGGATCGATGCCGAGTGCGAGTGCGGGCAGACCGTCGGTGACCAGGTTGATCCACAGGATCTGCAGCGGGAGGAGCGCAGGTGTCGGGAAAAGCAGCGCCGTGGCGAAGATGATCAGGACCTCTGACATGTTGCACGACAGCAGGAACAGGATGAACTTGCGCAGGTTGTCGAAGACGATCCGGCCCTGCTTGACCGCCTCGACGATAGTGGCGAAGTTGTCGTCGGCAAGGACCATGTCGGCGGCCTCGCGGCTGACGTCGGTGCCGATCATGCCCATGGCCACGCCGATGTCGGCCCTCTTGAGCGCCGGCGCGTCGTTCACGCCGTCGCCGGTCATGGCGACCACTTCGCCGCGCTGCTTCAACGCGTCGACGATGCGCAGCTTGTGTTCGGGGTTCACGCGCGCGTAAATGCGTATGTGCTCGACGGCTTCGCGCAGCTCCTCATCGGACATCGTCGACAACTCGGAGCCGGTCACGACGCGCTCGCCCTCAAGCAGCCCGACCTCGTCGCCGATGGCTTGAGCGGTGAGCGCATGGTCGCCCGTGACCATAGCCACCTTGATGCCGGCTGTGTGGCACACGTCGATGGCCTCGGCGACCTCGGCCCGTGGGGGATCGAGCAGGCCCATTATGCCGACGTAGATCATGTCGCGCTCGATCTTCGGGTCTTCGGCCGGCTCGGAATCGTGGAGCTCGCGCCAGGCGAACGCGAGGGTGCGGTATCCGCCCTTCGCCAAGTCCGCGTTCATCTCCGACAGGCGCGAGCGCAGCTCCTCGGTCATCTCGACGGTCTTGCCGCCGAGCTGCGCACGCGTGCACAGGCCAAGGACGACGTCGGCACCACCCTTCATGAGCGCGATCCGCGTGCCTTCCCGGTCATGCACGGTGGTCATGCGCTTGCGCTCCGAGTCGAAAGGCACTTCGCCGACACGGTGGTAACGCGTGCGCTCCTTCTCCAGGCGCCGCGCCGCCTCGATCAGAGCGGTCTCCGTGGGGTCGCCGACGAGCTGTCCCTCCGAGGTGTAGTGCGCGTCGTTGCACATCGCAGCTATCTGGAACAGGAGCTCCCTGTCCTCGGCGGGCGGCATATGATGCTCCGGCTCGAGCGAATCGTCGGGCTGCACCTCGACGGCGCTCTCGCCCACGATCAACTGGCGGACGGTCATCTCGTTGCGCGTGAGGGTGCCCGTTTTGTCCGAGCAGATGAACGTGGTTGAACCGAGCGTCTCGACCGCGTGTAACTTGCGCACGATGGCGTTGTGGGCGGCCATGGTGCGGACGCCGAGCGAGAGTGCCACCGTGACGATAGCGGGCAGGCCTTCCGGGATCGCGGCGACGGCCAGCGACACGGCGATCAGCAGCGCCACGGTAAGGCTCTCGCGAAACGCCTCTATCGCGAACGCGTCGGCGAGGGCGGGGCGACCCGCAAGGTTCCACGCTTGCCACGCCTCGGTGCCGAACACGATCGCGGCGATCAGAAGCACCAGTATGGCGATCCGTTTGCCGACTGTGCGCAGCTCCATCTGAAGGGGGGTCCGCTCTTCGTCCTGAGACGCCAGCAGGTCGGCGATCTTCCCCATCTCGGTGCGCTGTCCGGTACCCGTGACCACGTAACGTGCGCGTCCGACCGCCACCGACGTGCCGGCGAACACCATGTTCTTGCGGTCCCCGAGCGCGGCATCCTCGCTTTCCATGGGGGCAGTGTTCTTGCGAGTGGGCACGCTTTCGCCCGTGAGCGCCGCCTCCTCGACCTGCAGGGCGCCCACCTCGAGAATGCGCCCGTCCGCGGGGATGCGGTCTCCAGATTCCAGCAGCACGATGTCTCCGGGGACGACCTGCGATGAGGGCACGTCTCTTTCCGCACCTTCGCGGATCACCGTCGCTTCGGGGGCGGACATCTGCTTGAGTGCCTCGAGCGCTTGTTCGGCCCGGTACTCCTGGACGAAGCCGAGAATGCCGTTGAGAAGCAGTATCGCCCCGATCGCCACCGCTTCGGGTACCTGCCCCTCGAATGCGGAGAAGGCAGCAGCCGCGATGAGCACCCAGATCATGAAGTCGTTGAACTGAGCGAGGAGCATCCGCCACCACGGGTCGCCCTCTTGGGCGGTGATCTCGTTGTGGCCGTACTGCGCAAGCATTTGTGCCGCGCTCTCTTCGGACAATCCCTGTGATGTATCGGTGCCCAGAGCGCGTACCACCTCGTCGGCGGGTAGTACGTGCCACGCACGGTCCTTGCCTGCCTCCGGCGTCGCCTCGACGTGCTCGACCAGCGCCTCGCCGTGCTGCTCGGTTGCCGCCATTTGCCCTCCAAGACGAAAGAGAGACCTTTGGTGGATATTCCACCAAAGGTCTCGCGGTCACAATCGAGCGTGATGACAGGGCCGGGACCATGCGGTCCGAGATTGTCGGCCTGTCGTCCGGCGAAGCCGCCGCCGGGTCGCTACTCCCCTTCGAGCCGCAAGGCTACCCCAACCAGCGAGGAGGGGCAAGGTTGACACCTGCCCGGGACGGGGCTAGCATATCCAATGTAAGGTACTTAGTGTCTACTAAGTAACTGAGGAAGCCAACTCGCAAGGAAGGACCGAGATGCGACAACACCGGCGTGTACACGCAGAGCGGGAACGGGTTGACCGGCACGAGCCGAACACCCTTGACGCCGCACAGCCGGGCGAGGACCTCGAAGTGCTCGAGGTCGGAGATGATGACGCTCGCGTCCATGCGCTACGTTTCGGGATGGCCGAAGGCAGCTGCCTGCACTGCGTGATTCGCATTCCGGCCGGACCGATCGTGGTGCGTTCCGGACGACAGGAAGTGGCGGTCGGCCGGCGCCTTGCGCGCCGCATACGCGTGCGCCGTATGCCCTCGGCAGGCGTGATCGGCGAGCGGCATGACGTCGGGGGAGGGGCGGCGTAGGTGGAGCCCACGACCTCGAGCTGCCACTCCCCCAACTCTCTGCTCGCCCGGACGGGCAAGCAGCAGGTCGTCCTTGCCGGCAACCCGAACGTCGGGAAGTCTGTCGTGTTCAGCGCGATGACCGGGATCTACGTTGACGCATCGAACTACCCGGGAACCACTGTTGAACTGACCCGCGGCCTACTGCAGGGTCGTGACGTTGTGGACACACCGGGCGTGTACGGCGTCTCTTCGTTCAACGACGAGGAGCGAGTCGCCCGCGACGTGATACTCGATGCAGACATCGTGGTCAACGTTGTGGACGGCGTGCATATCGAGCGGGACCTATTCCTGACACTCCAGCTTCTCGACATGGGCAAAACCATGGTCGTAGCCCTGAACATGGCCGACGAGGCGCGTGCCCGGGGCGTCGCGATCGACCGCGACCTGCTCGAAGATCTGCTGGGTGTGCCCGTCGTGGAGACTGTTGCGGTGACGGGCGCAGGCATCCCGGAGCTGGTTGCGGCGTTGGACCGCGCGCGGCCGGGACACGGTGACATCGAGCTCGAAGCAGACCTGGTCGCAATGGCGGCTCGCTGCGGCACGCGGGCCGAGGCCCTCATGGTGCTCGAGGGGGATGCCGTGGTCGCGGAACGCCACGGCATCCCTCCGGCTGACTCCCGCGACCGCGTGTACACGCGACGCCGGGACCGGGTCGACGACATCGTCGGACACGTGCTAACCGAAACCACCCAAGGAGCCAGCTTCTCCACGCGCTTGTCGCACGCGATGATGCACCCCGCGACCGGGTTGCCGCTCCTCGGCCTGCTGCTGTGGGGCATGTACGTGGTGCTGGGGCAGTGGATCGCCGGCGGGCTTGTCGGGCTGCTCGAAGAGACTCTCATGCAGGGGTATTGGGAGCCCATGGTCCGAAACGCGGTCGGCTCCCTGTTCGCGCAAGGATCGGCGGTCTACACGGTGCTGGCCGGCGAGTTCGGCGTGCTCACAATGACTCCGACGTACCTGGTGGGCGTGATCTTGCCGCTCGTCACCGGCTTCTACGTGCTCATGGCCCTGCTCGAGGATTCCGGCTACCTGCCGAGGATCGCCGCGTTGGCGGACCGGTCGCTCAACTCGATCGGACTCAACGGACGCGCCATCATCCCCATCATCCTGGGTCTGGGCTGTGTGACGATGGGAACGCTCACGACGCGTATCTTGGGCAGCAAGCGAGAGCGCGCGATCGCCACCGCGCTGATGGCGATAGCGGTCCCCTGCTCCGGACAGATCGCGGTGATTGCGGCTCTGATGGCCGGCGTGGGCCCGCTGTACGCGGTGGGCTACTTCGGGGTACTCGTCGGCATCTTCGTGGGCGTGGGCACGGTGCTCGACCGGCTCACACCGGGGCAGACGACGGACCTGCTGATCGACCTTCCCACCTTGCGGGTCCCGCGCGCGAAGAACATCGCTCGCAAGACCGTCACGAAGGTGTGGAACTTCATGCGCGAGGTCGCAGCGTTCTTCGTGGCCGGGGCGTTGCTCATCTCCCTCCTCGACATCACCGGTGCTCTGGCGTGGCTCCAGCAAACGCTCGTTCCGCTCACGGTGGGCTGGCTCGGGTTGCCTCCCGAGGCCGCCACGGCCCTCGTAATGGGTTTCGTACGCCGAGACTTTGGAGCCGCCGGCTTCTTCACCATGAACCTGACCGGTGCGCAGCTCCTGGTCGCGATGGTCACGATCACGTTGTTCGTCCCGTGCATCGCGAGCGTGATGGTCATACTCAAGGAGCGCGGTTGGGGCTACCTTGCCGTGCTGATCGCGGGCAGCATCGGGATCGCGTTTACGACAGGTGGCGTGCTGGCCCGTCTGGTAGGGGTGGTGTAGATGGCCCACGCGAAGACAGCGTGCACGGTGGCCGGCCGACCCACAGCGTGTCCGCAGTGCGGACTGGTTTCCTCGGCCACGCGCTGTCCCCGATGCAATGCGCTCATGCTGCAACCGTGCGACGGAGTGTGTTCCGCGTGCGCGGACTGGGGCGCGATCATTCGGAAGCGACCAACCGAACGCTGAGCGCGGGCGTTGAAACATGGCCGTGCGTGGCGAGCGGCGCGAGAGCACCGAACGTCTGCAGCTGGTCGCGGGTCCTCCCCCGCTCGTCAATTCGTGCATTTCGAACGAACCCTCTGCGCGCCTAGCAGACGTTGCTCCGATAGTGAGGGGCGTTCTCGGCGTGAGGAGGTGCGAGATGAGAAAAGCACTGTCGTTGGTGCTCGCGCTGGCATTCCTGGCAGCGCTGGCGTTCCCGACAATTGCCGTCGCGGCGCAGAACGGCGATTGCATCCAGGGCCAGATCCAGCTGCAACTCAAGGACGGGAGCTGTCTCGACTGATCGTCGGCAGCTTAACGAGACCGATCCCACACCTGCCGAGGAGCCCGCGAGAAGCGGACTCCTCGGCAGGCGTCTTGGCGCGTCATTCGCTATTCCCAAGACACACGAACGCCGTGATTGCGCGTATCGACCGGCGCGAAGTACCATTGGCGAGCGCTACGGGCGCTGTTCAGGCAAGCAAGCGAAAGGACTTGAGGTATGGGCGGGCTTACCCAAAAGCAACTCGTGATCGGGTTGGCGGTGGTCGCGGTGCTGCTTGCGGCGATCATCGGCATATTGATGTGGCAAAACGCGAGCGGTGTGCCGGCGCCGAGCAGCAACGCAGGAGCGGTCGCGGACACCTCCGCCGGCGGCACGACGGGGCAGATGCCCCCGGCCAACACGGGATCGAGTGCGGGCGGAGAGTTCGACCCGGCCACGGCACCCGTTGTACCTGCCGAGGAAACGTGCGAGTCGTACGTGAACCGGTACTACGAGCTGTGCCAGGAAGGTGATTACGCGACCGCGTACACCATGCTGCCGACCGCTACCCAGGCGTACTACGGTGACGCCGCCGGCTTCGAGCAGACCTTGACCGGCTACGCCATTTCCGGCTTCAGCGTCCAGCCGCAGGTCGAAGGCGACGGACAGACCAGCGTCGTCGGAGTCCAGCAGGCGCAAGGCATGGATTTCCCGTACACGTGGGTGTTCGTGCAGGGCGAGAACGGCGAGTGGCTCGTGAAGGCCCGCGAGATGGGCGGCATGCAGTAGCGCCACCGACCGCACCCAACACGACAGTGATGACGCCCCGGCGATGCGACGCCGGGGCGTCCTTGTTTCGCCGTCTGCGCGTCGGAGTCGCATGCTAGTCTTGGCGGGTGGAATGCGAGGGGCTCACCCGGATGATCGTTCCGGGCACCGATCCAGATGTCACCGCTGCGTACGGGACCCTGGACAAACGCGCCCGGGACACGGTGTTCGGCTTCGAAGACGAGATCGCCTTCGTCGACATCGAGACGACCGGGGTCGATCCCGAGCGTGACGCCATCATCGAGGTCGCCGCGGTCGTCGCTCGCGGCCCCGAAGTCTTGGACCGCTTCAGTCTGCTGGTCGACCCAGGGCGCTCGGTCCCGCTCGAGATCACTAAGCTCACCGGTATCTCCGACGACATGGTGAAAGGCGCGCCGTCTCCGGAGGCGGCAGCCCTGCGACTGGCCGAGTTCGTGGACGGTCGCGATGTAGTCGCACACAACGCCGCTTTCGACCGGGCGTTCTTGACTAGGGCGGCGGGTGACAGCCGCTTCCGGGGAGCGTGGCTGGATTCCGTGCAGCTCGCGTTGATCGCGCTGCCTCGCCTGCGCAGCCACCGGCTTCGCGACTTGGCCGACGCGTTTGGAGCGTGCACGCCCTCGCACCGGGCTGCCGACGACGCCGAAGCTCTCGCCCACGTCTGGCGCGTCCTGCTGTGTGCGCTGTCCGACCTGCCTCACGGTCTGCTGCAGCGCATCACGCATCTGGCACCCGGGGCGGCGTGGCCCCTGAGGCCAGTGATCGCGCACGTTGCGGCCTCCCAGGCCACTCCCGCTCCGTTCGACCTCAAGGACTGTCGCATGCAGCGCACCGGCTCGGAGCGCAGCGAAGCGCTCGCCGACGCCGACGACTTGGAGTGTGCATGTCCTCCCGCTGACCATGTGGCGGCCCAGTTCAGCGCCGACGGCCTTGCCGGCAGGATGTACCCGGGTTTCGAGCACCGGGCGGAGCAGTCGCGCATGGCGAGCGCCGTGCTCGAGGCGTTCGGGTCGGGAACGCACTTGGCCATCGAGGCTGGCACGGGCGTTGGCAAGTCGGTGGCGTATCTTGTGCCCGCCGCGCTGTTCGGGCGGCGGAACCAGGTGGGCGTGGGCGTGGCTACCAAGACCAACGCGCTGATGGACCAGCTCGTCTACAGCGAGCTGCCGGCGCTTTGCCGCGCGCTGGAATCCGACGTGGCCCGCGAGTCCGCAGAACCTGATGGTCCACCGCTGCGCTACGTCGCCCTCAAGGGGTACGAGCACTACCCGTGTTTGCGCAAGATCGACCGCTTCCTGGCCGAGCTCGGGGAAGACGCGGCAGAGCGCTCCGTCACCACAGGGGCGGCGGTGCTCGCGTGGGTGGCCCAGAGCTCTTGGGGTGACCTGGACGCCACGAACATCCATTGGTCACGGGACCTCAAGGGGCGCATGGCGGCTTCCGTAGCCGACTGCACATACCGGAGGTGCCGCTACTACCCGCACCTGTGCTACCTGCACGGCGTGCGGCGTCAGGCGGCATCAGCGCACATCGTGGTCACGAACCACGCGTTGCTCTTCCGCGACCTTGTCTCGGGTGGGGGCATCCTGCCTCCCGTCCGCCACTGGATCGTCGACGAGGCGCACAGCGCCGAGAGCGAGGCCCGCAAGCAGCTCACTGTGGGAACCGGCCACGCCGAGCTGACCGCGGCGCTTGGAGCGCTGCGGAGCACGGGACGGGGCGGAGTTCTCGGCGGGCTGCGAAGGTCGCTGCTGGGTCATCCGCTCGCGGACCCTGCGTCGGTCCTCGGCATCCTTGAGAGCATGGAGAGCGACGCCGGGACTGCGTCCACCCTGACCGACTCGCTGTTCGACTTCGTCAAGGACCTTGCCGACACGATGCCGTCGAGTGGCTACGACGCCGTCGAGCTGCGGATCACCCCCGGCGTGCGGGACTGCGGCACCTGGGGCAGCATCGATGCGGTAGGGCGCTCGCTGGCCAGGCGGCTCACCGCCTTGATCGAGCAGGGGCGGCACTTGATCTCGTTGCTCGAAGAGGCCGGAGCCGACCTCGTCGCCGAACGGGCGGACCTCACGGGCGTGCTGTCCCGGCTCGCCGAACAGCTCGACGGTCTCACGACGGTGCTCGACGGGCAGGACGAGTCGTTCGTGTACAGCGCGTCGATCGACCGCCGCCGCAACGTGACGTCAGAGCGCCTCGCCGCCGCCGAACTGGACGTGGGCCTTGCGCTTGCCGACGAGTTCTACCCGCGCACGCGCTCGGTCGTGTATACCTCGGCCACGATCGCGACGGGCGAGGACTTCTCGCACTTCGCGCACACGGTGGGCCTGGACCGGCTTGACGAGGCCGACTGGCGCGCACTACGCCTTGAGTCGAGCTACGACTTCGAGCGGCAGATGGCAGTGTTCGTGCCCCGCGACCTGGTCGATCCTCGGGCCGAAGACTACCTTACGCGCCTGGAAGGCCTGCTCGAACGCGTGCACCTCGCAATGGGCGGCTCGGTGCTCACGTTGTTCACCAACCGGCGTGACATGGAGGCGCTGTACCGCGTGCTCGAGCCGCGGCTGGAACGGGCTGGACTACGGTTGCTGGTGCAAAGCCGAGGCGTCTCGGCCAAACGCCTTCGCGACGAGTTCGTTGCCGACGAGCGGCTCTCGCTGTTCGCCACCAAGTCGTTCTGGGAGGGGTTCGACGCAAAGGGCGATACGCTACGGTGCGTCGTCGTGCCTCGCCTGCCCTTCGGCAGACCGACAGACCCACTGGCCGAGGAGCGGGCCGAGCGTGAGGGGCGAGCCGCATGGAGGCGCTACGCCCTGCCCGAGGCGGTCATCGAGCTCAAACAGGCAGCGGGGCGCTTGATCCGATCGAGCACCGACACCGGCTGTCTGGTGATTGCCGACGTCAGGGTACTCACGCAATCCTACGGCCGCGAGTTCCTGGGCTCCTTGCCGGTCACCGACATCGAAGTGCTGGCCACCGACGATGTCGTCGCGGCGATCGGGCGCAGATTCGGCGCCTAGCCCAGCGCGCGGGAGGGGTCTGTAGCAAGGGCGCGTACCGCGGCCCGTACGTCGGCCGGCTCGCGTACCTCGACGGTTCCCATGCGCGCGGCGACCATGCGTGCGATCCACGCGGTGCCGGCGTAAGGCACCTCGACGTCGGTCCCTCGACCTCGGCGAGCGACCACACGGGCTCCGGGCCAGTCGCGCTCAGAGAAGTCATCTGCGACGTCGAAGCGCAGCAGCGCCACGGGAAGGCCCTCGGGGGAGAACGCGCGTCCGGCCAGACCGTCGGGATGGCGTGAGAACGGCGTTCCGGTCACCTCGGCCGTACGCATTCGGTCGAGCCGGAAGGTGCGCGGGGCTCCCGCGAGTCGGCAGAAGGCCGACACGTACCACGCCCCACGGTCGTTCACGAGCGCGAGCGGCTCGATCTCACGCTCGGTCTCGGTGTCCGCGCCCGCCCGCCGGTATGCGATGCGCACAGTCTCGGAGCGCTCGATCCCGAGCGCGATGGCCTTGTAGACTTCGCCTGTCGAGTCGCTGACCGCCGAGCGGATAACGTGGGCGAGCTCGTCAGCCGAGAAATCGGCGGCGGCTGCCTCCAGCAAGCGTGCCGTGAGGGAGTGCGACGGGCCGAAGCCGGCCGCCTGCAGTGCGGCGGCCAAAGCGCGCGCCTCACCAGCCGCCAGCCGCACGGCGCGGTCGAAGACCGGCAGTGGCGCCCACACGTTCACCAACCCGTCTTCCACGAACACCGCCACGAGGTCGTCGGGGTAGTACGGGGCCACGCCGCACAGCGACAAGGTAGTGATGTCGTCGGCGACCTCCGACTCGGAGGCGCCAACTACCTCTGCAAGCCGTGCGAGAGGAATCGCGGCACCCGGCTGCAGGTGGTGCAGCAATGTGAGCATGCGCCGTGCCCTGTCGGCTGCGGTGGGTCTAGCCATGACGCGCCGCCACACGAGCAAGGCCTTCATGCAGGTCGCGGGCGAGGTCCGCCGGTTCGGTCACGGTGATGCCGGGCCCGTTCTCCACGACCCATTGCATGAGACGCTCCCGGTCACGCGCCGTGACCGTCCATGTGAGCGTCCCGTCGGGGTCCTCGGCCAGAACACCCTTGCCCGCGGTGAGAGCGGGCGCGCGCCACGCGATGTCGTGCCTGATCCGCACGACGGCCTCGAAGGTCTCGGGCCCGAATTGGAACGGGAGCCGGATATAGGCCGACACGTCGAAGTCATCCGGTCGCTCGTAGTCGGGGGTCTTGGGTCGCGACGCGTTCACCGTCAGGTCGCTTACGCGGGACAGCGCGTACGTTCTGACCTGGTCGAGCGCGGTGTCCCTGCCCACCATGTACCATCGGCCTTCCCGGGCGAACATCCCATAGGGCTCCACTTCGTGGGCGGCCGTCTCTCCGCGCGAGTTGGTGTAGGCGAACTCGACGCGCTTGGCCGACCCGAGTGCGGACGCGATGCGGGCCACGCTGTCGCCTTGCAGGTCGGGGCATTCGTCGGCGATAGCCGCCGATGCGTGCACCTCGGGCACATCGAGCGTGTTCTCGACCTTCGCGAGGGCGAAGCGCAAGTCACCCGAGAAGGGGAAAGAGGGGTCTTCGAGCAGGGCGGCAGCGGCCGCTCGGAGTGCAGCGAACTCCTCGGCCGACAGCGAGACTTCAGCGGCGAACGTGGCCGAGGAGTCCATCCGGTAACGGCCGTCGGCGTCCACATCGATCGTGAGACCGGCGGCTCGCAGGTCGTCTTTGTCGCGCTCGAACATGCGCAGGAATGCTGCCTCGTCCTGGTCGTCCGGGTAGCCCGCGACGTCCGCGCGCACGCGCTCGGCGGTAACCGGCTCGGTGGCGGCGGCAAGGTACATCGCGAGGTTCACGAGGCGTTCGGTCGCGTCCGACATGGCACTCCTTGTCGTGTCGTTCGCCCCATTCTAGCGGCCCACGAGTGCTGTGCGCGAAAGCCGGGAGAAAAGGAAACGAGGCGCGTGGGGGGCCGCGCCTCGTTCAATATGAGCCTGGCGGTATCCGCCCCTGAGGGGGAGGAGAGGGCGGGTCGCCCAGCTCTGTGTTTGACGCAAGCAACGTGTGTGCCAGATTTGCGTTAACGCAGATGAATACATGCGTCCCTTTTCCGCGAATCGCTGTTACCGTCTCGCTCGGTCTACAATTGCCTCGCTACCGCACAAACCACGACCGCTCCAGGAGGACCGCCGATGAGCGACAACGACCCCGCGGCTCCCGCTCCCCGCCGACGCGGCCGCACGTGGATGTGGGTTGCGATCGGCGTTGTGGTGCTCGGCGCGCTGGCAGCAGCCGGGTACTTCGGCTACCAGACGATCACGGCGCGTCAAGCCGCCGAGGACCAGCTCGACCGCGCGATCACGTACGTCGAACGGGCCGACGCCGTGGTGCTTGATGTTGACGAGATCGTGCGCGCGGAGATCGATCCGGAGCTGGAGCAACGCGCCGAAGAGGAAATCGAGAGCATCCCGGGGGCCGAGGACGACCTGAACGAAGCCATCGCGCTCATCGAGCGCGCTCTGCCCGATCTGCCCGAGTCGCGCCGGGCCGAAGCGCTCGCACTGCGCGGCTCGGCCGAAACGCGCCTCGACATGCTCGAGCCGGCCGTGGTGATTCTCGAGGCCAACGCGATGGCGGCACGCGCCCTCGGCCCTGCCGACGAAGGGTGGGACCTCGTGTTGGAGGCGGAGAAGCACGCCGACACGGCGGTCGTCGAGTACAACAAGCTCACCGACGAGTCCGTCGCCAAGGCCAAGGAGATCACCGAGCAGGCGCAAACCACGATCCGCGAGGGCCGCGACATGCTGCAAGAGGCGGCCGACGCATTTCCCGATGCGGACCTGGCGCCGTTCGTCGAGTATGCGGACGCGAAGCTCGATGCGCTGGCGATCTCGCAGCGGGCCAACGACGCGTTCCTGGCCGGCAACAACGCCCAGGCCAACGAGCTTTCCAAGCAGTACAACGCCGCTGAGAGCACGCTCTTCGAACAAGCCAAGGAACTGCCCGCATCTCCCGCCGCGCAGATCGCGCACGCCTATGAAGACAAGGCCGGCGACGCGACCACGGAGTACTTCGACGCCAGGGACCGGGCCACCGAGGCCGACGCCGCGCTCAACCGCGCGCCTGAAGAGTAGCCGACGACTGGGGGCCACGAGTGGACACGGAACTGCTGTCGAGTTGGATCTGGCCGGCAATGACGGCCGCGCTCGGATTCGTGTACGTGGGGCTGCTGCTTGTGCAGTGGTGGACGCGGCGCAAGCCGCACCAGCTCGCCTGGGCGTTCGGCTTCCTGCTGTACGCGGTAGCCGCGTGCTTCGAGGCGTACTCCGAGGCCACCCAGAACTGGGACCCGTTCGTGTATCGCATCTACATCGTGATGGCCGCCTCACTGGTGGGATTCCTTGGGCTGGGGACGCTGTACTTGATCACGAAGAAGCGCTGGATCGGCCACGCGTATCTCGCGTTCAACCTGATCGGGCTTGCCCTGTTCGTGTGGGGTGCGTTCAGCGTGGAACTGGTGACCGAGGCGCTCAAGCCGGGAATCGTGGTCGGCGGACAAGCACTCGGGGCGTCCGGCACGTTCCCTCGCGTGATGTCGTTTTGGTTCAACATCCCCGGTTCGTTGCTGCTGTTGGGCGGGTCGGCGTGGTCGGTGGCCAAGTTCTGGCCGAAGAAGGAGTACCGCTACCGCGCCTGGGCCAACGTGCTCATATTCATCGGCACGCTGATCATCGCGGGTGCGGGTTCGATGGCCCGGCTCGGCGCGTCAGCCGGACTTTACGTCGCCGAGATGGTGGCCAGCGCGGTCCTGCTCGTCGGCTTCCTGATGGCCAGCACGCTCGAGAAGGGCGCATCCAAGGTCAAGCAACGACGGGCCGAGGAGACACCGGCGCCCGGTTCGCAGGCCTAGTCTTCCTCGTAGCCGCTGCCCTGTCTGGCGAGGGCGCCCACGTCGTAGACGATCACGGTGCGGCCCTGCACATCGAGCACACCGTCGTCTTTCAGGCGTGCGAATGCGCGGGACAGCGTCTCGGGTACGGTACCGAGAGCGGAGGCCAGGTCCGACTTGGTCATGCCCAGATCGACCCGCAGCCCCTCACCCGTCGTCTCTCCCACCGACAGCGCGCGCTGGAACAAGTAGCGCGACAAACGAGCGGGCACGTCGAGTGCGAGGGTCTGGACCACGGCGGTGAAATTGACCACCGAGGTGGCAAGGCTGGAGATGACTGTGCGCGCGACACCGGGCTCGCCCTCAAGCATCTCGTAGAGCGTCTCACGGGGGAGCCAGGCGACAGTGCCGTCCGTCGCCGCCTCGATGTGCGCCGGGTAGCGGCCACCGGCCAGAGCGGCGATCGCGCCCAGCGGGTCCGAGACCCCGAGCTCCTCGAAGGTGATGCGCTTGCCGTCTGCGCCAAGGTAGTAGACGCGCGCCTTGCCGGAGACCAGCACTCCGTAGCCGTTGGCGATGTCGCCCTCGGCAGCGAGGATCTCGCCTCGAGCGATATCGCGCACGCTCGCCGCGCGCGCCAGCTTCTCGACGGCCTTGTCGCTGGCGGCTCGCCACATGCGGCATCCGCGCAGGGCCGCCCACAGGTCCGGACGGACGTCGTTGGGTGCTGCCGACATGCGTGGCGCCTCTCTGCTGGCCGGGCAAGGTCTCCTCGGCAATTCATACGAATCGTATAGAGATTCTTACCGGAATTGACGCGCGTCAAGGATTCAAGACAGGGCCGCGCGTAAGGTGAGCCCTGCCGACACGGAGGGACGCGCTGTTGAACGAGGGATTCGCACAGGCGATGCAGGACCCGCAAGTCGTCAAGGACACGAAGCTCCTCGGCGATTTCGCGGTCATCTACTGCGACGGCGTGCACGGGGACGCCTCGCGCACACCGCTGGAGAGCGACGGCGTGGAGCTGGGCGTGTACGGCGACAAGGTCCCGGTCGTGTGCGACGAATGCGCCGAGCTGCTCCGCTATGCCGAGGCGCGCCGGGCGTTCTGTCCGAAGGACCCCAAGCCGTTCTGCAACTACTGCGACACGCACTGCTACAAGCCGGACATGCGCGAGTACGTCCGCGAGGTCATGAAGTACGCGGGGCCGCGCTCGTGGAGGCACGGGTACGCGATCGAAGGAATGAAGCACGTCATCGAAGGCAAGCGCTACAGGCGCGAGATGGAGCGCCGCGCTGCCGCTGAGTCGAAGGAGACGACATGAGCACGACAGTGACAAGGCAGATCGTCCGTATCGACGAGGAGCTGTGCAACGGCTGCGGCCTGTGCGTCTCGCCGTGCGCGGAAGGCGCGATCCAGATCGTGGACGGCAAGGCAAAGGTCATCCGCGACGAGCTGTGCGACGGCGCCGGTTTCTGCTTGGGAGTGTGTCCCACCGGCGCACTCACCATCGAGGAGCGCGAGGCCGTGCCGTTCGACCATGCCGCCGCCGAGCCGATCATCGCAGAGAAGCAGAAGACCTACATCCCGCAGGTGTGCTTCAACTGCGGCACCGACGAGGACCACGCACCGCTGCTGCCCGTGCGCCAGCAAGGGCGCAGCGAGTGGGTGTGCACGCGCTGCCTGCCTGCGCTGATCCACGGGTAGGCCGAGGAAGGGCTGGCGCGGGGCCGGAGGGGTCCGGCGCTCAGACAGTCCTCGGCGGGGGCCCTCGGCACCTCGGACGCTGTGCGTCCTCGGCGCCTTCCCCGCCTGCGGAACTCGCGGCGGACCCTACCGGCCCCGCGCCTGCCGCGATCGCGGAACTCGCGGCGGACCCTGCCGGGGCGTCGCACGGCACGACCGCACGTCCAGAACCGAAAGCGATGGCGCACGAGCACCGCGACCGACAGTGAAGGACCGACAACGAGAGGACGGCCGGATGTTCTGTGACCAGTGTGAGCAGACCGCTCGAGGCGAGGCATGTACGACCGTTGGCGTGTGCGGCAAGAAAGAGGACGTCGCAGCGCTGCAAGACCTGCTGGTGAACGCGCTTCGAGGGCTCGCGGTGATCGCGATCGCGGCGCAAGAGCGGGGAATCGACACGTCCGAGGCCGGGCGGTTCACGTCCGACTCCCTGTTCACGACGCTCACCAACGTCGACTTCGACGCGGCGTCGATCGCGGAGAAGGTCGACGAGGCCGTTCGCTTGCGCGAGGAGCTGAAGTGCGAGGCGTGCACCGAGCTTCCGGGCGCGTTTGTGGACCTCACGCCCGCCACGTCCGTCGAGGGCATGGTCGAGCAGGGCATCGAGGCCGGCTCGCCGTGGGATACGTCGCGCGATGCGGACGTCCAGGCGCTGCAGCAGACTACGCTGTACGGCCTGAAGGGCGTTGCCGCCTACGCGCACCACGCGCGGATCCTCGGCCAGGAAGACGAAGCCGTGTACGCGTACCAGTTCAAGGCGCTCGCCGCGCTCGAGGACACGTCGCTCACGCTGCAGGACTGGGTCGCGCTCGCGCTGGAGTGCGGCGAGGTCAACCTGCGTGCCATGGAGTTGCTGGACGCAGCCAACACGGGCACCTACGGCCACCCGACCCCGACCGAGGTACCGCTCGGCCACCGTGCCAACCACGCGATCTTGATCTCGGGCCACGACCTGCACGACCTGCAGTTGCTGCTCGAGCAGACCGCAGGCAAGGGCATCGATGTCTACACGCACGGCGAGATGCTACCGACCCACGCCTACCCTGAACTCAAGAAGCACTCGCACTTCTTCGGCCATTACGGGACGGCGTGGCAAAACCAGCACAAGGAGTTCGAGACGTTCCCGGGCGCCATCCTCATGACGACCAACTGCCTCATGCCGCCGCGCGATTCGTACCGCGACCGGCTGTTCACGAGCGGCGTCGTACACTTTCCCGGAATCCCGCACGTGGAGGGCGACTTCCACGCTGTGGTGGAGAAGGCGCTGGCCATGCCCGGATTCGCCGAGGAGACCGACGCCGGCAGCGTGCTCGTCGGCTTCGGCCGCAATACCGTGCTCGGTGTGGCCCCGCAGGTGATCGACGCCGTCAAGGAAGGCGCGATCAAGCACTTCTTCCTGGTGGGCGGCTGTGACGGCGCCAAGCCGGGCCGCAACTACTACACCGACTTCGTGGAGCAGGCCCCCGACGACACCGTGGTGCTTACGCTCGCCTGCGGCAAGTTCCGCTTCTTCGACAAGCAGCTCGGTGAGATCGGCGGGATCCCGCGCCTGCTCGACGTTGGCCAGTGCAACGACGCCTACAGCGCCGTGCAGATCGCCGTCGCGCTCGCCGACGCGTTCGAGGTCGGCGTGAACGACCTGCCGCTCTCGCTCGTGCTGTCGTGGTACGAGCAGAAGGCCGTCGCGATCCTGCTCACGCTCCTGCACCTCGGCATCACCGACATCCGCCTCGGGCCGACCCTGCCCGCGTTCATCACCCCCAACGTGCTGCAGGTGCTCGTGGACGCGTTCGGCATCAAGCCGATCGGCGAGTCTGCCGCACAGGACCTTGCCGAGATCCTCGCCAAGAAGGAAGAGGCTGCGTGATGAAGCATAAGGCGGCGGTCGTGGCGCTCTCCGTACTCGCGGTCGTGCTGGCTGCGGTTGCGGTGATGTTCGCGTTCGGCACGCCGCAAGCCGCGCCTGAAGCTACCTTCGCGGGAGCCGGGTCGTCGCCTGGCTCGGCTCCCGCATCCTCCCCGCAGGGCTCCGCGGACGCTCCGTCCCAAGATCCGGCGGCAGAGGGCGAAATCCCCGCTCCCGACCCGAACAGCCCGCTCGCCATCCAGATACCGGGCTGTACGTGCCACAGCGACGATCCGAAGGTGGTCGAGGAGCACGCGCAATACCGTATGAACCAGTGTTTCGGCTGTCATGCCGACGGCATGCCCGAGATGGGCGGCTAAGGTTCACGCAACTCGTAGCCGATACCTACGACGAGTAATCGACAGGCCTAGCAGAAGGGCGGCTCGGGGGAGCCGCCCTTTGGCATGCAGTGCGACCGCGCGTTCAGCCGCGTGGATCGGCGACCACGCCCACGAACAGCAGCGTTCCGGAGCGCTCGTCCGCGATTGCGAAGATGAAGGGCCGGTCGGCGCGAAGCTCGAACGGCTCGGGCTCTATCGGGCCTATCGCCCCCATGGTCATGCCTATGGATGTGGCCGCGGCCGCCTCGGTGCCCTCCTCGTCCACGCGCAGGTATGTCTTGTGTAGGACGTGCGAGATGGCGAGTCCAGGTCCGCTGGCGAGCGCCTCACTGATGCCGCTGAAGTCCGCCGCACCGAAGTCGAACGCGGAGGGCATACCCATCGCAGCGAGCGTGTCGACCAGGTCGACGTCTTCGCCCCACTCGAGCTCGAACGTCGGCAACGCGACCGAGCCGTCGGCCGGCTGCATCTGCTGCCTGAGGCTGGCGAACCACCCCGCGTTGGCGTCGTCGAGCAGCTCCCAGGCCGTAACGCCATCGCGCGGCACGACGACGTAGGCGGCGTAGCGTCCCCCGGTGTAGGGCAAGCGCGCCGCCTGGTAGCGCGGACTTTCGGCGTATGGCCACGAGCCGGACGCGTTCATCATCTCGACGTCGGCAGACTCTCCGCCTGCCAGCGTGAACGGTTCCTCTCGCGTGCTGTCGGGCTCAAACTGAGATTCCCAATCGCCGAGGAAGTACACGGCGTTCACGAGCTCGAGAACCGCGTTCTCATCGAAACGATCGATGATCTCGGGAATGAGGCCCCGGGTCTGCTCGTCCACCCAGCCGTTGACAGCATCTGCGGCACCGGGTCCCTGCAGGTCGAGCGTGCGGACCTCCGCGCCGAAGTAGTCTCGGTCCGCGTCGAGGAATTCGGGCTCGAGCGGCGCTCCTTCATCGGCCCACACGGAGTTGGCGATCGCTAGCTCGGCCGCGTTCGTTTCCGCAAGTGACGCGAGCAGGTCGGCCCAGCCGGCATTGACGTCTGCGTGTCCAGGCCTTCGACGTGCAGTACGGCGTCCATCTCCTCGGCAGTCTGACCGCGTGCGCCGACCCGCGTCATCGAGAGCGCGGCGGCCACCGACAGCGGCGAGATCACGGTGTTCTCGCCGGTGACCGCGAGCTCGCGCGCAAGGTCGAAGCCGAAGTCGTTCACGGCGCCCGTCAGCGACCCGTCCGGTGCTGCCGAAGGGTCACCGGTAGCGGGCGCGCCCGCCGCGACCGCGACCTTCGGCCGCACGCTCTCGCCGACCGACGCACAGCCGGCGACGCCGGACAGCGCCAACACGATCGTCACCAGTAGTGCCACCGTGCGTCTCATACGGTCCCCCGATCGCTGTACCCGCGCATACACCCATCAGACGTCCCGGGCACGCGTCCGGTTCTCGCTTCGGTCGCCGTGCTTCAGGCGGACTGCATTATGATACCGATGGAGGGGTGCGAGCGAGCCACTCCGCTGAAGGCCCGAGCAGGGAGACGCACATGCCTGAAGCGTTCCAATACGTCCGCGAACTTGCCGATGAGATCGGCCCGCGCCCGGCCACCACCGATGCGGAGGCGGAGGCGGCCGACTACATCGAGGATGTCATGCGCTCGCGCGGCCTTGACGTGGAGCGCCAGGAGTTCGTCTCGCCGCGTACGTACTCGTGGGCGTACGTCGGCTATCACGTGCTCACACTCGCCGCGGCGTTCGCGTCGGGCTCCATGCCCGTCTTGGCTTGGCCCGCATTCGCGGTGGCAGCGATCTCGGCATTCCTCATGTTCATGGACCTCGATACGCGGTTCGGGCTCTCCAGCATCATGCCGAAAGGTCCGAGCCAAAACGTGATTGCCCGCCACGTCCCGCATGCTCGTCGCGGGGAGCGACTGCGACGCGTCGTGATCGTGGCTCACTACGATTCGGCAAAGGCCTCGCTCGCGTTCTCGCCCGGCATGGTGAAGAACTTCGAGCTCACGTTCGGCCTCATGAAGGGGATCACCTTCGCGGTACCCGTGTTGGTCTTGGTGGCGGCGGTGCCCTGGAGCGAGCCGCTCGAACCGTGGCTGTGGTACGTGACGATGGCGGTGTCGGCCTACCTGCTCGTTCCCCTGCTTATCAACGTCCACCGCGAGCTCTTCATGCACGCCGTGGACGGCGCGAAC